>Ga0129306_1000224_pt1 | contig 99954 bp, 85 predicted proteins | sample P827metagenome_FD_94438 | JGI IMG/M metagenome (GOLD analysis project Ga0129306, IMG submission 94438) | Capybara group fecal microbial communities from Wisconsin, USA - P827 metagenome | ecosystem: Host-associated > Mammals > Digestive system > Large intestine > Fecal | place: USA: Wisconsin...
AATGGTGAATGGTGAATGGTGAATGGTGAATGGTGAATGGTGAATGGTGAATGGTGAATGGTGAATGGTGAATGGTGAATGGTGAATGGTGAATGGTGAATGGTGAAATGTGAAATGTGAATTGTGAGAGCCCTTTCAAACCCTTTCAAACCTTTCTAACCTTTCAAACCTTTCAAACCTTTCAAACCTTTTAAGCGAAGCGAACCTTTTTAACCTCTCAAACCCTTAAACAGAATAATTTTTAAAACAGAAATAAGATGTCAAAGATTTGTGAAATTACCGGAAAGCACGTGATTACTGGAAACAACGTTTCCCACTCGCGTATCCATACCAAGAGAAAATTCGCTCCGAACCTGCAAACCAAGAAGTTCTACATTCCTGAAGAGGATATGTGGGTGACAATGAAGGTGTCGGCCAAAGGTATGCGCATCATCAACAAGAAGGGTGTCCTCGCCGCTATCAAGGACGCTGCCGCAGAAGGACATTTCCAGTTCTAACAGGCTGGTTGTCATAAACAACAATTTTTATTAACCCTTAACTAAGAAAGAGGTATTTACAATGATCGTAGTTCCTATCAAAGAAGGTGACAACATCGAACGTGCTCTGAAGAAACTGAAGAGAAAATTTGAGAAAACCGGCGTGGTGAAAGAACTCCGCGAGCGTCAGAAATTCACCAAACCGTCTGTCATCAACCGCGAACGCAGGCTGAAAGCCATCTATGTGCAGCATCTGCGCCAGCAGCAGCTCGACAACTAAGAGGCCGAAGCGCTACGCATCAAAGCAGAAAGAGGATTTCTTGAAAAGGAATCCTTTTTTTTTGTGCCTGCCGGCACCGCGCCGACGATTGGGCGGGGACTGGAAATCCTGTTAGACACGGCTTTATACTATTTCTTCATATTTGGCACCATTATTCGGATTATTTTATGTATCTTTGCACTCCAATTTGGAAATATATTTAGGTTATAACATCAACATTATGGTAGGAGTAAACAAAGTAATACTTATTGGAAATCTTGGCAAGAACCCCGAGATAATCACTTTCCCGAAAGACGGCGCCCGCGAAGACAGTATGTCGCCCGTAGTGCGCAAGGCCACTTTCCCGTTGGCCACGACTGAATACCGCAAGAACAAAGACGGCGAACGCATTGAGCAGACCGACTGGCACACAGTGGTTTGCTGGCGTGGCCTGGCCGACATAGCCGAGAAGCTGCTCCGCAAGGGGACGCAGGTGTACATTGAAGGCAAACTGCAGAACCGCAGCTGGGAGGACCGCGACGGCAACAAGCACTATGCCACCGAGGTTGTGGCCGAGAACTTCACCGTGCTGGGCAATCGCGCACGCAACGACGAACAACAGCCGACAACAGACCCTTACGCCAACATCCTCAACGCCGACACGGAACCGATCGACGGCCTGCCGTTTTAGTAACGGTTAAAGGTTATAGTTTAAAGGTTAAAGACTTTACTATGACCGCTATAAAAAAGAGGAAGGCTGCCATCTGGCAGCCTTCCTCTTTTTTATAGCAGGCGTTATGTCTACACAAGCTGCTGCCCTTCGTAACCGGGCTTGCCGAGCAGAATGAACATATTCTTCTTGTAGGCTTCGACACCGGGTTGGTCGAAGGGGTTGACGCCCAGCGTGTAGCCGCTGACACCGCAGGCGAACTCGAAGAAATAGATGAGCTGGCCAAGGATGTACTCATCGACCTTGGGCACCTCGATTTTCAGTACCGGCACGCCGCCGCCGCGGTGGGCAATCATCGTACCAAGCTCGGCATTATGGTTGATCTCGTTCAACGACTTGCCAAGCAGATAGTTGATGCCGTCGAGGTTCTGCTCGTCGGCAGGGATGGCGACGGAAGTTGCGGGCTTGTCAACGCTGATAAAGGTCTCGAACATCAGGCGCTCGCCGTCCTGCACATACTGACCCATAGAGTGGAGGTCGGTGGTGAAGCTGAGGCTGTGGGGCAGGATGCCTTTGTGGTCCTTGCCTTCACTTTCGCCATAGAGCTGTTTCCACCACTCGCTTATATACTTGAGATTGGGCAGGAAATTGACAAGCATCTCGACCTTGCGGCCCTTGCGGTAGAGGATGTTGCGCAAGGCGGCATAATGGAGCGCGGGATTTTCGTCGATGTCGTCGCTCTCGACGCAGAGTTTGCGCATATCGCGGGCTCCCTGCAGCAGGGCGTCGATGTCGTAGCCGGCCATTGCGATTGGCAGCAGGCCCACGGGCGTGAGCACCGAGAAGCGGCCGCCGACATTGTCGGGAATGACATACATCGGGTAGTGCTCCCGGACAGCGATGTCGTGGAGGGCACCACGGCGGGCGTCGGTGACGGCGATGATACGGCTTGCTGCTTCAGCCTTGCCGTATTTTGCCTCGAGATGGGCTTTGACTATGCGGAATGCAACGGCGGGCTCGGTGGTGGTGCCCGACTTGGAGATGACTGCTACGGCATAGTCGCTGCCGTCGAGCAGGGCAAGCAACTGGTGGTAGTAATCCTCGCTGAGCGTGTGACCGGCGTATACCACATAGGGGTGCTGCGACGGCATAACAGCGGCGAATTCGGACTGGAGCGCCTCGATGACGGCACGGGCACCAAGGTAGGAGCCGCCGATGCCGATGACCACAAAGAGCTTGATCTTGGGCGCGAGTCGGGCAACATCGTTCTTGATGGAGGCGACGATTGCAGGATCGAGCTCGTCGGGCAGATTGACCCAGCCAAGGAAATCGTTGCCCTTTCCGTTGCCGGCAAGCAGGGTCTTCTTGGCAGCCAACACTTCACCGGCAATCTGCTGCAACTCGGCATCAGTCACATACTGGCGGAGATGTTCGGTATCAATTCTTACGTTATTCATAATTAATGCTATTTGAATTTGTTACTATTTCCTTTTCAAAAGAAAGTGCAAAGATACACAAAAAACGACATCTGGCAAAATTATTCTTATTTTATCCACAAAAAAAGCTATAAAAATTGAATTTTTTTTGAAAAAAACGAAACAAAACGCTGTCTTCTAACGTATATATGGCCAGTATAGAATAAAATTTTTTTTAGAAAACGGCTGTTGATAACTTTTTTTAACATTCAAGGATACTGACTGAAAGACAAAACTTTAAAACAAAACCTAAACCACAAACAACGAGTGTCGACAGCACCAAACAAAAGAAAAAACAAAAAACAAGAAAAAAAACTTTCGCAATTCCGAAAAATATAGTATTTTTGCAAAGTTATTTATGTGTAATAATAATTCAAAAAAAATTATAAAATTATGTTGAAAAAACTATTTAAAATTGGAATGCTTGCAGGTGCTCTTCTGATTGCTTGCAGCGCAAATGCTCAGGAAAAAGAGTATACTCTGGTTTATCCTCAGTATGGTTTCTGGAGCAACTGGTCCCTCGGCGGTTCTGTATTGTACAGCTGGCAGTACGAGCACGGCGGAATCCTTGACTGGCGCGATGGTAGCAACATCGGTGCAAGTCTGTTCTTTGAGAAAGAGCTGAGCCACATTTGGGCAATGCGTCTTGTCGCCCAGACTCCTGGTCTCTATCACGGCTGGGGCGATGACGCTCTTCCTGTTGGAGCATACAACAGAGACGGTATCCGCGGTTACGACCGTTATGGCAAAGCTGGTGTTGACTTCAAGATGAGCTTCCAGGGTCTGTGCAAAGGCTACGATCCTGACAGAAGAGGCAACCTCTACCTGTTTGCAGGTGTTGGTGCTACCTTCAGCCGCGACGACGTTGAGCTTGGCTTCATCGGTATGTATATGCAGGGCGGTCTTGGTTGGAGCTACAAAGTTTGCGATCACTCCACTATCTTCGTTGAGATTTCGGATGACATTTCCGCAGACATCGCCAGCCCGATTCACCAGTGGCACGACAACACCGGTATGGTTTCTCTCGGTTGGATGTACAACTTCGGTCCTACCCAGTCTGACCTCGACCTCATCGCTCAGCGCGCTATGCTTACTCAGGAGAACTTCGATAAGCTGAACAACGAAATCGACGGTCTCCGCAACGATCTCCGCGATGCTGCTACCCGCGAGGCTAAACTCAGAAACCGCATCAACGAGCTTGAGGCTAACCAGAACGAGACCAACACTCAGATCATCAGAGGTGCTGCTGCCGACAACGGCGTTGCTGACAGCCTCCGCAAGGTCATTGAAGGCTACGAGACCAACAAGCACAACTTCTACGCTCTGCCGTTCTCAATCCTCTATGACGTAGACCAGTACACTGTATCTGAGGACCAGATGAACAAGGTCAACGCTATCGCCAAGGTTATGAAGGACAACGAAGATGTTAACTTCGAAATCGTTGGTTACTGCGACTACAGCGGTTCAGACGCTTACAACCAGAAACTCTCTGAGAAGCGTGCTGAGTACGTGAAGAAACTCCTTGTGAAACGCGGTGTTGCTGAGGATCGCCTCACCACTAACGGCAAGGGCAAGTCGATGAGCTTCGGCGACATCAAGAATGCCATCAACCGTCGCGTCTCCTTCTATCGCGTAAACAAATAAGAGATATTCTCTGACAAATAGAAAAGCCCGCAAATTGCGGGCTTTTCTATTTAGTACAAGTTTATATTATAAGGAAAGCACCTTAAACTCTACCCGACGATTGTGGGCACGTCCCTCCTCAGTAGCATTGGTGTCGATCGGCATACTCTTGCCAAAGCCCTTGAATTGGAGACGCTTTGCATCGATTCCTTTAGAAATAAGATAATCAACCACAGCTTTGGCGCGGTTCTCAGAAAGGCGCTGGTTGTAATCTATCGAACCGTGTCCATCAGTATGTCCTCGCACCTCTATCTTCATATTAGGATGCGACTTGAGTATTGCAAGAAGGTTCTGAAGTTCATTATATGACTGTTGCAACAATGTCGCTTTGTCGTAATCGAAGAAAATGTTCTGCAGGACGAATGTGGCACCCACAGCAAATGTATCAGCGGGAGGAGTCGCTTGCTCCTCAACAACAGCCATAGTATCAACGGATTTAACCTCATTGCACCCCAGGCACACTACTGATACATCATCTATATAGTAATATGCTCCAGGCAAAAGGTAGGTCAATGAATCCAAATCTATTACATTCGATTGAGAGGCGGGATAGAAATTACCTATAGTCATAAATCGCTCACCGCCTTTTGCAGTGAAAACTCCACTGACCTGCATCCAGCCCTTTGTATCTGTAAGGACGCGCTCGTATTCATTCACCACTTGGGGCTCAAAATAAGATGACACGGTCTGTGATACACCCTGTCCAAGATGTCTTATCTCTTTATTCAGCAATACACTACGGACCGTATCACTCACTCTATCCTCGGTAAACAGGGCACCTATTGTAGCTACAGCACCTGCAGAATACTCCGAGAGGCTGACATAGAACGACACTCTGTACATCTCGCCAGCACGAAGTGGCTCGACAAGCTGAGTTTGCAGATATTCTCTATAATCTGTCTTAGAGCAATAAATGCCACAGAAACCATTACCAGAATGCGCATCCTGAACTCCAAGCTTATTCTTGGGTACGCCGCAATCGCGTGAACCACATACATTATAATAGTCCGCCGACCCCGCAGTAGGCTGATACCAAGCATCAACTATGGTCAGAGTACCAAGTGCATCTATCTTGCGTGGGCACTCTCGATATTCTTCGAACGACGGATTGTATACAAGGTTGGGGGCCAACTTCGTCCGCGTCTGTGCGTTGACCGCAGCGAAGTAGCACAATGCCACAGATAACAGCATCCACCTTTTCCTCATATTACTTTGTATTATCCAGTGTTTGCAATAGACTATTCCACAACAAGGTAGCAGTCCTGTCCCACGAGAACAAATCACGACGTTCCCTACCCTTTTCTATCAGCGACCGCTTCAATTCCTCATTACCGGCCACATCCTGCATCGCCTTAGCAATCTCCTCCACCGACAACGGGTCTACAAGAATAGCAGCATCGCCAGCCACCTCGGGCATAGATGTTACATTTGACGTAATAACAACGGTCTCTGCATAAAAGGCCTCGAGGATAGGTATGCCAAAACCTTCAAACAACGAGGCATAAACCAACGCTTCGGATGCTCCCATTAACTGAGCTAAAACATCTGATTCTATGTGTCCTATGAAGCGAACATCCGACTGGTAACGCATATTGTCGTAAGCCTCAGCAAGCTCATCCTGCCACCAGTAACGGCTCCCCACAACCAATAGTTGCATCGAATCATCAGGTCGGTTGGTCTTGTATTTGTCAAACGCCAACAATATATTTGTCAAATTCTTACGACGAGAGATTGTACCCACATAAATGAAAAATGGCTTGCCGTCAGTGAACTTCTGCCTGGTTGTTGCCTTCTCCTCTTCGCTGCAAGGGCGATAGAAACTGTGAGCACCATCGTATACAACGTCTATCTTCTTGGAATCAATACTGTAAGTGTTCGAAATATCTTGCTTGGAATATTCCGACACAGTGGCAATCCTTGTCGCTCTACGGGCAAACAAAGGGAAGTAGTGCTTCATATAACGCTGATGTGATGGACGCAAATAGTCCACTGCGTGCTCAAAGTTGAGATCGTGAATAACCGTCAATGTAGGCACCGGTGTGCACAATGACATCCAACCGTCTGGGGAAAGGAAAAGATCTATCTTTAAGCGACGTAATGCCCTCGTTACGCTCCATTCAAAAAACATATACCACAGCAACGGGTGGCGCGCCTGCGGATGAAGCACCACAGGGCACACATTGTCGGCATAAACGAATTGACTGTCAGGCTTGCGGTCAAAGAAGAAATAAAACTCGTGTTCGGGATGTGAAAGCACAATACGCTTGAGGGTCTCAGCAGCGAACCATCCGATGCCGTCCAGTCTGTGAGGAAGCAGCAAACGAGTATTGACAGCTATGCGCATATCGTAATTACTGTTTGGGAATAGGTTTATTCAAAACAACAGCTTCTATCACTCTTGGGAAATATTCTTTCTCTAACAAATGTATTTTCGCTGCCACATCGTCGGCCGTATCAGCCGGAAGGACTTCGCAACGTGCTTGGAACAAGGTTGTTCCGCAGTCATAGCGATGGTCTACAATATGAATCGTGATTCCAGTTTCCTTCTCGTGATTGGCCACCACAGCCTCGTGCACATTGTGACCATACATCCCTTTACCGCCATATTTGGGCAACAATGCCGGGTGTATGTTTATAATGCGATTAGGGAATGCTGCCAACAGATTTTCAGGCACCAATAAAAGGAAGCCTGCCAGAATAACATAGTCGATTTCGCGACTTTTAAGAAAAGTAAGAACATCATCTGTCTCATAGAAGCTATGACGGTTGAAATAGCGAGCCTCAATGCCAAGCTTCTCTGCTCGTGTAGCCACGTATGCATCCCTTTTATTATAAATGATAACATTAACGTTTACTTCCGGTTTATCAGCAAAGTATTCGCTAATCTGCTGAGCATTGGTCCCGTTTCCAGAGGCAAGTATTGCTAATTGAATCACTTTAGACATATTAAATTGAGTTATATTAGATTCAAAGACAAAAGAAAAATGGTAAAAGTAGTATTCCGATTTTTCTCAAAAGAAAGTGCAAATTTATGAATAATTATTGGATTTTAAGAAAAAAAAGACAAATAAATTATTAAACACTGTGAATCAATGTTATGCATCACGATGACTTGCATATTTATTTGATTTTCAATATGGTTTTAAAGTGAAAAACCACGAATTTGAAAGGATTTTTTTATCACTCATATAGCATTGTGTCACAAATTGTTAATATATTTAACACTGAGAAAGATTAATAAAAGTTGTGTGTATGTGATTTTTTTTTCGTTTCTTTGCAAATTGTTTAATCCAAAAAATTGAGAAAAATGTCTGAAATTGCAACTAAAGTAAAAGCTATCATCGTTGATAAGCTTGGTGTCGATGAAAAAGATGTTACTCCAGAAGCTAGTTTCACCAATGACCTCGGAGCCGACTCGCTCGATACCGTTGAGTTAATTATGGAACTTGAGAAAGAGTTCGACATTCAGATCCCCGAAGCTGAAGCTGAGAAGATTGCCACCGTTGGTGATGCTATCTCCTTCATCGAGAAGGCTGGAAAATAAATGATTCTTCAATGAATCTGAAGAGAGTAGTTGTTACAGGTCTGGGATCACTTACCCCGATAGGTAACGATGTCTCCACGATGTGGAGTGCAATGCTTGCCGGAGTAAGTGGTGCCGGACCGATTACTCGCTTTGATTCGACCGACTTCAAGTGCAAAATAGCCTGTGAAGTCAAAGGGTTTGACCCCCTGAATCATTTTGACAGAAAAGAAAGCAGAAAACTTGATCTTTTCTCACAATATGGTCTTGTAGCCTCAGAAGAAGCTATCAAGGACTCTGGTTTGACCGACGAAACCATTGACAAAACAAGAGTCGGCGTCATTTGGGGAAGTGGCAACGGAGGAGTACAGACATTCCAAGATGAGGTGCGCGAATATGAGCACTCGGGATGCATTCCAAGGTTCAGCCCTTTTTTTTGTACCCGTATGATTGCCAACATCTGCGCCGGACTGATTTCCATCAAACACGGTTTCCGTGGTCCCAACTACTGCACTGTAGCAGCGTGTGCCTCCTCGGCAATAGCCATCAGCGATGCCTTCAATCTGCTTAGATTGGGCAAAGCCGATGTCATCATTGCCGGCGGCTCTGAGGCTGCCGTAGTGGAGTGCAGCATCGGTGGCTTCGGCTCTATGCAAGCTCTATCGTGCCGCAACGACGACCCTGCTACAGCTTCACGTCCGTTCGACAAAGACCGTGACGGATTTGTCCTTGCCGAAGGTGCAGGCGCACTGGTTCTTGAAGAATTGGAGCACGCCAAAAGACGCGGAGCCAAGATTTATGCCGAACTGACCGGCTGCGGTCTTTCGGCCGATGCCTACCACATCACCGCATCACACCCCGAGGGACAAGGAGCATACGAGGCTATGAAATATGCCATCGAGGACTCTGAAATGAAACTCGAGGACGTTGACCATATCAACACCCACGGTACGTCAACGCCTATCGGAGACATCTCCGAGCCCAAAGCCATTGCCCGTCTGTTTGGAGAACACGCAAAGGAAATCAACCTAAACTCCACGAAATCAATGACAGGCCACCTGCTTGGCGCTGCTGGCAGTGTTGAAGCTATCGCAACAATCCTTGCCATCAAGAATGGCATTATTCCTCCCACGATAAACCATTTCACCGACGACCCGAACATCGAGCCTCTCAATTTCACCTTCAACAAAGCAGTGAAGAGAGACATTCGTTTCGCACTCAGCAATGCATTTGGATTCGGTGGACACAATGTCAGCCTGGCTTTCCGCAAAGTCGACTAAATCATATACATTACCAATATGATATGGCTTAGGAAACATAAAGGCAACGAGGAATTTTACAAGTTTTTCAAGAATATCTTAGGATTTACGCCTCGCCGCACAGAGATCTATCAGACCGCCTTCATCCACAAATCGAAGTCTGTCGAGACTCTGCAGGGGCACCGTGTAAACAACGAGCGCTTGGAGTATCTCGGCGACGCTGTTCTGGGTGCTATAGTGGCCGAATATCTATACAAAAAATACCCCTATCAAGGCGAAGGATTCCTGACTGAGATGCGCTCAAAAATAGTCAGCCGCGCCAACCTTAACAAACTTGCACAGAAAATAGGTCTCTCGCAGCTGATAAAATACAACCGCGAACAACAGGGCATCTTCAAATCCATCGACGGCGATGCCTTCGAAGCGCTCGTAGGAGCCATCTACCTTGAGAAAGGCTTCAACTTCACGCGCAAGGTTATTGTCGACCGCGTAATCAAGCTGCATCTGGATGTCGAAAGCCTGTCGCATCAGGAGTGGAACTACAAGAGCAAACTGATAGACTGGGGACAAAAGAAGAAATACAAAGTATCGTTCGAAGTCATCAAGGTGCTCTACGAAGGCAAAGTCAACGCAAGCCGACGCGAATATGAGGTGCAGACCCTCATCAACGGCGAACCAGCTGAAACCGCTGTCGAATACTCCATCAAAGCCGCCGAACAGCTTGCCGCCGAAAAGACCTACAAAAAGCTGGTTGAAGAAGGTAAAATCACGCCTGCCACAGAGTAGCAAACGCCATTAAAAGTGCCAGCGAAGCTGCACTTTCACCTCCTGTTTCTTATTACCTGCTATTGCATCATAGCCCGAGCCCACCGACTCCTGTTCCGGGTAGTATGACAATGCATACTTGACCGCAAACGACAAGCGACTGCTTATTTCATACCTGCAAATCAGGTAACTCCTCACGCCACGACCATTGAAAAGCGGTACCGAATACTCATACATCAAGTCGCTTTCATATGCATAAAGTCTTGCATCATAGTCGGATATATCGAACAGAGACAGCCGCAGTCCTACAATCAGAGGATGCTCTTTTATCTCTCTCCGATAACTGACCTCCTGAAATATAAGTGAACCCCTTTCAATAGGTTGCCCTTCTTCCTCGAACCAGGAAAACATCACACGCGACACGAAACGCCATCCCGACGGTGCATTGTAGTCCAATGTCGCCTGCACCTGCTGTCGCTTCACAGACACCACACTGTATAGCTGCCCTTCTGTGTTCCTTTGAGATGCCTTATAGCGATATTGACAATCCAACACGGTATTGGTTACCAACTCCTTGGACAGCTTCAACCGATACTCAACGCCCGTCGAAGGACTGTAAATCCGATATCGCATATAGGGATAACGGAAGAAATCGGCATATGACTGAAGATTAATATAGAAAGGCAGCCGTGTATTGAAAGACAATATCATCCCGGACACATTTCCCACCGAAGAACCCTGTCCTAACATATTGGCATACAGATTTTGATATGTCGGAGAGCCGTAACGATAAGCCAGCGAAATCTGACTATTGTCCCCCATCTGAACCTGCATACCGCCAATCGCGGCAAGCGGCAACCAACCCGATTCAGCAACAAGACTCTTAGATGACTCATTGTAAGACATTGCCACCTCGCCGAACAAGAAAACACTGCCAGCATTGTATGTAGCGTCAAAGCCATAGTTGAAATTCTGCTTGCCTCTGAAAGCAAAGCTGTTATATGCATAATCAAAAGGCCTCAGCTCATTGGCAAACAGCGTGGCGTATGCCGTACCGCCAACGACCAGACGGCCGTTGCCATACTGCAGATGACCGCCGATTAGCTGTTCATTAAGACAATCCTTCTTCGACAGTTCCAACTCTGTCCTATGCAGACCCGACTGATAGATACTCTGATACACAGGCTCCGCACCGTCCGAACTATCCACCGCTGCAAGCGTGGCATCGCGATTGACATAGGAATAAAACAGCGTCATTCCCAGCGTCTTGCCATTGCCTTTTGGCAGCAACGACACCGTTGCAGCGGCACCTCTCATATAGCCATACTCGCTGAAAGCACTGGCCGATTTTATGCCCGCGCCATAACGCCGCAGCGACATCCCGCCTGAAAGCCACGGAGCAAAACCGCTCCACAATGTGACGCCCTGACCAAACTGCAGCTGATACTTGCCTACAACAGCCCGCTTCAATCTGCCAAAGTTCTTCAGCATCAGATGGTAACCATAGCTGTCGAGCCCCATTCGCCTCACGCTGCCTACATTTCCAAAAGCAAGAGCCTCGCCAGCATCATTCTCGCCAGAAAGCTGGAAATCAACACGGTCGGAATACCTAAGATTATACTTGAAATAGTAGCGGAACGGCGAACCTTCATACTTCTCCTCCTCATAGCCTCTGCTCGAGGGCATAACCCGCTTCGTTCCCACAGTCAGCCCACTGCGAGCGTGCCGGAGCATCTGCCACAGTCCAACATCTTCATCCTCAACAGGCTCGGCTTTGACAAAATGACGCAACATAGCAACAGCCATCGAATCAAAACCATTGACAAAATACAACTCAGCCAAAGAAGCCATCGGGCCGTTCTGCGCAATATACGCCTTCAGCGACGCGCGCTGGAAATCAGACAGGAACAGCAGTTCCTGCAGCAAGTCGGAAGAAGTGTCGTTAAGATTTATAGGGCTTTCGGCAAAATACTGCAACTGCTCCAAGTAGTCGTCGGGCACAGTTTCCGAGTCGTTCTGCTCGGCCCACTGTTCAAGCACCTCCTGCCACACGGCGTCGTCGTCGGACTGGCCGAAAGCGACAGCGGCACAAAGAATCCAGATGATGAAAAACAGAACGCCACGACGTGCCATAACATTCAGAATCTATAGTTTAACGACAACTGTGGCGTCAGGCCGAGAACACTGTGGAACTCGGCCGCAATATCGGCACCGAAATGCTCCTTGCGCAAGCCGAAGCCGAAGGTATAGAGCGCCGGCTGGGTATTGACGCCGACCCTGAAGGCATACACCTCGTGAAACAGGTACTCGACTCCGAATCGGAGCGTGGCCAGATGCTGCAGGTCCTTCTCCACCTCCGCCACCGCGAGAAGCTGCTCTGTAAGCCGATACGACAAACCCAGATTAAGCAGCGCTGGGAGGCGCGGAGAGGCGTCGGCGTCCGAGACTACCGCAGACGGGTTAAATGCTCTGAAACCGACGGAAAACGCCTTTGTAGGGGCATATCGCAGCGCCAATGAGAACGTCATCCTGTTCAGCGGCTCGTAATAGGGGTCCGACGTGCCTGAATGCAGGTAATGGAATCCCACTCCCATCGCAATCCGCTGGCCAATGGGGATGCCATACAACAGGTTCACACTCTGCTCGTTGTAGTCAACGTTGCCGAAATGCAGGAATGTCAACGCCCCCGCCCCGAAACCGACAGGCACCACGCCGCCGAACGACGCACATCCCATCCCCTCCTCCATAAAGCCCTGCCTGAAGCTCGCCGCAACAGCGAAATTGTCCACCTGTGCAAGCGCAGCGATATTGTGCATTGCCGACTCCTCATCGCCAAGCGCAACCGCCGCCCCACCCATTGCGGCACTGCGGCCACCCATAGCAGGGAAACTGAACTGTGCAAAAAGTGGCGCCGCATAAAGCAACGCCACTATACATATCAATGTTTTGTGTGGCTTCACTGTCAACCACCAAACAACAGACACTTATTTTGAAGAAATGCCACCCTCCGAGAACGCAGCATTGAAGATAGTCCGCGTCACGGTCCAGCGACGGCTGGTGATGTTGCCCGACAGCGTAACTCTGGGGAAATAATACTCAAGGTCGTTCCAATGAGCCATATTCATATTGTCAATGTCGGCGCTGAGCTCATCCACCTTGCTCTGAGTGACATACCAGGCAGTGGCATTGCTGAGATTGGCCTTGATAAGCTTGCCCACCGTGGGGTATTCAGTAACAACCAAGCTGCCGCCAAAGGTGATGTACCAGCAGCTGTCGTTCTCAGCAATAAGAATCATATTGCCGCCGTCGGGGTTGGCAAGAATATTGATCAAGGTGTCGAAGTTCAGGTTGTGGAGCATCTCGAGGGTAAGGATCGTGTCGAACGCATAACTGCCCGACAACGTGTCGTTGATGCGGTAGTACATAAACGGGAACTCCAGCGACACGTCGGCCTCGGTCAGGTTGACGTTGGCACTGATGGCAACAGTCGAGAAACCCTCAACCAATGAGGAGTCGAACTCCGACAAATCGAAAGCGTCGGCAATGCTCGATTTGAAATTCATAGAGTCGGCCACCGTACCGTCAGGGCCGTTGTGGGAAATCACCAACGAAGCATTGCCGACCAATTCGCCGCCGGTAATGTCGTCGATGCTGATATTCATTTCATCGCAGGATGTCAAAGCAAACACTGCAAAAATAGCGAAACTCGCCAAAAAGATACGTTTTTTCATAATGGATTTGAATTGATTATAATGTTATAACGTAAAATTATATATTTTGTTTCATTTGAACCAAAAAATTTTTCAATTCGGTCAAAGTTTCGACAATCTGGAGGTTCCTGTCGGGTGCTTTGTCGCTCTTAAGTTGCTGGCGTGCACCGTCTAACGTCAATCCGCATTCTTTTGTAAGATAGTGAATCCTGCGCAGCAAATCGATGTCCTGCTGAGTGTAGCTTCGGGTACCTCGCTTGTTTTTGACCGGACGCAGCTCCTTGAATTCCGTTTCCCAAAAGCGGAGCATCGAGGTGTTTACGCCCAACATCTCGGCGACTTCGCCAATGCTATAATACAATTTCCCTTCCATATTGTTGAATTTATGATTGTTAACTTATAAATAGCGGCCTAAGGCCCTCGCCCGCCCTTCCACGCTCCAAGCAGGGGCCAACACTGGTTGTTGTCCGCTTGTTGTCCGCTTGATGTCCGCTTGATGTCCGCTTTAAAAGCGGACAACAAGCGGACATCAAGCGGACAACAAGCGGACAACAACCAGTGTTGGTACGGAGCAAAACCTTGCCTGATATGTATGAAGTGCGTTCCATTATCGTCATTTTCAGCGGTTTTTAGTAAACATAGTAGCCTTGGTTGGATTGGTAGTTCTCGCGTTTCTCGTATTTGACATCGGACAACGAGCTGGCTTTCACGTTGATAGAGAAGTTCCAGCTCTTGTAGTAGCCGAAAGGCACCCAGTTGAAGCGCATCTCCCAGCAGTGGAGGTCACGGTAGATATCGATGCTGGTGTACGACATACCCTTGTTGGTGAAGTCATAGCCTGTCGAGAAGTTGAACTTCCAGTTCTCGGTCAGAGAGAAGTTGCCCGACACTGATACCGAGTGGGTTATGTCACGTTTTATGTTGAAACGGGCGGCATCGTAGGCGCTGACATAGCTGAGGGTGTAGTTGAGCGATATGTTCCACGGCACCGAGAAGTCGGCATAGGTGCCCATCATCAGCGACGGGCTGAGATCGTAGGGCGTTTGCATTATTGGGGCTATCATTTCGCCTTTGCCTTTGGGCACATCTTTCTTGAAGGTGTTTTCGTTCAGGCTCCACGACAGTTGCGCGCTCCAGGTGGACTGCTTGTGGAGGAAGAGTTTTTTGCGTGTGTTCCAGAGGAAGACGTTATGCTTGTTGCCGAGTGTGTCGATCTCGTAGGGCGAGAAGGAGCCTGAGTAGTTCAGTACGAGCATTTTGAACAGCGTGGTGCGGCCCGACACGTTGAGGTCCGACCAGTTGAGCGAGTCTCTGGCTATGTCGTAGTTCATCGACAGAGTCAGGCTTTCGATCAGCATCACTTTCTTCAGCTCGTCGGCGGTGTCGCGCAGTGGTTTTATCTTGGCTTCCAGGTTGTTGCTGACAGAGAATCCTATCTGTCCCGAGCGGCCGTCGGCTGGGCCTCCATAGAGACTTTGTTCGAAAATGGAGTAGCGGTGAACGTAGCCGGTGGTGTCAGTGTACGACTTCCAGTAGCCGAAGCGTTCGCTGCCGAAGTCGGGGCGGTAGTTGAACGACAGGCTTGGGTTCACGACGTGGCGCAGCGCCTTCAGCGGCCCGTACTTGAAGTTGAACATACCGTAGATGCGGGTGGAGAGCGACGAGTTGAACGACACGTCGCGGTTGGCGCGGAATCCGCGTATGGTGTCTATTTTGAGCACACCATTCGAGTCGATGTTCTTGTCGATGGTTGACCAGTGCCAGCGCTCGTTGTAGGACACCGAGTTGGTCCAGTTGAAGAACTTGAGAACCTTGAGCGTGCTTTGTATCGGCAAGCGGTGGCTGATGCCGTATTGCATCTGGTTCAGTATGCTCTTTTTCAGGATGTTAGTATCCTGTGCATTGACATTGTTGGCCCCCTCGAGGACATACGACATCGAGATGTTCTCGTACCACTTGTAAGCTCCCGAGGGCACTTTGCGTCGCAGCGGATAGAAGGTGTTGCTGCTCAGCGAGAGCGAGGGTAACTGTATGTTCATCAGGCCGGTCTGTATGTTGTAGGACTCGCGGGCCGACAGCGCAAGGTTGAACCAGGAGCCAAGCGAGGTGGAATAGCTGACGCTTGAGGTCGTGGTGCTGTTAAAGTAGTCGTTGGCGTTTGTCGTGTTGCGGTTGTAGTTACGGCTGATGAGGTTCACGTTGGCCGAGAAGCGGCTGTTGGGATTGGCTTTGGCGTCCTGGTCGTGGCGCCAGGCCACTTTGAAATCGCCATACTTGTTGAAGGTGTTGGTGTCGCCGCGGATACCGGTCTTGGTGATGCCGTAGCGTATGTCGAAGTTGCCCTTGTACTTGTAGCGGCGGTAGTAGTTCGACTTGGCTTCAGCGGCCCAGCTCAAGTTGGTGTATATCTCGCCGATGAGGGCAAGGTCGACGAAGTCGTTGATTGCAAAGTAGTAACCGCCGTCTTTCAGGTAGTAGCCACGGCCATTCATCCAGCCATAAGAGGGCATAAGGATGCCCGAAGTGCGGTCGTGAGCCAGCGGGAAGAAGGCGAAAGGCAGGGCCAGCGGAGTGGGCACATCCTCGATGCTGACATAGGCCGGACCGGTGAAAATCTTGTCGTTGGCAATAAGCTTCGACTCTGAGAAGTTGATGGCAAAATGAGGATGGGCGTAGTTGCAGGTGGTGTATTGACCGCTGCTGAGGTACATCACAGAATCGTTGATTTTCTTAATCTTGTCGCCGTGCAGGTAGCCATCGCCCTCCTGCGTTATGACACCGTAAATGATGCCTTTTCCGCTGTTGTAGTTGTAGGTCAAAGTGTCGGCGTTGTACTCTGAATCGCCTTGCTTGAATATCGGGCGCCCCTTGTACTTGCCGCTGCTGTCGGCCACACCGCGGGCGTGGAGCTGTTGCCGATCGAAGTCCAACTCGACGGCATCGGCCTTGAGATTCATACTCTGGAAGGTTATTTCACCGTCGCGGTACAGAAATGCCTTTTTGCTGTCAAGGTCTATGGCCACAGAGTCGGTGGCCTTGTAGGTGACAATCTCGGTCACGGCATCCTTCGACAACGGCAGGAGGCCATTCGAGCTTACGACAGAGTCTTTTACAAGAGACATAGAATCAGACTGTTGGTTGCTGCGAGCAATCGTATCTTGCGCGTAAACAGCCTGTGCTCCCACAAACAGAAAAAGTAACGGAAGTAGCCAAAGTTGAAAATTATATGATTTTCTGATACTCAATATCTAAAAAGTTAGTATCTTTGCATTTTGAAATTGCAAAGATAGTACAATTTGCGAAATCTATAAAAACAAAAAATATACATCTGTAAATGAAACGTTTATTCATACTTTTTATTGCGTTATTCATTGTTTCCGGTGTTGCATTTTCACAAAAAAGAGAGCCCGGAAAAGTAAAAACTCTGGTCATTGACCCGGGTCACGGCGGAGACAAACCCGGCGCCATCGGCAAACAATGCCAGGAAAAAGACCTTACCCTGTCGATAGCGAAGAAGTTCGGCAAACTGGTTAAGGACAATTATCCAGATGTCAACGTGATATTCACCCGCACGACAGATGTGGACGTTACGCTGTCGGACCGTGCCAAAATAGCCAACCGTGCCAAGGCCGACTTGTTTGTTTCCATACACATCAACTCACATCCTACCGCAGTTCCTACGGGAATGGAGACTTATGTTATGGGACTTTCGCGCAGCCGTGCCAATATGGAGGTGGCAAAGAAGGAGAACGCAGATATTCTGTTGGAAAAAGGCTATAAGGACAACAGCGAGTATCAAGGCTTCGACCCCAACTCGCCAGAGAGCTACGTTATGTTTGCAATGTACCAGAATGCCTATATCGACAAGAGCCTTAACTTTGCGCAATTCACTCAAGACCAATACAAAGCATCTATAAAGACCACCAACCGTGGCGTGAAACAAGCCGAGTTCTTTGTGCTCTACAAGACAGCGATGCCCGCCGTGCTTACCGAAGTGGGATTTATCAGCAACCCGACAGAGGAGGCCTATATGATGTCGGACGAGGGACAGGCCACCATTGCAGTCTGTCTGCTCAATGCGTTTGCCAACTATAAGGCTCACGAAGAGGGCGTTGCAAAGCCTAAGAAGATGGAGATAGACCTGCCCGGATATGGCAAGAACAAAGGCAAAAAAACGGAGCCGAAAGAGGACGATGTTGAAATCAATGTACCTGACACTCAGGCTGAACAGAACGATGCAATCGCTGAAACAAAGCAAGAGCCGCAGGAAGAGGAAAGCACAAAGACTAACGTTGAGCTGCCAGAGAAGAATGTTCCTCCGTCGATTGAGCCTTTCCGTCAGGAAGAACCCGAGATTCAGAGTGTTGTGACAAAAGATGAGGTTGTTGTCGAGGGCGTTACCTATCGCGTTCAATTCCTCACCAGCGAGAAGGAACTAAAAGAGGGCTCCAAGGAATTCAAAGGCGTTACCGGCTATCAACTTTATAAACAGGGCAACGTCTATCGCTACACTATGGGCAACGAGACGACAGTTTCAAGGGCTAAAAGCATTCAAAGTGAGATGCGCAAAAAGGGCTTTAAGGATGCATTTGTCATTGCCTTCTATAACGGCAAACGCATCAGCCTGCAAGAGGCCCGAGAGCTGCAGGAGCAATAGACACAGCCCACTATCAGTAATCTAAAATCCACTAACGTGCTTGTAGTAAACAATATATCGAAACTATACGGACAACAACGAGCCCTTGACGGGGTAAGCTTCAGCATAAAACCCGGCGAGATTGTAGGCCTGCTTGGTCCCAACGGCGCCGGAAAGTCAACACTGATGAAGATTATAACCTGCTTCATCCCGCCTTCGGACGGTGAAGTTACGGTGTGCGGACACAGCATCTTCGACGAACCGCAACAGGTGTGCCGATGCATCGGTTATCTGCCTGAGCACAATCCACTCTACACAGATATGTATATCCCTGAATTCCTACGCTTTACTGCCGACATCTATGGCATCAAGGATAGTAAGAAAAGGGTGGATGAGATGATTGAGCTGACAGGTCTTACACCAGAACTTGGCAAGAAAATCGGTGCACTTTCGAAAGGATTCCGCCAACGTGTAGGACTGGCCCAGGCAATGATTCACGACCCTCAGGTACTTATACTTGACGAGCCCACAACGGGTCTCGACCCCAATCAGTTGGAGGAGATACGCAAAGTGATTCGCAATGCCGGAAAGCACAAGATTATTCTGCTTTCGACGCATATTATGCAAGAGGTCGAGGCAATGTGCAGCCGCGCCATCATCATAAACCACGGCCAGATTGTTGCCGACAGCAGTATTGAAGATCTCAAAGGCAAAAGCCACGAGAGCATAGAACATATTTTCCAAAAACTAACAAAAGACTGAATCGCAATATGACACGGGAAGAACTTATAAACGCCATACAGAAGAAGCAATCATTCCTCTGCGTCGGACTGGATAGCGACATCAACAAAATGCCGCAGCACCTTAGGAATGAGGAAGATGCAATATTCCTTTTCAACAAGGCTATCATCGATGCAACGCTTCCTTATACTGTTGCATACAAGCCAAATCTGGCTTTTTATGAATCGGCAGGTATCAAAGGTCTTATACAACTCAAAAAGACTATGGATTACCTCCACAGTCTTGACGACAAGGTGTTTACGATAGCTGACGCAAAGCGCGGCGACATAGGCAACACCTCGAAGCAATACGCCAAGGCGTTCCTCGACCCGCAGGGCGACTTCAACTTTGACTCGATGACAATAGCACCTTATATGGGCGAAGATTCAGTAACACCCTTTACCGTATACGATGGCAAATGGGTTATTCTGCTGGCGCTCACCTCTAACAAAGGGGCATTCGACTTCCAGTTCAGCAAGGTGGATGGCGAGGAAAAACATCTTTTCGAGAAGGTTCTTGAAACCTCAAAGAAATGGGGTAACGAGCAGAATATGATGTATGTGGTTGGCGCCACAAAAGCAGATATGCTGAGTACTGTAAGAAGCATAGTCCCAGACAGTTTCCTGCTTGTCCCAGGTGTTGGCGCCCAAGGTGGCAGCCTTGCCGAAGTGTGCCGCTTCGGACTCACCAAAGACTGTGGACTGCTAGTCAACTCCTCACGTGGAATCATCTATGCTTCAGGCGATACCGACTTTGCCCAGCGTGCTGCTGACGAAGCCCATAAACTGCAACTACAAATGGCCTCCGAGCTGTCTAAAATCCAATAACGTGGACAATAATCTCGAACAACAGATCTATTCAGCCAGACGTCGGTCGCTTCGCATATTGCTTGTACTTAGCTTCATAGGCTCGGGAGTATCGTTCCTCAGCAACTTTATAACAGGGGCCATATTGCCTTTTGCAAAAACAATGTACGAGTCTGGTTCTATGGCCTTTCCGAGTGAAATGACGGTATATGTTGAAGAACTGCTTGAAACGCCTCGTTCATTCTTTTTCAGCAGTGCTCTACTCTATGGATTGTCGTTGACGGGTGCCATACTAATGTGGAACCTGCGGAAAAGCGGTTTCCATCTCTACACACTTGCACAACTGCTTATACTGCTTGTCACACTGCTTTTCCTTGGCAAAGAACACGTTGCATTAGGTAATATAATGTTTACATTGTTATTCATCATATACTACTATATAGCAATGCGCAACCTTGGTGTCTTTGACAAAGGAGGGCTTACCGAAACAGTAGCAGAAAAAGAAGAAGGCCAGGACAACGAAGGTCACATCTGACTCAGTCTTCGTGCAATATTTAAATTTGTTACAATTATATTTCCAACGCTTACAGCTATAGAAATATAGCGTGGAATATCGTCATTGCGGTCTGACATACGTTTCTGACGATCGTTCGGTTCAATGTAAACAACGTCGTTGTTATGCAAGTAATAATACGGCGAGTCAAGCATTTCTTTCTTTGTCAGGTCCACTTCACCCAAAGTCTTTTGACCATTCTCATCACGCATTATAACAACGTTTTCGCGTTGACCATAATCTGTAATATCCCCACAGATTGCCAAAGCTTCCAGAATGGTCAGGCGCGTTCCTGGAACGTGGATTTGCTGTGGAGCACGAACCTCACCGACCACTGTCACACGAAAGTTCATCAGCTTTGTAGTTACAACAGGGTCAATAACATATCCATCTTCTTTCAGACGCTGCTCCAAATAATGCTTAAGGCTGTCCTGCGTAATGCCAACAACAGACAGCTGACCCAGTATAGGAAAATTAATTGTACCTTTCTCTGACACAAAATAGCCTTCTACTTCTGCCACATACTGCTGACTTTCACTACTTATATTACTTTTCGACTGGTCTATAACTCCGCGTCTCAATGTGTCAAGATACTCAAGACTTGAGCCAGTAAGAGTTACTTTATGAGTCTCCTGATTAAAGGGGATAACACTCTCCGGAGTCTTGGATTCAACATATATATACAACTGGTCGCCGGGCAGGATTGTTGCCGTATAGACGGCAAGGATATCCTGTGCGCTGTCACGCCGAGCATCGCTTATGTACGCTATTTCCTTAGTGTGACAAGATACAAAGAGTAGCGGTAAAACCAGAAGCAATAATCTGAATTGAACTCCATTTCTCATAAGGATAAGTATTGTGGTTAATAACCTGTTTCCAAAACAATTACATAGGCTTAATGCGGCGTGCAAGTTTGGCAGCAAGACCCGGACAGAACTGCTTGATGTAAGCCATCAGCAACTCATAACGTCCGACAAGGACCTCACGCTTTTTCTTATACACAGCCTTAACAATCTTGTCTGCAGCTTGTTGAGGCGTAACGCCACCAGCCTGACCAGCATCCATCTTGCCGTGCTGCTTGCCATCCTTCTCGAGGGCGTATTTAGAAATATTTGTCTGTACACGACCCGGACAAACAATCGTGACACGAATATTCTGGTCGTAGGTCTCGGCCTGAACAGTCTCGAAGAAGCCATAGAGCGCGTGCTTTGCCGAGCTATAAGCGCAACGCAATGGGAAACCAAAGCGTCCTGCAATACTGGTAGTTACCACCAATTGACCGCCACCACGCTCTATCATTCGCGGCAGGATGTTCTTAGTCAAAATTACAGGAGCATAGTAGTCGATATCCATAACCTTGCGGATGACACGCATTTCCGTCTCAACGGTTGTACCGCGCTGGCTGATACCCGCATTGTTATAAAGAACATCAATGCCACCAAACTGATTCCAAGCCTTTTCCGCCAAGGCGTCAAGACCATCACTATCGCTCAAATCGAACGGCAATGCAGCAGCATCGGGGGCACCAAGTTCTTTGCAACGATTAACCACACCTTCAAGCAAATCGGCTTCAAGGGCAGTGACAATTATGCGCGCCCCCTCTTGTGCAAAACGATAGGCAGTAGCCTCGCCAATGCCCGATGAGGCACCCGTAATCCAAACAACTTTATTATTGATTTTTTTACTCATTAAGTGTTATTTTTCAACCAGTTCACGGAACCAACCTGCTCGGTCGCTGCCCTCACCGGTATTGAGAAGCACAGTGTCGCCGCTCTTTATCAAGCCTTTGTCCACGGCCTGGAAAAACCCAGTATAGCATACCATCGACGCAGGGCCCATAAGTGTCCTCTGCGACTTCTTCATTTCCTTACCATACTGCGGCAGTTCTGCCTCTGCAACACGCAAAAACGTGCCACCCGACTTACGAACCAGAGGAGCTACGAGAGGATAGTTGCCCGGATTGGCAGCCGTGAGGATACCTATACGCGTTTTGATATCCTTCTTGGCCTCATAGTCTTTCTCCCAGCCTTCGGGGAACCCAGCAGCAGTGGCCTTCTCCCAAGCAGTGACCATCGGGTCGCACTCGTCCTGCTGGACAAGCAGCATACGCGGCAACGCAGCATCGGCGCCAATCATACCGCAGCGCTTCAGGTCGCGGAAACCCTTCTCGAATGCCAACGGCGATGTGCCACCGGCAACAGCCTGCATATAAACCGTAGGCAGCTGTCCCATCTGGCGCAGACACTCGTATGCCAACAGACGCTTTGACTCAATGCGCAATGGGTCGGTATTGCCACCACTGATAAGCACGTGGTTTTCTTTGTGATAGGCTGCAGCCTCAGCTTTGGCATCGCCATAGCCGCCTTTCGAAATAACAATTGGTTGACCTACCTTGCGGATAGCCTCGACAGTGGCGGGGTCGATGCAATTGGGAGCGAATTCAGTGAACTTGATGCCGGCCTTTGCAAGATAAGTCGCAAAAGCCACACCTGCGTTGCCCGTTGAAGCCAAGCAATATTCCTTCACTCCGTTCTCTTTCAGCACCGTAGCGGCCAACGCTGCGCTGATATCCTTGAACGAGCCGCTGCCTGCATTCTGGTCATTGCGGTAGACAAACACCTTGCAATCAATGCCTTTCTCTTTGGCGTATGCCTCAAGATTGTCCCAACGCTCCATCGGTATCAAACCCTCGTTGAAACTGACCACATTGTCGTGCTTCTCAATGGGAAGGACATCAAAGTAATAATCTTGGTATGAGCCATTTACAGGTTTACCAAAACTAAACGGAGTGCTGTCGGTGTATTCCACTTCAGCATAGCCGCTTCCGCACTCGCACTGCTGGTCTTGCTGAAACCAAGTGGCAAAGTCAGCTATGACTTTGCCACATTTCTTGCATCGGAGTTGGTATTTCATTCGGTCGTTGACAGGTTTTTGTTGATATGTTGATATGTTAGATGTTGATACGTTTTGGCCATATCAACTTCAAACATATCAACTTATCAACGAATTATTCATCCTTTCTTAATGATATGCATATCAGGCATCGGCTTGTTGTAGAAGCCGGCATCGAGTTTCTTCTTGACCTCGCGGAACACCTCAATGGTGCGGTTGGCGTGTTCCATCGTGTGGACAGCCGTCGGGATGATGCGCAGCATAATCTGACCCTTCGGCACAACAGGATAAACCACAATTGAGCAGAAGATACCGTAGTTCTCGCGCAGGTCGACAACGACGTTGGTGCCCTGGTTCACATCGCCCGGGAAGAAGACCGGCGTGATGGGGCTTTCGGTGACACCCGTGTTGAGACCCTCGGCCTGCAGCGACTTCTGCAAATGGGTCGAGAGTTCCCACAGCTTCTCACGGTACTCGGGATGCTGGTTGATAATCTCCAAACGGCGCTTGACACCCCAAACGATAGGCATCGGCAGGCTCTTGGCGTAGATCTGCGAGCGCATATTGAAGCGCAGATAGGTGATGATATCCTCATCGTTGCAGCCGATAAAGCCGCCGATGATGGCCATCGTCTTGGCAAAAGCGCAGAAATAGAGGTCAATGTCGTCGGCGCAGTTGAAGTGGGTGTGCGTACCGCGACCCTCGGGACCCATAACGCCCATACCGTGGGCATCGTCGATAAGGATGCGGAAGTTGAACTCCTTCTTCAGAGCCACAATCTTGTCCAGCGCACCGAGGTCGCCTTCCATACCGTAGACACCTTCGGTAGCCACCAGTATGCCGCCGCCCTGCTTCTCGGCCAGTGCAGTGGCCTGAGTCAGCTGCTTGCGCAGGCTCTCGATGTCGTTGTGCTGATATTTGAAACGCTTGGCACCCGTCACGCGGAAACCGTCGATCAGGCAGGCGTGAGCCTCGCTGTCATAGACGATGACGTCGCGCAGGCTGACGATGGTGTCAAGGATACTGATCTGACCCTGATAGCCGAAGTTGAGCAGGTAGCCGTATTTTTTGTGCGTGTACTCGCACAGCATAGCCTCAACCTCCTCGTGCAGAGCCGTGTGACCCGACATCATACGGGCGCCCATCGGGTAAGCCAGACCCCAGCGGCGCGCACCCTCCTCGTCGGCGGCGCGCACCTCAGGATTGTTGGCCAGACCCAGGTAGTTGTTAAGGCTCCAGTTCAGGACCTTCTTGCCGTTGAACGTCATCTCGGGACCCAGCTCGCCTTCGAGCTTCGGGAAATAAAAATAGCCATCGGCCAGCTTGCGATACTGTCCCAGAGGACCGCCGGTCGATTCTTTGATTCTTTCAAAAATATCTTTCATATCTTTTAAATTTTATCTTTAATATCAATGTAACAATATAGTTGCCAGTCACAAACGGCATTTGCCACGTGACGGTTCGAGAAGCAAAGATACTAAAAAATCTTAAAACGGCAAACAATCCTTTAATAACATAAATAAAAATAAACAAAACACATTGCCCCGCACAATGTGCGAGGCAATGATGTCTTTTTATACAGTAACAGCGCTCTTCAGCCCCTATTTCTTCACAATTGTCTTCACTCCGTATTTGTCTTTGGTGCGCACCACTAGGAGGGTCGCTGACAAAATGTATACCCTTTTCAAAATGCATAGTCACAAAAAAGTGCTATTAAGCTGCAAAGAAATGCAAAAAAATACAAACCCATCATAATATTCTATTTAAAAAGACTTTATCCGAAGATTTTTTTCAATATGACACTTCTGCAAAAAACACCACCAAACAGACCCACATAGGACCGTCTACCTAAAAAGTTATTAACAAAATTCTATCAAACTTTACCAAGGTAAAATTTGATAAGAATTTGGTAAGAATTTGAGTAAACTTTGGTAGGAAGATGGTACCTCGAAATCAGGGAGTTAAAATTTGGCCATTTTTGCCCTTTTTCGGCCCCTTCCGGAGGTGAGTTATTAACAATTTCGGAGGGCTGTTTTTCGCAAAAATGAGTTTGGCACGGCATCCGGAGCGCAGGCTTCCAGCCTGCAAGATTTTCGGCACGGAAAACATCGGCAAAAGTCTGTCGGTGTCCATCTATACTTCCACGCATTTTCACAAAAAATCCCTCTACATACAACATTTTCGGGATTTTGACGTAATTGTCTGTATGGAAGCTAAGAATATTATCGAAATAAAGAATAAGAAAGCTGAATATCAGTACTTCCTATTGGATTCATATACCGCGGGACTGGTGTTGACGGGAACGGAGATAAAGAGCATCCGCGAAGGGCGCGCCAACCTGACAGACGCTTACTGCGCCTTTATCGGCAACGAGCTGTATGTAAAGCAGATGCACATTGCCGAATACCGTTTCGGCAGTTGGCTGAACCACGCCGCCAAGCGCGACCGCAAGCTGCTGCTGAACCGCAAGGAGCTGCGCAAACTGCAGAACAAGATCAAGGAACGTGGCTTCACCATCGTCCCTACCCTGCTGTTCATCAACCCCGAAGGCTACGCTAAACTGGATATCTCGCTGGCTCGAGGCAAGAAGTTCTTCGACAAGCGCGAGACCATTAAGGAGAAAGACACACGCCGCGATATGGAGCGGCAGCTGAGATAAGGTTTGAGAGTTTTTTGGTTTTAAGGTTGGAGGGGTGATGGTTTTTATGGCTGAAGGATTGTAAGATTTTAGGTGTCTGAGGCGTTTTCGTTTTAGTCTTCGTATTCGTTAAAGTAAAAGTCAAAGTCAATATGAAAGTCTTTAAATTCGGCGGTGCATCCGTCAACAGCGTCGAGGCCATAAAGAATATGGCTCACATCGTGGCCGACCATCTTGACGAGCCACTCGTGGTGGTGGTGTCGGCTATGGGCAAGACCACCAACCTGCTGGAAAAAATAATCCCTGGCGTTCCCAAGTCGGACGAGGAACGCAAGGCGTTGTTGAAACAATCTGAAGACTACCACTTTGGCATAGCCAACGAACTGCTTGACGACGGCGACGAAACCTTTGCAAAACTACACGGGCTGTTTGCAGAGCTCGAGAAGGTCTCGGCATCGCATCCAGGCAATTATAATTTCGACTACGACCAGACCGTGTCGTATGGTGAATTGATCTCCACAACACTTATTTCCGGATACCTTAACAGCATTGGAATCAGCAATATATGGGTAGATGTGCGTCAGGTAGTACGCACCGACGAGAACTACCGCGAAGGCAATGTAGACTTTGAGACCACACGCCGCCAGGCACAAGAAACAATCAATTCACAATTCACAATTCACAATTCACAATTAATCATCACCCAGGGCTTTATTGCGGGAACAGACAAAGGGACAACTACCACGCTCGGGCGCGAGGGTTCGGACTACAGCGCCTCTATCCTCTCCTACTGTCTCGATGCCGACAGTATGACCATCTGGAAAGATGTGCCGGGCTTCCTCAACGCCGACCCAAAGTTCTTCGCAAACACCGTGAAGATAAATAAGATACCATTCAACGAGGCCATCGAACTGGCCTACTACGGCGCCTCGGTGATTCACCCCAAGACAGTCAAACCGATACAGAACAAGGGCATTTGCCTTAACATAAAGTCGTTTATCGATCCTTCGGCCGAGGGCTCAATCATAGGTCCCTACAGCAGCATCGAACCACTTACACCCCTGTACATTTTCACTAACAACCAGCTGCTTATCTCTATACAGCCAAAAGACTTCTCGTTTATTGCCGAGGATAATCTGCAAACGATTTTTGCTGTACTGGCTGAATTGAACATACGCGTCAACCTGATGCAGAATTCGGCTTTGAGCTTCTCGCTTTGTATGAACTACAACGAGATACTGCTCAACAAGATTCGCGAGCGCCTCGAGAGTCAGTTCCGACTGGTTTACAATACTGGCCTGCAACTGATTACAATACGCTACTACAATCAACAGATTATTGACGAGATTGTCGGCGACAGGACCGTGCTGCTTCAGCAACGTTCACGCACAACAACACAGCTTTTAGTTGATTCCAAATGATTTATAGGCTGACGAAAAGCAAATTCATACTCGGTTTGCAATGCGAGAAGGCTTTGTATCTTGACGTATACAAGCCGAATCTGGCCTATTATCCTCCAGAGACGTTGGCGCGATTCCGCAAGGGTCGCGACTTTGAGACAAAGGTTAAGGCACTGTTTCCAAACGCCATAGACATCAGCCAACAGCTTGGACGCAACATTCAGCGTTACCCTGAACTGACTGCCCGGATACTCGAACAGCCCGGCGAGGTGAATCTCTATGAGGCTGGATTCGTTTATAATGAGGTGCTTGTGCTTGCCGACATCGTACACAAAGACACCGACGGGACACTCTCAATCTATGAAGTGAAGAACTCGCTTTCGGTCAAAGAGGTTTTCCGTCGCGATGTCAGCATACAGCACTATGTTATCAGCCACTGTTTAAGCAACATAGATTCCTTTTCGATTATCTATAACGATGGTGAGGACAATCCGGTTTATGAGGAACTGCTGCCCGAAGCACAAGCTGCTGAGCCGCTGATAGCAAAGCAGGTAGAACAATTCAAAGATGTTCTTCAAGGTATGGAGCCGCAGGTTAAGACCGGCACGCAATGCACTGTGCCATACGAGTGTCCGTATCGTCGTTACTGCAATGGCAATGTGAGCGCCCAGTTAGAACTTGGAGGCTTTTAGAAGGGCATCACGGACCTCGTTCTCGTCAAGGACGACATCAATCACCGGCGCACCGATTTCTTGCAGCAACACACATAGAATCAATCCATCAGCGTTCTTTTTGTCCTGTCGCATATACGAAAGGATGCCTTCGGTGTCTTTCAAAGTGATTTCCGAGAATGAACACAAGTAACGCAACATTCGGCAATAATTATCGTATATTTCTTCGCTCATTCCAAGCTTCTTAACAGACAAATAGAGCTCGCATTTCAGCCCTATACCCACCGCAATACCGTGAGGAATGGATTGACCTTTTTCATTCAGATAACTCTCTATGGCGTGACCGAAAGTGTGACCGAAGTTGAGAATCTTACGTATTGACTTTTCAGAGGGGTCTGCCTCGACAACACTTTTCTTGAATTCAACACATTGTGGAATAAAAGACACTATTTCCTTTATAGGAATCTTTGCACAGCCCAAAGCGAGTCTGAGCAGTCCTTCAAATGCAGATTTGTCGCAGAGAAGCAATGTCTTTGCCATCTCGAATATGCCAGAAACCAAGTCTTTAGGTTCTAATGTGTCGAGAAAATCCGGATGTATGCAGACGGCCTCGGGTTGATGGAAGAAACCCACCTGGTTCTTTGCATTCTCAACATTCACAGCCGTTTTACCACCAATGGCAGCATCGATCATACCTATCAACGTGGTGGGAATGTTGATGTATCGTATTCCACGCTTGAAGCCAGCAGCGACAAAGCCGCCGATGTCGCTCACACATCCGCCTCCAAGATTCAGAATCACGCTGTTGCGGTCAGCTCCGCTATCGAGCAATGCGCCCCACAACTGGGCAGCGACCTCAAGCGATTTGGCCTCCTCACCGACAGGGACCTCATAGAATTCGGCATTCTCCAAAGCAGAGACACAGCTGATAAGGACCGGCAAACAATGAGTGTAAGTGTTTTCATCAACAATGATAAAGAACTTTGAATCTTTATAATCCTCACCCATCAGCATACGATTCAGTTTCGCCAACGAGGTGATACGCGAAGGAAAAAGATATTTTGTTTTCATATAAACATCATATTACTAAATAGATAGCAGACTATAAAAAAGCAATTAAGCAATACAAAATTACACGAAAAATCTGATTGCTGTGATAATTTTGTTTTTTTGGCGTTTAATATAGGCAAACAGAGCCACACGATGACACAGGACGAACATCCCTTTATAAAAATGGTGACAAATCATACGGCATTGATTGACAAGATATGCCGCTCGTTTTGTGGTGACAACATCGAGGACAACGAGGACTTAAGGCAGGATATTATATTGAATCTGTGGCGAGGATGGAAACATTGGAAACCATATCATAAGCCGATAACCTGGATATACCGCGTGGCAATGAACACTGCTATCAGCTGGAAACGCAATAGAATTAAACAGATTGAAACCCAACCGATAACCGACTATGATATACCGCAAGAAGCAGACAACCGCGAAAATATAGAACAACTGTATTATCTTATCCGTCAACTTACAACCGGCGATCAGAGGCTGCTGCAACTATACATTGAAGGATGGTCGGGAGGAGAGATTGCCAAGATGATGCAAATCTCTGAAAGCAACGTAACTACACGCATCGCACGGATAAAAGGTAAACTAAAAGAATTAAACAGCGAATTATGAATACCGAAGAACTTATAGAACAATTGCACGAAACCAACGCTGCCGAGCGGCAAAAAGAACGGATGAAGCACATCCTGTTCCGGCCTTGGTTGTTGACAGTGCCAGTGGCAGCAGCGGCAGTGATACTGTTGCTGCTATTGCCCAAACAGGGCGAGGCCAAGCCACAAACAACAACCGGAACACAGGTGTACTGCAACAGCAGCTGCAGCCCCGACGACGTAATGGTCTTGATTCGAGAAGACATAACCCATATACAGCAAAACCTATGAAACGAATAATTCTTTTTGCCGCTATACTCACGGCACTAACCTCAGTTAGCCAAGCACAGACAGCCCTTTACAAGAAATACTCCAATATAAAGGGATTGAACGCCTACTGCGTGGAGCGATTCCCATTGGGAGACAACGATTCCGTGACACTCACCTACTTTGTCGCCGACGACAGTTCAACTTACAACTTTATAAAAAAAGAGTTGCAGAATCTGCCAAAGCCATCAATCTCGGCAGAACTCACTGTAACACCTGAAAAAAAGGCTATTGAGGCAACTACAAAAAGAGACCTAAAGGCTGTCATTATTTACACAAGGAAGGCCTTGACTGGTGACAAAGGTGAATATATGATGTTTCTGCCATCGGACAGGAAGAGCATTCTTGTCTTCCACAACCAAAAACTAAGCGACAAGTTGGCAGTAATAAAATATATGATTGATACAGAATTCAAAAACGACTGACAATGAGACTATTGCTGGCAATATTGCTGATAACCATAACACTGTCTGTCTCAGCACAAACCACGGACAGCACAAAGGTTAGGATGAATTCTGTGAGGCTGAAAGCCATCAGCATCAAGGCTCCGCGACCAGTGTACAGTATGGACGGCGAGATAGTGAGCTACAACGTGGCCAACGACAGAACAATCAATGGCTTGACGGCGATGGATGCCATCAAGAACTCACCGACAGTAGAGGTCGACGAGGAGGGCAACATCACTATGCGTGGCTCAGAGAAGGTGCAGGTGTGGCTCAACGGCTACCCCACAGGTATGAACGGCGCAAGCCTTAAAGCGTTTTTTGAGTCGTTGCCCGCCGAGGCTATCGAACGCATCGAAGTAATAAAGAATCCTTCTGGCAAATATATGGTTGAGGATGGGAGTCATATAATCAACATCGTAACATCGAGCAAGTTGCGCCGTTCCGAACTGCTGATGTTCGGTGCCAGCGCCAGCAACCGCCCGTACTTCAGCCCCTGGGCAAGTTATCTGCTTAAGAACGACCGCCTGACAATGAACCTATACGCCAACTTCGGCAACACCAACAGCTATGCCAACGAACACGGCTACAACATCTTCCTGCGCGACAACGGCACAAGTGTCGACACTTCGCAACGCAACACCTACCGCGACACCTCGGGCGGACACCAAATCAACAGCTCTCTATGGTTCAACCTCAGCTACATCGTCGACTCCGTCACCGACATCAGCGTTATGTCAATGTATACGTTTCAGCGCCAACTGGCGGCCATCTCGAACTACAACTATGAGTACTGGCATTACTATCCTGACAGCCTGCATTACCTCTACAGCAATCGCACCAACCGCACCGGATACAACGGTTCCGGCTTCACGAATATCAGCTTCAAACACCGATTCCGCAAGAAAGGCCATAATATCTCGTTCGGACTCTCTTCGAACTATAGCAACAACTGGAACGACATCACGCTGACACGCGACTATACACCATTATCAGGCCTTCTTTCGCCTGTCTTTGCCGACTATAGCAAGCTGCAAGGGAAAAGCGCCGGCCGCCTTAGTCTAAGTCTCAGCGCAAACTACACTCTTCCGCTCGGTGAAAATGATGAGCTGTCGCTCAGAGCCACTGGCTCGCCCATCAACCGCCACACAAACACAACAAACAATTATTATGCCGATCTTGCTGTCAATCCCGAACTCTTCAACATCTCCGACAGCCTTCGCAACGGCACTGTTTACAGCAACAGCCCGTCGACAAGCCTGAACCTCTCGTGGCGGCACCAGTGGAAACGCCTAACGATGAGCATCGACCTGTGGGGACAATCCAAGCACCTGCGGTCGGAATACAGAAAATTCTTTCCTGACAGCAGCACCTATCACTTCCTGACCGTCGAGCCGTCGCTGAACCTCACCCTCCGCACCAAGTCTATGCACTATCTGCGCTTCAAATACAACCTCGCCTTCACCAACCCCAGCGCATCAAACCTCACCGCCTCACGCACATACGGCGAAGACAGCTATAGCATCGGCAATCCGAACATTAAAAGCTCACACACGCACAAGTTCAACTTCAGTTGGAACAAATACTTCAGCGGTGGAAGCTCAATTGGCATTGAAAGCTACGCCAACTTCACCGCCGACGGCATCGAGTCTGTGACCGAAACAACCGTCGAACCCGACCTATGGCTCGGCAGAATATTGCAATACACAATACCCTACAATGTCGGCCAATCGCACAAAATAGGCATCGAAAGCAATGCCACCTGGCGCCCTGCATCATACTTCAACATCCGTCTCTATGCGAACCTCTATAACGATGGCTACAGTATTGACTATCCGACAGGTACACAGAGCGATGACAACACCTCCTGCAACTTCCGCATAAGCACGACAACAAAGATTGCAAAACGGGTAAACATCAATGTCTCCGGCAGTTACAATTCACCACAGATGATGCTGTTTGGAGAGAAACAAAGCTCATTCAACCTCAGTCTCAGTGTGAGCGGCACATTCTTCGACGACAGGCTTTCAGCCTACGTCAAAGTCACCGACCCGTTCAACTGGAACCACAGCCAGAACTGGACATACGCGCCGATGTATCAGAGCTATAACTCCCATCACAACGACAACCGCTACATAACCCTTGGCATCAGCTGGCGCTTCGGCAAGGCCGAACTCGAATGGCAAGCCCGCAAAGGCGCTTCAGCAGATTGATACACAATAAATGAAGCGGAAGGCCGTTACCTGCAATATGACAACGACACTTGAACTACTCTCGCCTGCCAAGAACCTTGAACAGGGCAAAGCGGCCATCGACCACGGTGCCGACGCTGTCTATATCGGAGCACCGCTCTTTGGCGCCCGCGTTGCTGCCGGCAACAGTATCGAGGACATAGAGGAGCTGGTAAAATATGCCCATATCTTTGGTTCCAAAGTGTTTGCAACCGTAAACACCCTGCTTTTCGACAACGAGTTGGAAGAGGCGCGCCGGCTGATGTGGCAGCTCTACAACGCCGGCGTCGATGCCGCTATAGTGCAGGATATGGGACTCTTAGAACTTGACCTGCCACCTATAGAACTGCACGCCTCGACACAGACCCATAACTATGACCCGCGACGCATAAAGTTCTTGGAACAAGTAGGTTTCAAACGCATAATCCTCGCTCGCGAGACATCATTGGAGCAGATGAAAGCACTGCGCCAAACTGTCACTGCCGACCTTGAGGCTTTCGTGCAGGGTGCCCTCTGCGTATGCTACAGCGGACAGTGCTATATGAGCCTCTACCTCAACGGGCGCAGCGGCAACCGAGGAAGCTGCTCGCAGCCCTGCCGATCGGCTTACGGCCTCGTCAACGGACAGGGAAAGACCCTGAAACACAACGAGCACCTTCTGTCGCTCAAAGACTTTTCGGCCGCACAACACATTGAAAGTATGATTGATGCCGGCATAACATCATTCAAAATCGAAGGCCGTCTGAAAGACCTGACCTACGTAAAGAACGTGACGGCATACTATAGACAACTGCTCGACAGCATAATTGCACGTCGCGAAGAACTAAAAGCCTCGTCGTCAGGTACAACAACATTCTATTTCACCCCCGATCTCGAACGGACCTTCAACCGAGGCTTTACCGACTATTTCCTGCAGAAACGCCAGCCAATGGCCTCAACCACAACGCAGAAATCACTCGGCAAGAAAATAGGCACCGTGCTGTCGGCAAACAGCAACCGTCTGATAGTGAGCCCTTCCGACACGATTTCCGCCGGCGACGGCCTTTGCTACTTCAACAGCGAAAAGCAACTGGAAGGGTTCCTTGTGAATAGTGTATCGGGCAACACAATCATAACCAACAAGCCATTGAATATCAAGGCATCCACCGTGCTGTGGCGCAACAACGACCACGCCTTCGAAAAACAACTGCAGGCGAAGAGTGCCGAACGGAAAGTAGCTGTTTCTATGACACTTACCGAAACCGAAACAGGCCTGCAACTGACCGTTGAAGATCAGGACGGATGCTGTGCCTCAGCCTCAATCGAATGCGAGAAAGCCCCGGCTCGCGATGAAGCAAAAGCAATAGACGGTGCAAAAACACAACTCGCAAAACTTGGAGGTACTCCATTTGGAATCAACACAATAACAATTCAAACCGAGCAACCCTACTTCATACCTGCCGCACTGCTCAACGACCTACGCCGAAAGGCTGTGGAAACCCTTTCAGAGACAAGGCTGGCACACTTCCATCCAAAAGATACGGTGCTCATTCCAAACGAGATACCCTATTATGAATTCTCTCTTGACGGACGAGCCAACATAGTAAACAGTAAAGCCGAAGCCTTCTATCGACGACACGGCGTAACTTCCATAGAACGAGGTCCTGACCAGCCTGGAAAGAGCTTCGAGAAAGGCTTCCCGCTGATGACCACCAAATACTGCCTGCGCTACGAGCTGGGCCAGTGCCTGATGCACAAGTGCAACAAAAGCGTCACTGCCGACTACGCCAGCGGGCTCTACCTCGTCAACAACGGCCGCCGCTTCCGCCTCCACTTCGACTGCCAACGCTGCGAAATGCGCGTTCTCAAGGACAATGCCTGACTACTGACACTATTCGTGTCAAGCAGACTCAGAACCTGAGCACTAAACTCGGGCCAAATGCTGCAGTGTGCCCCTCCTTGTCGCTGAAAACACAGCCACCTATGCCCATAGTGCAGTCGTCAAAAGCCAATTCCACCGGATGACTTGACATATTTGCAAAGATTAACCTCGACTTGTCCCTCAGCTGTTTATCCGTATCGTTGAACTGGCCTATACCGTACATTGTAAAGCCAATGGCTGCCGCAGCAAGACCCGAGGCACCAACCGCTGCCGAACCACCGGTACCAATACAGGCAGCAACAGTGCCGACAATGCCGATACCCATCCCCCACCACGAAAGCCTCTTGTTCCTTAAAGTAATACCGTCGGCAAAATTCAACATCTCCTGCTTTATAATCAATGCCGAATCAGTGCCTATCGACATATCGCTTTCGTCAAAATACTTTAATTCCTTTAGTCTCCATCTCCTTTCACGGAGACCATAGTCCTTGTAATCGCGCTGAGCATACAGCGTGCTGAATCCAACGACAAGCAAAAACACTAATAACAGTTTCTTTGACATATTGTTCCTTTATTATTATGTTACAAAACATTAATGTTTAATCTCCTAACGGGACATCCACAAGCAAAATCCAATCATCCGGCGCTTGCTCAGCCAGAGCGTCTGCACATTGATTGGCTTTTCTCAGAAATATATTGCTTTTATCCTTATACTTCGATGATTTAGAGCACCTGACGATGCCCCACGTGACAGTGCCGACTATCATTGCACCCATTACAACAACCCCAGCCACTATATCCGCCGTAAGCATCAGCGTCGTACCTGCAGCAATAGACCCAATCGGGCCCCATACAATGAGATTGACACCACCCTTGTCGGCTTTTTTTGATTTTTCAGAATAATATTCATAAAAACGCTTCAGTTCTCCGTGGTATTTCTTCAGCTCCGCGTCGCTCACATCCAGCGTGTCAAAGTCAATCGCCATCAGTTCTTGCGCCCGTTTTTCCTTTTGTCGCTTGCTTAAACGGTAGAAATCGCCCTGTGCAAACAATGTGCCACACGTCGAGGCAAACCCCAACAAGGCGAAAACGATAAGTTTCTTTGTCATTGAATTCATAAGATATCTATTTAATAATTACTGTATTATTTAAACCTTAACTCTTTTGTTTTGCGATTACCCTTGCACCGCTGACAAATGTTAGTCCCCTTGCAGTTGCTGCAAATTGTAGTACCGTTCACCTTTCCATCGTGGCAAAAAGCACAGTGTCCCCCGCCGTTACACAGATAACAGGTAATCCATTCATAGTTCCAACCTGAGGCTTTTTCCTTAGCCCTCTTCAGGTCGCGCTGGTGCTGCTTCTCCCGCAACTCGCGCTTACGTTCTTCTATGCTTTTTTCATTCTTGCTTTTGCTGTCATTGCCCACACTCTTTTTGCCGGTCTGTGCGCTCTTCTTTGGGGCAGACGCTACGGGCTGACTGCTTTTGCTCTGCGTTTGCTTTAGCTGGCCCAACGAGTACGACAGCGACTGCAATGAAGCCGCCAAAGCCTCATTTCTTGCCCTCTGCTCTGCCTCGGCAACCCGCTGCAGATAGTCCTCGTAGGCAATCTCAGCTCTCACCTGTCTCTGATAAGCATTCACCTGCGACATAATTGCGTCGGCTCGCATTTTATAGGCCGTCATCGACGGAAAGCGACGGTAAGCCTTCTTAAAATACTGATATGCCTCACGGTACATCTCCATCGATTCGTACGCATCACCCAAAGCACAGTAGACCGCCGACTGCAAGTCCTTCAGCTCGTATGCCTCGGCAAACTTTCTGACATCCTCGTAAGGAAACCGCGCATTTGCAAGCAAGTTCGTATAACTCCTCAATGTCAGCGTCCCGTCGGCATCGTAATATTCAATCACCGGAGCCGGAAGCACACCCGCCTCACCGTTGCGGATCCACCTGCTGTAGGAACACTCGAAAAGATTGTCGTTCATAATCCTAACCTGCTGAAACACCGTGTCTACCACAAGCGAGTCGCCGTCAAGATCATATACACCCTCATTCAGTTCGCCCACAACAAAAAAGCGCTCACTTTGAAAGTCGTCCGCCTCCTGCGCCCTCAATAACGGCATTGCCGACAAGAAGAAGATGACAAAGCAGGCAAACTTCATTGGATCAAAACCGATTCTGTTGCTTTTTTTCATATTTTAAGACTATTGTTTCTATCTGCCCTACTCACTTTTGACGGCTTTTCGGGCAACTCCGTTTATGTTTCAAGCAAATACATTTGTCCTGTCACCCACCAACACCCTTTAGGGCCTCGACGAATGACGGTACAAAATTACATATTTTTTTCATACTGGCAAAAAATATTTCAAAAAAATCCACAAAAAGGCTTTCAGCAGCATCCAAAATAAATTATATGGCACTAAATGCCACCTTTCAAAAAAGGAGATCGTCCCACCCTTCCTGCCCCAAAAAATGACCAAATTCCCATCGCATAACACAGATGGGGAAAAGCATATTTTTTAACAATTGAAATGTTAATTTAAGTTAAAAATACACCAATTTTGACAAAATCTCAACTGGCTGATTTCCAAGTACCAAATACCTACCAAATTCTACCCAAAGTTTTACCAAAGTTTTATCAAATTTTACTATGGTAAACTATGATAAGAGATTGTTAAAATTAACATAAAAAGAAAATACGGTGAAGGTGTATACAAGAAATTTGTTACCGTTGTCTGCCAAAACAAAAAGTTCGGTCAAAAAAGAGCAGAAAAACGGGACAACTATGTTCGTTTTATCAGATTTTGTGTAACTTTGCAACGGGAAACAAACAGGAAATCCAAACGATAAACATCTGATATGCACGTAGAAATATGTTGTAATTCAATTCTTTCAGCGCGCAATGCCAAGGCGGGTGGAGCGTATAGGATTGAGCTGTGCCAGGCGTTGGGCGAAGGCGGGACGACGCCGTCGGCAGCGGCTATCGAATACTGTGTCAAGGAGTTAAATCTGCAGACGCGAGTGCTGATACGTCCGCGCGGCGGCAATTTCGTTTACGACAACGACGAGATGAGCGTTATTTTGCGCGACATCGAGCTGGCCAAACGCCTTGGGGCACACGCCGTGGTTGTGGGCTTCTTGACTGCAGAGGGCGACATTGATACCGAGAATACACGCAGAGCCGTGGAAGCAGCTGATGGTATGGGCATTACTTTTCACCGAGCTTTCGACGAATGCCGCAATCCGAAGGAAGCTTTGGAGCAGATTATCGACTGCGGATGCCACAAACTGCTGACTTCGGGCTGCAAGGCGACAGCCTGGGAGGGACGTGAGATGCTAAAAAAACTTCTATCGCAGGCCGGTAGACGAATAGGTATTATCGGCGCGTCAGGCATAAGAGTCGATAATGTGCATCAACTCGTCTTGGAAACAGGACTTTACGAGGTCCACGCCTCTCTGAAACACACCGTTGACGGGCTCACTTGTACGGCCATAGACCAAGTGCGTGAATTTATGAACATTACGGACGATTTCCCAAATTATCCGCCAATTAACTAAAAACTAAATATCAATATGAAAAGATTTTATGCATTATTGTTAACCTCGCTGGCGCTGTTGCTTACTACAACATCGTGCCACAAGGAGAAGCATTTTATCACCGACAAAGAATATCGTGCGCAGGTGCACGCCGACTTCCTTGAACGTCAAGAACTTGCCGCGGGCCGAGCCGATGCGCTGTTTGCAGGGATGGACACCTTGAACGCAGAGACGCGCGAGGCGATGGAGTTCCTGTATGCCTATATGCCCTACAGCGACTTGGCCGACTATGACCAATCGTTTTACTTGCAGCAGGTTAGAGCCGCCTTTGCCGCTCGCGAACGCTTCAGTTGGGGCAGCAAGATTCCAGAGGATATATTCCGTCATTTTGTGTTGGTTTATCGCGTGAACAACGAGAATCTCGATACAGCCAGATTGCTGATGCAAAAGGAGTTGGCTCCGAGAGTGGAAGGCTTGAGTATGTATGATGCCGCTTTGGAGGTAAACCATTGGTGTCACGAGTATGTTGCCTACCGCGCCAGCGACAGCCGCACCTCGGCACCACTGGCCACAATGCGCACATCCTTAGGCCGCTGCGGCGAGGAATCAACCTTTACCGTCACCGCCTTGCGCAGCGTGGGAATACCTGCACGCCAATGCTATACGCCACGTTGGGCACATTGCGACGACAACCACGCCTGGGTTGAAGTGTTCATCGCCGACAGCAACCGATGGTATTTTCTCGGTGCCTGCGAGCCCGACCCGGAACTGGATATGGGCTGGTTTGCAGTGCCTTCCACACGTTGTATGATGGTGCACAGCAAAGCCTTTGGACGATACAAAGGCGACGAGGAGATTGTGAAACAAACAGCACTATACAGCGAGCTTAACCTGCTGAGCCACTATGCTCCTACGAAGAAAATAACGATTACGGTATATGACCACACCGGCAAACCGGTTGAAGGCGCAGATGTTAAGTTTAAGTTGTACAACTACAGCGAATTCTATCCGTTGGCCACCATCAAGACAAACAAGGAAGGAAAAGCCTCGCTGACCACAGGATTGGGCGACCTTCAGATTTGGGCCACGGACGGTAAATGCTACAACAATACAAGATTTGATGTTCGCGAACAGGCTGAAACCGAGCTATATCTGATTTACGAAAACCCCGAAACAACTGACGTCTTAGACAATATAACAATGATGGACGTCATTCCGCCTGAAGCCGGAGAAGCCAAAGTGACACCAAGCGAAGAAAAAAGCCGTATAAACGAGCAGCGCAAAGCCCACGAAGATTCTATCCGCGATGCCTATGTTGCCACATTCCCGACGAAAGAAAACTACAAGAACCTGCTGAAACCCAGCAAGAACCTGTCAGACGAGCAGGCTTGGGAGATAATCCACAAGGCTGAAGGGAACTATAAGGAGATTGCGAAATTCATCAACAACCACGCCGATGAGGATTTGACGGAAATGGTAACAATTACCTGCCCCTGCCTGGAAGAGGACAAGAATGGAGAGTATCATTCCGTCGGTGGCGGCGAAAACAAAACGTATTTCTTATACGACTATCTGCATACCTTTAGCGACAAAGATATGCGCGATATAACGGCTGAAACGCTTGAGGCACATTGGTGCAAACCGACGGTACCGGCCATTATGGAGACTTATGAAGAATTCTATGAAAAGGGCATAATGCCTGCCAGAATCAGCAACGAAATGGTGCGTCCTTGGCGGCAGTTCCTTAAAGAAAAACTTGCAGACATAAAGGATGTCAATAGCCTGATAGTATGGACGAAAGAAAACATCTTGGTCGACGATACCGGCAACTACTACAACTGTCCCATCTCGCCACGCGGAGTATACGAGCTACACCACAGCGACCGTCACAGCCGCGATATCTTCTTCGTCGCCGCTTGCCGCTCGCTGAACATCCCAGCCTATCTCGACAACGCCACAAACACCATCTATGTATGCAACGGTGACGCTGAAAAGCTCTGGAAGAAAGGCATATGGGAAGCAATCAGCTTTGAAGAGAAAACTGCCGTACAACCTACCGCAACGCTGACGCTGACATACAAGCCTACCAAAGACTTGGCCAAACCTGTCTATTGGTCACACTTCTCGTTGGCTAAATACAAGGACGGCGACTTCGTCACATTTGACTTCGAGGACGACAAGCGTATGGACAAATTCCCTGCAACAATTGCCTTGGAACCAGGATATTATTGCTTGACAACAGGCAATCGCTTCCCTGAAGGCGACGTGCTGGTAAGAGAAGATTATTTCAAAGTCAAAGAAGGGCAAAAAATCACTAAACAAATAATTCTAAGACCTTTGGTTGAGCGTCTTGTAGCGGTTCAAGCCTCTATTGACCCCAAGCTGGAAATAATACCCGGAATGGCTACATTAGCCGACTATGCTGGCGAAACGGGTATGCTGTTTATATTTGTTGGCGACTACAAAGAGCCCTCGAAACACCTTATCAAGGAGATGCAGTCGCTCAACAAGGAATACACAGCCTGGGGCGGTATGACCTACCTTGTAGCTCCGGCGTCGGCCAAACCAGCCTCGTGGAAACTGCCTAACACCGACTATATTATCAGAGAGCCTAACGACAAGGACCCATTTGAAAAAGTGATACTTGAGGCGCTTGAAATGGACTTGAGGAACGACTATCCGCTTGTCGCACTCGTCGACAAAAAGGGTAAAATCCTATTCCAAAGCCACGGTTACTCCATTGGGCTGGCCGAGCAAATATTGAAAAAAATGAACGCAAAGAGCTGATAAATAAGAATAATTTATTACTTTTGTTTTTCGTAAAAAGGGCAGATATTAACTGAAATATCTGTTCAAAGTGCGTGTTATCAATAAATTAAACAATAAATACATAAACCAAATACTATAGAAAATGTGTGGAATTGTAGGATACATCGGGGAACAGCAAGCCTACCCCATCTTGATTAAAGGGCTTCACAGACTCGAATATCGTGGCTACGACAGTGCCGGAGTATCAATGATTAACGCCCAGGGCGATTTGAACGTCTACAAAGCCAAAGGAAAGGTCTCCGCATTGGAAGCCTCGGTAGAGGACAAAGACGTAAGCGGAACCATAGGTATTGCCCACACACGCTGGGCCACCCACGGCGAGCCCAACGCCACCAATGCCCATCCGCACTACTCGCAGTCCAAAAACCTGGCACTTGTCCACAACGGCATCATTGAAAACTACAAGCCGCTGCGCATTGAGATGGAGAAAAACGGTATGACGTTCTGCAGCGAGACCGACACCGAAGTATTGGTTCAACTGGTTGAGTACACGCAGAATACACACAACTGCGACCTCTATACTGCTGTTCAGTTGGCACTGAAGAGCGTCGTCGGTGCATACGCTATAGCCATCCTCGACAAACGCAATCCCGACCAACTTATCTGCGCCCGCAAAGGCAGTCCGCTGATTATCGGTGTGGGCAGCGAGAACGACAAGAAAAACGGGAATGCCGAATTCTTCCTCGGTAGCGATGCAACTCCCATAATTGAATACACCAACAAGGTCATCTATCTTCAGGATGAGGAAATTGCAATAATGAACCGCAAAGGCGATTTGAAAATCACCAACCTGAGCAACGTCAAGCAGACACCCCAGTTAGTGACGCTACAGATGAACCTTGACGAACTGGAGAAAGGTGGCTACGCCCACTTTATGCTCAAGGAAATATACGAACAGCCTGCCGCAATGCGCATCTGCACCAAAGGCCGACTGAACGTTGTGGACAAAGATGTCCTGCTGAGCGGTATCATTGACCATAAAGAAAAGTTCATCAACGCCCGCCGCATCATCATCTGCGCCTGCGGAACATCTTGGCACTCAGCCCTTATCGGAAAGTATTTCATCGAAGAGGCGGCACAGATTCCCGTAGAAGTGGAGTATGCCTCCGAGTTCCGCTACCGCAACCCCGTTATCTTTCCCGACGATGTAGTGATTGCAGTGTCGCAGTCGGGCGAAACCGCCGACACCTTAGCCGCCATCCAGCTGGCCAAGAGCAAGGGGGCTTTCCTATACGGAATTTGCAACGTAATCGGCTCCTCAATCCCTCGAGCCACCGACAGTGGCACCTACCTCCACGTGGGTCCTGAAATCGGCGTAGCGTCGACAAAAGCCTTCACAGGACAGGTCATAACACTCATAATGCTCGGTCTGGCCATAGCCAAGGAGAAAAAGACCCTCAGCGAAGATATGTTCCATATGCTTGTCGACGAACTGCAGCAGATTCCCGACAAAATGCAGTGGACACTTGACCACAACAAGGGCATAGACCAATTCGCACAGATGTTCACCTACGCCCGCAACTTTATCTATCTGGGACGCGGATACAACTACCCCGTGGCACTGGAAGGAGCACTGAAACTCAAGGAAATCAGCTATATCCACGCCGAGGGATACCCAGCAGCCGAGATGAAGCACGGCCCCATCGCCCTCATCGACGAAGAAATGCCTGTCGTGGTCATCGCCCCGAAGCGCGGTATGTACGAAAAGATTGTCAGCAACATACAAGAAATCAAGTCACGCAAAGGCAAGATCATCAGCGTTGTTACCGAAGGCGACACAGTCGTCAAGGGAATGTCCGACTACTGCTTCGAAATACCCGACACGCGCGACTGCTACGTGCCTCTGCTGGCCATACTGCCGTTGCAGCTCCTCTCCTACTACGTAGCCATTGCCAAGGGCCGCAACGTCGACCAGCCGCGCAACCTGGCCAAATCAGTGACAGTAGAGTAAAGCACCACAATAAACGAAAACAGCGGGCCGCACGGCTCGCTGTTTTTTTTGTGACCACGCTGGGGCTCGAACCCAGGACCCCATCCTTAAAAGGGATGTGCTCTACCTGCTGAGCTACGTAGTCAACGCATTGATTTTCCTTGTGACCACGCTGGGGCTCGAACCCAGGACCCCATCCTTAAAAGGGATGTGCTCTACCTGCTGAGCTACGTAGTCAACGTATAGTTTACCCTCAATTTTGAGTTTGCAAAAGTACTACTTTTTTATTTACTGGCAAAAAAAAATACTAAAAAGCGACTCAATCCATACACATCTATTTGATACACAGTAACGAATAAAAGCACAATACAATACAAACAAACCAATCAGGGCATATAAAACGACTATAAAACAGCTCTTGAAAACCCAAAATCGGAAATGTATTTTATCAATATTCGTTAGTATTTTTCTACCGTTCCTCGGCTCTGGCAAGTGAGGCAGGGATAGTGGCAATGCTTAGTTACTTGACCGCATATATAGCAAGTAGTTCCGGCTTGATTATTATATGAATATATATCGGCACAATCCGTATAGCTTTCAGGGTGATACCTTTTGCCGTTGCATCGAGGACACGTGACCCTCGTCGGGGAACTTGAGCTGCTGCTCGAGTTATTGTAGGTGTTGCTGTTGTCGTATGTTCCGCCTTGCCTTTGTGCCGCTTCACCCCATTTGATAAGCGTCTCGGTTGACACATTCGATGCCTGCTTATACATATTGTTTATCATTTCCATCCCCTGCTTATAGATGTCATTGGGATTGGTATTATACGCTGTCTGCTGTGAACTGATTTTACTCAGGTCGGCCTTGGCCTGCGCAAAGCCTTGGTTGGCCGATTTGGTCAGGTATTCGCGGCACAAACCAACGTTCTGCTGGGTACCATAGCCGTTAAGGTAACAAATGCCAAGCACATACTGGCACTCCTTGTCGCCTGCATCGGCACCCTTCTTGGCCCAAGCAAAAGCCTCCGCGTTGTTTTTCGACGTACCCTTCCCTATTATATAGCACACTGACACCATAGCCATTGCCGATGTGTTATTTTGCTTTGCCGACTTGAGCATCCAGCTGAAGCCCGTGTAATCATTGGCAGTAACGCCCCATCCATTAAAATAGCAGTTAGCAAGATTATACATCGGCCACTCATTGTCATAACCGCATTCTGTGCCTTTGCGATACCACTTGACGGCTTCAGAATAGCTCTTGGCGGTACCCGTACCAGTGACATACATATTTCCCAGTTTGTTGAAAACAAAGCCAGAATTCATTGACTGATGCGGATTGGTGGCCGAGGCATAATACATCTTGAATGCTTCCTTGTAGTTTTTCTCAACGCCGACACCGGCATAATAATAGTCACCCAGGGTCTGTTCCAGCATATAAGATCCCGCATCCTTGGCTGCCGACAGCATACGAAACCTTTCCTTGTCCGTAAAGTTACGTTTGATGGAGTTCCTGTCCAAATCCAAGAAACTGCCAAGAAAATTCGGGTGCCCGCACCTATAGGCCCAAATCACACGCTTGTCCTGCGGATCCGAATGCATCTGGTACCATTCCTTCAGCTCGAATGCTGCACGCGTATACCCCAATTCATACGACTTCTCGAGCAAAGCAATACCCTTCGATTCCGACTTCGCAATACTTGGATCATTTTTCGCACCGTACAGATAATACATTGCAGCCTCTTTTGCACCGCGACCGTCACCCATTTGAGCAGCCTTCTCAAACAACTCCAAGGCCTTTCGAGCCGACGTTTCTCCTATCGATCCATCTATATACATAAACGCCAGCTGCTGATAGCCTCTAGCCGTATTGCAAGCCTTCAGTTTGTTGGCGTAATGTCTCGATTTTTCCATATCGTATGGAAAAACCGAATACCGTGAACCATAATAGTAATACTGTGCCAATGTGCAATATGCATCCTCAAAACCGGCGTTGGCGGCTTTATTAAAATATCTTAGACTCTCATTATAGTTCTTGCGTACACCATAAGTGCCTGTTGCGAGGTATTGGGCGTATCGCTCGCAAGCGGCCAAATTGCCGGCATCCGCACCTTTTTTGATATAATATACAACTTTGGCAGTGTCCTTGTAAATGCCTTCAAAGTTCTCGTAAGCCATACCCGTTCTGTAGCAAGCGGCGGCATTGCCTTTGTCGGCTGATTTCTTGTACCATTTGAATGCCTCGAACATATTCTGCTCCGCACCCCAGCCTCGCTCATAGCACTCTCCAACACAATACATCGCCTCGGCGCTACCGCCAGCGGCAGCTTTCTTGAAAGTGCTGAAAGCCGAAGTGTACTGCTTGTTTTTCAATTGAGTTTTGCCCTGTTGCACAAGCGAAGTCTGCGCAAAGGCACCAGATGCCGTACAAAGCGACACCACAACGATAAAAACGGATGCAATCCTTTTCATAATAATCTATTTATAAACAATTTAACCAATCAATAAAAGATAATAATACAATGCAAATATACGCACTTTTTCGAAAAACAGCAAATTGCAGCAGACACAAATCGTTGTGCAACACCTCAATACGACTCTACGGTTCCCCTCTGCTGACACGTATTGCAGGGATAGTGGCAATGCTTGGTAGCGTAACCACAAATAGCACACGTGTTGCCAGCTTGGTTGAAATACGATGTGTTAATGGCGCAATCGGTATAACTGTACGGCTGGTAACGCTTGCCATTACAGTCGGGACAAGTCTTGCGCGAAGGGATTCCAGACGAGCTGCTGCTTGAATTATTGTAATAATTGCTGTTGTCATATCCATTCCCTCCCATCGGAACGCTGCTTTGGGGCTGTATGTCCCTAAAACCTCTTGTGGCAACACAACGCAACACACTGCTTGAACGATTTATTGTTGAACCATCATTCGATATCGTGAATTTTGATCTAAGAAAAGAATTCGGATTGTTAAAATACACTTTTTCCCCATTGGATTCAGTATGGTCATAATAATATATAATCCTTTGACTTGTGCTCGCAAGGTTCCTTGTACCTTTCTGGTAATATTGCACCTCTACAGCATTTTGATAGAACGTCACTTTAATATTTCTGTCAGGGACAAGCACACCATTACTGTAAAACTGTTCAAAATAATCATCCGCGGAAATCATTGAGCCTAAATTCTGGGCGTGACACGCCGAACCAGACACTACAACAAAAACCAAAGCAAACACTCTAGATAATACTTTCATTTTTAACTTGCCAGTTATATCCCATAGGCACGTCGGTTCTGATTTTCATATTCTTTTCAGGTGCAAAAATACAAATTTCCCCCAAATCAACAAGAATTAAAAAAACAGCAAGTGATAAATCATTGATATTACACAGATTAGATAATAAAAAAATTTAGGTTTGTCTGTTTGCATCCTAGAAAAAAAATAGTTCAAACAAAAACTAATCCGTGCCAAACCGTTTGCAGGTCAAAAAAACACCCCTCAAAATTGTTAATAACTCAGTCCGGAAAACCCCAAAAAATGGCCAAAAACGGCCTTTTGCAACTGCCTGTTTTCCAGGTACCATCTTCTTACCAAATTCTACCCAAGTTCTTACCAAATTCTTACCATATTTTACCCTGGTGAAAGATGACTAGAATTTGTTAATAACTTTTTCAGAACATCGTGTTCCGAGGCCGTTTCGTGCCGAAAACAAAACAGGGTCGGACTTGGTTGATATTTGACCGCCAACACCGAACGGAAGGATGCGGAAAATAGCGGCAAGCAATATTATAAATAATTGAAGTACAATTTACTACAACCAAATAACAATAAAAATTTTGTCAATTCAAATAATCTACGTAACTTTGTAAACTTTTAGGCAATGAAACTTTATACCAAAACATATTGAAAAATGGAATACACGATAAACATAAAAGAAGGTCTTGGTGACGTGCGGTTCGGGATGCCCGTCGAGGAGGTTGTGGCCCTGCTCGGCGAGGCAGAAGAAGTAGAAAGTATGGAGAATGCAGCCGACGAACCCACGACAATACTCCACTACAACGACGGCCTGCTGACGCTTTTCTTTGAAGGCGAAAACCCCGTACTGCAGTGCATTGACATCTCTGACGATGACGCAACGCTTTTCGGCGAAAATGTTTTCGACCTTTCCGAGAAAGAGATCGTACAACTTATGGTAAAAAACAATTACTTCGAACAGGATGTCGATGAGGAGGCCTGGGGCGAGCGCCGCATCTCGTTTGGCGAAGGCAATATAGATTTCTTCCTCGAAAACGACGAGCTGCTTGCCGTCGTTTTCGGCAGTTAATAGACGATGGACACTGCCTGCGCCCAATTCCCCACCGCCTACATCCCCTCAATCGCACTGACTGCAGCAATGCTACAGTCGGGCACGATTGTAATTGAGCAGCAAGAATCTTTCCCTAAGCAAACGCACCGCAACCGCACTGTCATCCTGACGGCCAACGGCCCTATGACGCTAAGCGTGCCTGTTGTGCGATGCAACGGTTCGCACACACGAACTGCAGACATCGGTATCAGCTATGCCGAACACTGGAACCTGATACACTGGAGAGCAATTGAGGCAGCCTACAATTCATCACCTTATTTCCTTTACTATCGCGACGACATTGAGCAAATACTGATGCAGCGATACGACCGGCTGACAGAGCTGAACGAGGCACTGCTTAAGTACGTGTTTGGAAAGTTGAAAAAGCCCTGCTCTATATCCTATACCGACGTATACGCCAAGCCCTGCGGCGACATCCTCGACTTCCGCGACAGATACTCTTACAAACACCCCGAGCAGCTACCTGAGTGTCCTCGATACGAGCAGGTGTTCTCCGACCGTATGCCCTTCAACAGCAATGTCGGTGTGCTTGACCTGCTCTTCAATTTGGGTCCGGAAGCACAAAGTTATCTCTCAAAAATACACATCTAAATATCATAGTCTATGGTATTTAGAGCCATTGTTTCACGTGAAACGGCCGTTTCAGGTACATTATAGACCGAAAGCTGCCGTAAACATCATAGAGTATGATACTTACGGCGGCTATATTATACCTTGTGGCAGGGCTATTACTTGCAATTCATCAGTATCAGTAGTACAGATATATCGGCTGGCGAAACACCGCTGATTCGTGATGCCTGGCCTATTGTTTGAGGCTGCATTTTGGAGAGCTTCTCGCGGGCTTCATACGAGAGGGCCGAGATGGAATGATAGTCCATCCCTTCCTTGAGAGGCAGGTTTTCATACTTCAATATCTTTTCCGCCACGTCTTTTTCCTTCTCGATATAACGGCTGTATTTGATTAGAATTTCTGCCGATTCGCACACCTCACGACGTATCGATTCGGGTATCTGAGTCACGACATCAGGCAGCGATGGCGACAACGCAAGCAAGTCTTGCATTGTGATTTCGGGACGTAACAGAAGGTTGGAAAGCTTTACTTTCTGTGACAACGGGGCGGAATTATGCTCCTCCAAATAATCATTTGATTCGTTCGGTAGGATTGGAGTCCGACCAATGGCTTCAGACAGTTGAGCTGTATAACGCTGCTTTTCATTGACCCTGTCAAGGCGTTCTTGCGAGGCCAAACCTATGGCGTGCGACAACGGCGTGAGCCTTATATCGGCATCGTCCTGACGCAAAAGGATGCGGTATTCGGCTCGGGACGTAAACATTCGGTAAGGCTCGTCGACACCCTTCGTCACCAAATCGTCTATCAAGACACCTATATAAGCCTGCGAACGACCTAACACGAAGTCAGGTTTGCCGTGCAGTTTAAGCACAGCATTGATACCGGCCATCAACCCCTGACAAGCAGCCTCTTCATAGCCTGTGGTGCCATTAATTTGCCCTGCAAAATACAGATTCTCAATGCGTTTAGTCTCAAGTGTATACTTTAATTGTGTAGGCGGAAAGTAATCATACTCAATAGCATAGCCAGGCTTGAAAATCCGAGCCTGCTCAAAACCTTCAATCGTGTGCAGCGCATCCAGCTGCACATCGAGAGGTAACGAGGACGAGAAACCATTAAGGTAATAAGAGTTGGTTTGGAGACCTTCCGGTTCCACGAAAAGCTGGTGTCTGTCTTTGCCTGCAAAACGTTCAATCTTGTCTTCTATAGACGGACAATATCTCGGCCCACGCCCCTGAATACGACCTGTAAACAGCGGCGACTTCTCAAATCCGGAACGAAGTATATCGTGTGTGTGCAGGTTTGTATATGCCAAATAGCAGGACTTCTGCTCTATCAGAGGTTTTGTTTGGGGACTGAAAGAGAATTTTTGCGGGTCGTCGTCACCAGGCTGCTCTGTCAGAACACTAAAATCTATTGTCCGCCCATCGATTCTGACAGGTGTGCCAGTCTTCAACTTTTCAACCTCAAAACCAGCCTCTCTCAGCCTGTCCGACAAGCCGACAGCAGACCTCTCCCCTATCCTACCGCCACTCAAGACCGTTTCTCCTATGAATATTTGACCATTCAGGAACGTGCCATTTGTCAGCACGACAGCCTTTGCAGGGATGGTTATCTGCATACGAGTTACGACGCCAGACACCACTTCGCCATCGGTTATAATATCAACGACCTCATCCTGCCACAGGGTAAGATTTGGCGTATTTTCGAGCACATAGCGCCAGTTGGATGAGAAAACGGCCTTGTCGCATTGCGCACGTGGACTCCACATCGCGGGGCCTTTAGAGCGGTTGAGCATACGGAATTGTATCATTGAACGGTCAGTAACAATCCCCGACCAACCACCTAGAGCATCAATCTCCCGGACAATCTGACCTTTTGCCACGCCGCCCATTGCAGGATTACACGACATTTGGCAGATTGTATCAAGGTTTTGGGTAACCAGCAACGTCTTTGCACCAAGTCCTGCAGCGGCTGCTGCAGCCTCGGCACCAGCGTGACCGGCACCTACAACAACAACATCATATTCTTCGAACCGCATCATTAAACACTTTATAATATAGAATATTACGCAACTTGTTCCACGTGAAACAACATCAACAACTCATTGTCTTCAACAGCTCCAAGGACTCATTTTCCTTCTGTCGCATCAAAGCAGCATCGGCATCCAACTTATCTTTGAATCCTAACAAATGAAGCACTCCGTGAATGACAACCCTGTGCAGCTCTTCTTCAAACCCGACAGCAAATTGCTTGGCGTTCTCCCCTACCCTATCAATACTGATCATAATGTCACCCGACACAGAGTCTCCCTCAACGGTATCGAACGTTATGATGTCAGTATACGTGTCGTGATTCAGAAATTTCACATTTGCATCGTAAACATATTCGTCCGAACAGAAGAGATAGTTGATTTTTCCGACACGCATAGAATGGTTTTTTATCACTTGAGCAATCCACTTTTTCAAAAGTGGCTCATCATTGAGAGAAAAATCTATATCGGCGTTTGAAAAGTAGATAGCCATAGTATAAATCGATGAAATCAATTATTAGACAAACAAACCCGTATAGGGCGTATTCCAATACAACAATCTGATTCTGTGTATAATAAAACGGAAATCAAACTATTATTCCTCAATTTCCACGAGACAAATAAGCTCGAGCAGGGAAACTCTACAGGCAAATGAAAAGAAAAAGGGGAAACAGATGGAGACGGACTACGCATAGACAGTCTTTGGCGCATAATAGTTTCGCAAAGTCATAATCCGCTCCAAGGCACGAGAGGTTTCAATACCATTGATTACAAAATCGAGACGAACGGTACTACCCCCATTTTGGAAACTCAAACCATCAGAAAGAGTTTTCATCAAAAACAAGCCAGTACCCCTACCCTCTTGAGCCGGGATAGAGCCGTAACCAGAATAGTCAAAACCATTACCCTCATCGGTGACGGAAAAGTATACGCCGCCGTTGCAGAGGTCGCTTTCAATTGTCACATCCTTGCTTACATCACTATTGTTGCCGTGAACAATAGCATTTTCAACAGCCTGGAGCAGCGACATAGAAATAGTACCGGCATAATTGTTGATGTTGTAAGTATCACAAACGGCACTTACAAAACGTTCAACCTCTATCAGATTGTTAATATCAGACTGTATAACAAGCTTTTCCATAGAAAAATCCAAATACTATCTCAACCACAAAGATACATCATTTTTTTGAAACACCAAGCATATTTCAAAAAAATTCTTAAATAATTGAAACTGTTCAACATAGAGTCATACCAAAATAAAATGCGGAAACACCCTTGAAACGAGGCATAAACAGGGTAGGGGAGAGGACGAATCAGAACTTAAAGAAATAGTCGTTGACCTTGTTCTTATAGTAGTTATTCAACGAGGGGGGAGTGGTATGGAACAATTCCATATTCTTCTCTTGCAGCTTCTTATACTGTTCGAGGTCGCCTTGCGACGGCTGGTAGATGTCCTTGCCTTCGGTACTCTCACGGCGATCCTCTTTTTCGCGTTCCATCTCCGCCTTCTCGTGCTGAAGCAAACGAGTCATAATTTGCTGTTGACGCTGTATTGTCTGACGCGTAATAGTCTTGTTAACAAGATCTGCCTCAGTTTGTTCCATCTGACGCATAATATCCTCGACCTCCTTTGCCAGCTTGCTGTTGCCGCCGCTTTGGTTCTTCATTTCCTGCCCATACTCCTGCATCATACGGCGTATCTGCTCCTGCTGTGCAGCCATTTTAGCGAACTCCGAACTCATCGAATTACGCTCGCCAATCTTAGTGCGCCCAGGCTTGTTTCCTTGCTTCTCAAGCTCTTTTTTGAGCGACTGCATCTGCTTGTTAAGCTCCTCCTGCATCTGCCGCATCGACTTAGGCGAAGGCTTGCCCGACCCGGGGTTCTGGCACTGGCCATTCTTCATCTTCATACCTTGACGCTTGCAGCTTCCTTGCTGCTTTTGCTGCTGATTCTGACGCATTTGGCTCTGCATCTGGTCAAGAGATTCGGCAAGGACGAGCGACAAATTGTTCAGCGACGTCATAGAATATTGCATACTCTTTGACGGCGTAGTGTTGTGGAAACGGCCATAAATTGACTGATTGTATTGCAAAAGTGCCGACATCGACTTGGCAATGTTGGAATTAACTTCGGCCAGCTCCTTGTTGACGACGGCGGCTACAGCAATCTGTCTCTTCGCCAAGGCGCGCAACGAATCCTCGACATTGCGGAAATCGTCCTTCAAACGGTTCTGGTCGACGATAATCTGCTGATACTTTGGATCCTGCACATTCACCGCACTGAGAACAGATATAAGCGACTCCTGGTTGAAAGAAAGCTGCACAAGGTTCTTGAGCAAAAGGCGTATTTGCTCTGAATCCTCGGCAAGTTCTTGCTGTTCAATGTCCATCTGGGCCTGAGCCAACTGTTCCGAAAGTTGGTGCAGCTCGTCGGCTGCCGACTTTTGCGACTTGGAAGCATCCTTTTTCTTGCCTTTTTTAAGGCTGTTTTCTGCCTCCTGTTGCTTCTGTTCTATCTGGTTCTGAAGCTCCTTGTCAGCCTTGAATTCCGACGGATTGTCAAGCGATTTGTAGTCTTTTTCGATCTGCTCAATATCCTTTTTCAGTTGCTGAAACTGCTCTGAAAGCTGTTGCTGCTCCGACAAGTTCTGCTTCGAATCATCCTGTTTCTTTGACAGTTCCTCCTGCTTTTTGGCCAAATCCTCAGCCTTGTTCACAGCCTGCTCCACCTTCTTCTCCAGCTCAAGTCGCTTCATCAGTTCAATGTTCTGGTCAAGCTGCTTCTCAAGGTCCTCGTTCTTGAGTTTCATATTCTCCAATTCTTCCTGCACCTTCTTCTTGTCAACCTCGTTCATCAGGCGGTCCATCTCTTTCATTAACTCCTTGATTTCGTCGCTCATAACCTCATCGAACAGGCGGTCAAGCTCTTTCTGTTTCTCCATCAGATGCTCGCTCTGGTCGCGGAACTTCTCTTCCAGACGCTGGTTTTCCTTCATCTGCTGGCGCATCTGCTGCAGCTGGTTGCGCACTTCCTCTTGCTTCTTTTTGAGTTCCTCAATCTGCTTCTTGTCTTGCCACGTAAGTTCCTTCTTGTCAACCAGTTTACGCATCATCTCGTTGATCTCGTCCTGCAACTTCCGCAGTTCCGAAACCGAAAGGTCCGCCTGCTTGTTAATCTCAGAAGTCGACGAGCGCAAGATATGGTCAATCTCCTCTTCTGTAGGCACTTGTATCTCGAACGACTGCGACTGGGTCGATTTCGCCCCATTCACGCCGTCGTTGTCCCACACCTCGAAGTAGTATTTGATATGGTCCCCCGGATTCACCGCAACCTGCGAGAAGTCAGACGAATAGTAGAATTCTTGCGATGCGTCGCGAGTAATGGCAACCGGAACACGCTCTATCGACTTGATCGAAGTGTCGGACACATTGGTCTTCACCACAACAAACTCAAGTTTCGAGAAACCGTAGTCATCCTTAATCTGACCTTTAAAGAATTGTCGCTCAGGCATCAGCGAATCGCTCATCTGCATAACGGCAATCATAGGGTAAGCGTCGTCGATAACCGACACTGCATAAGTGAGCGTATCAGAAACGATACGGCTGTTGTTGACGAAGAAGCCGTATGAGAAAGAGCTCATTGCCTTTACTGCTGCCGAAGTCCGGCCATTGTCGTTAGGTAGCAATATACGGGGCTTGTCCTCCGTCAAGAACACCAACGAATCGGCATCACGTGTCTGGAAAACCCACTCAATCCGCGTGCCTTTCGGGACCGTCAAATCGCCCTCATTCTGCAGCGTTTCGGCCTCCTTGCCGGTATAAGCAGGGTAGGAGAGGCGTGCCTGGTAATGCACCACCGCCGGGCGCGGCATAACCTCGAGCCTATAGACCTTCGACACAACACCGACTGCCGAAAACTGCAACTCGTGCGAGCGTTGGATATTCTTGAAAAGATAGCTGAAATGCGTATTGTCGAGCTTCCGCATACGATAGCTGACCCCGTCGACAAGGATGGCCACATCGTTCGGAATCTCGTCACCTTCGACCATTACATTGACCGTGAAATCCTCCTGCTGTGAAGCTGACAAATCGCTGTTTTCCAAAACAAAAGCAAACGGTGCGGGCTTTTCATAGAAGGTAGAATGCTTTATCAAGCGCTTGGACGGCTCGGTGATGAACGACGGCGCAACGATAAGCGCAACAACAAGGAAAAGCAACGGCACCGCCACATACTTAACATACCTCACATTGCCGCGCAGGTCGATGGCCTTCAGGAAAGGTACCGGCGACAGCTGCGCCGACTTCTGGTCTATTGACGCCAGCAGCAACTCGTTGTCTGTCGCAGCGCCCATCTGCTGCAACTGCAAGAGGTTCAGCAGCTTGTCGCTCACCTCAGGGAAATAGTCGCCTATTATTTTCGCCGCTGTCTCGTAAGAGATGCACTTGCCCAGTCGCATCATTCTCAGCAGAGGCACAACTACATAGATACCCAAAATGGCAGCAATGGCAACAATGAACGACCAGAACAGGACCGTCCTGACACCGATGCCAAACCAGCCAAAATGCTCAAGCACAACTACCGCGATATAGAGCAGCAAAATGCCGGCCGCAGCAAGCAACAGGCCCTTTATAAGCCTGTTCTTGTAGTACTTGCGGATGAAAGCATCCAGTTTCTCTATTATGTTGCCCTGCAATGACACAAAACGCAATATTAGGACTGGATAACGACAAAGTATAAAAAATATTGTTTCAAGTATAAATATGTGTTTTTTTCGACCCTTCTCGGTGAAAAAGACGGCATCCGTAAAACACGAAAAGACCTCCAAAATCGGTGAAAATGCAAAATGACTCGCATCTCAAAGATTTTAGCATATATCTACCTGACAAACAACACAAAACAAAGGTTATAAAAAGATTTTAGACAGGTCGAAAAAGGGCCAAAAACGCCCTTTCTCAACACCCTGATTTCCAGGTACCAAATTCTTACCAAATTTTACCCAAATTCTTATCAAATTCTAACCAAAGTTCACGATGGTAGAATTTGATAGGAATTTATCAAAAAGTCGGATGGAAAATAGTATAGTGGACGGGCAGTTTCAAGACCAGTTTGGGGATAAAAAATTAGGGGCGCTGTAAAAATCGGAAGCGAATTGTTACATATTAAAGCGAACAGATAAAATGTCGAAAAACCCTTTATATAATACTTAAAAACAAATAATGATGAAAACACTAAAGAGATTTGCAACGCTGCTTTTCGCTGCAGCAATGATTTTTGCCGCTGCCTCGTGCAGCAAGGAAGAGGGAATCGAGGAAAGCCAGATTGTCGGCAAGTGGCAGTTCCCCACAGATGTCGAATACAGTGATTTCAAAGGTAACACGCTGGAAATAAACGGCGACCACACGGCGATTATGCACATAAGCCGTTTCGAGGTAGTTTTTGCCTGGACGCTGGAGGGGTCCCATTTCCTGGCCACCCGCGAGCATAGCGGGGTGCGGGCCGACATCGATTTCGAGATAACCGGCATCAACGAAAGCGCTATGAGCATTGAGGGCTGCTACACTCTGAGCGGAACCAAAACCGAACGACATAACATCACGTGCACAGTCAGCAAGCTGCAATAAGCACGTCGTTTCCACATTCGGGGGCGCCCGCGGCAAGCGGGCGCCCCTTCTTTTTACCGGTGCAAACAAATAAAATTTGGTCGTTCCGCGAAAAGTGTATATCTTTGCAAATCTAAACAATCGAAAATATGGGCAAAGTAGTATTGATAACCGGTGCGTCGTCGGGCTTTGGCAAGGCGACGGCCGAACGTTTGGCAGCAAAGGGCTATACCGTTTACGGTACCAGCCGTAACGAGGTGCAGCACAAAGATATACACTTCCTTGTTATGGATGTCCGCGACCGCGATTCTGTATCGCGTGGCGTGGAACGGATTGTCGAGGAGCAGGGCAGGATAGACGTGGTTGTGAACAACGCCGGAATGGGCATTGGAGGGTCGCTCGAGATGGCCACAGGCGAGGAGATTGAGCTGCAAATGGGCACCAACTTCCGTGGCTGCGTCAACGTGTGCCAGGCCGTTCTGCCGGTGATGCGCCGGCAGGGTGGGGGACAGGTCGTCAACCTCAGCTCCATAGGCGGCGTGATGGGCCTGCCGTATCAAGGATTCTACTCTGCATCCAAGTTTGCAATTGAAGGCTTTACCGAGGCTTTGGCGGCCGAAGTTCGCGGTTTCGGCATCAAAGTTTCGATGGTGGAGCCGGGCGATTTCGCCACCAATTTCACCGCACGGCGCAAGAATTCCGAATTGACCGCGAAAAGCGCCGCCTACGGAGCCAGTTTCGCCCGCTCCTTGGAACTAATCGAGAAAGAGGAGAACGGCGGCCTACGGCCCGAAAAACTGGCCAAAACGATAGAAAAAATCATCTGCAGCCGTCGCCCACGTCTGCGCTATGTGGTGGCCAACCTCGAGCAGAAGCTTTCGGTGCTGCTCAAACGCATCATTCCAGGCAACTGGATGGTAGAGATTTTAAGGAACTACTATAAAGTGTAACCACTAACAATCAATAAGATGAGAGACAATGGCAAAGACATCTGCAAACAATTGAAGGATATCCGTCAACAGATTGCTTCCGAGAACGACATACCGCTGGAGGTGCACGAATGCCACTACGACGGTCCGTGCAATGGCACCTGCCCTCGATGCGATGCCGAGTTGCAATATCTTGAAAAGGAGATGGCTCGACGCGGCAAACTGAGCAAGGCGGCGCTTGTGGCAGGCGTTACGTTGAGCCTTGCCGCCTCAGCTTGTACCACAGAAGGCAAGCCTTGGCCGGATCAACTTGAAGGAGACCCGTATGTTCCCGAAGACACTACACAGTGCCAGAATACAGAAATAGCCCCATCTGACAATGAGGCTATTAGTATTGATTTGGAGGAGATGTAATTATATCTCCTTGCCGAAGACGGCGCGGGTCATAAGGGGCTCGGTTTGGTAGGTGGTACCCCAAATCTTCTCGGCTTCGTTGCCAATGATTTGCGGATTGGTGTAAGCCCAAATAACATTGTTTTTGATAGCGTTGCGGTTCATCTCGGCATAGTAGATCGAGTGTACGCCGCGCTTCTGCCATTCGGGGTGTACGCCGTTGAGCAGCAGGTCGATAGAGTCATATTTATGCAGGGCCCGCAGCAGGTGGAACCATCCGAATGGGAAAAGGCGACCGTTGGCTTTCTTGTATGCAGGTCCGAGGCAGGGGATGCTGAGGCCAAATGCAATGAGATTGTCGTCCTTGTCGACAACGAAGTTGCAGAAATCCAGGTTAATAAAGGGGAAGTATTCCTTGATATAGACATCAATTTCCTTCTCAGACATCGGCACAAAGTCAAAGAGGTCCTTGAAGGCATCGTTCAACGTATGGAAGAACTTGCGGGCATAGGGATAAACCTCGCTGCGTTTCTTGAATTTCAACAGTTTAAGGTTGTACTTTTCAAGAATAAGCTGGTTTATGCGGGCAACCTTTTCGGGAATCGGCTGACTGGCGGGCATCTTGTATTGCTGCCAGCGGCAAAGTATCTTGCAGTCAAGGCGTTCGATGAACCTGATATAATACTCGGGATTGTAGAGTGTGGTCATATTCTGATAGCCGTCGAAGTTGTCTATCACCCAGCACTCCTTGTCCATATCGGTGAAGCCAAAAGGACCTTCAATCTCAGTCATTCCTTTGCTGCGACCATATTCCACGACCTTGTCGAAAAGGGCCTTGCAGACATCGAAATCCTCAACGAAATCGAACCATCCAAAGCGGACAGCCTTCTTGTTCCAACGCTCATTGACAGAGTGGTTTATGATTGCTGCCACGCGTCCCACGATCTTGCCGTTAACCGAAGCAAGAAACATTTTGAGGTCGCTATGTTCGAGTGAAGGGTTCTTGTCTGTCAGAATAGCCCTCTCGTCGCGGTTCAGCGGCGGGATGTAGGAAGGCACATCCTTAAAGAGTTTGTTTGGAAATTCAATGAATCTGTTAAGGTCGCGACGACCATTGACTTCACTAATAACAATGTTCTCCATAAAAAAAGCGAAAGGACTTTAAGGGCCTTCCTCAAGGACCCTAAAGTCCTTAAGGACATAGGCCGAGTGATGAAATTATAATAATCCCAATTTTTTAAAGCATTTAACAGTCTTTTCGACCGCAAAATCTACTTGCTCAATAGTATGCGTAGCCATCCAGGCAAGACGTATAAGCGTGTCCTCGGGCGGTACGGCGGGCGATATGACCGGATTTACAAAGACGCCCTCGTCGAGCAGCATCTTCGTGACCATAAATGTCTTCTCGTTGTCGCGCACGTAGAGCGGTATGATAGGTGTCTCTGTGTTGCCAATCTCAAAGCCCGCATCGCGGAACGATTTAAGGGCGTAGTTGGCCACCTTCCAGAGATTTTCCTGGCGTTCCGGCTCGCTGCGCATAATCTCGATAGCTGCTATTACCGAAGCCGTTGCCGATGGCGGAATGCTTGCGGTGAAGATGTAGGGGCGCACATTGTGGCGCATCCAGTTGATGGTATCTTTGTCGGCAGCGATAAAGCCTCCGATAGAAGCAAGTGACTTGGAGAAGGTACCCATAATGAGTTCCGTCTTGTCAAGCAGATTGAAGTGGTCGGTAACGCCACGGCCCTCGCGTCCAAAAACGCCCAAACCGTGAGCCTCGTCGACCATAAGCGTAGCCTGATATTTGTCGCACAGCACCTGCATTTCAGGCAGCTTAGCCACATCGCCTTCCATACTGAAAACACCATCGGTAACCACCAACTTGGCAGCATCCAACGGACAACGTTGCAGCACACGCTCAAGGTCCTTCATATCGTTGTGGCGATACTTCAAAGTGTTGGCAAAAGTCAGACGTTTGCCCTCAATAATAGAAGCGTGGTCCATCTCGTCGAAAATGACATAGTCGTTGCGACCCGTGATGCAGGGAATGACGCCTGAATTGGCTTGAAATCCTGCCGAGAACAGCATTACTCCATCCTTGCCGAGGAAATCGGCCAGAATGCCTTCAAGTTTATGATGTATGTCCAAAGTGCCATTAAGGAACGGCGAGCCGGCACAGCCGGTACCGTACTTGTCAATGGCAGCCTTTGCAGCTTCTTTAATCTTCGGATGGTTAGTAAGACCCAAATAACTGTTGGAACCAAGCATCAGGATTCGCTTCCCTTCCATCGTAACCATCGTGTCCTGATCGCTCGAAATCTCTCTAAAATACGGATATACGCCCTTGGCTTTTACTTCTTGGGGCGTTGTGTACCTGGAGAGTTTTTGTTGCAGTGGTTTCATTAAAAGACTAATTATATAATAGTTTAAGAGTGCAAAATAACAAAAAAAAATCGGAAAATTCCGATTTTATTATGATAAAAATTTGAAAAGTTGAGAAGTGAGTCGACTTGCTCCTATTCTAAAATTCTGGTTATTAGTAATTTCTTTTCCTAATATTTTTTTGTGTAAAAGGTAATAAATCAATGCGTCAGAGGGGTTGGAAATGCCTCCGGCAGCCTTGAATCCAACTGTATTTTTAGAAATTTTAATATAATCACGCACTGCCAAAAGCATAACATAGGCAGCTTCGGGCGTGGCTCCAACAGGAATCTTGCCTGTCGATGTCTTTACGAAATCAGCACCGGCGTCGAGTACTAGCCTTGATGCATTATATACATTCTCAGGTGTTTGCAGTTCGCCTGTTTCTATGATAACCTTGAGTAAGGCACTAATTCCGCACACTTCCTTTGCCTCTGCAACCTCATCAAAGACAGCCTTAGTGTTACCCGTCAAAAAATCACCCCGGTTTATCACAAAGTCTACCTCATCCGCTCCCTCTTCTACAACGTACTTTACTTCCTCTGTTTTAATGCGTTGCGGTGTCTGTCCTGCAGGGAAGCCGCCTGCTACCGATGCTACCTTGATATCGCTGTTCTCCAACTCCTTCTTGGCAACGCCGACAAAGCGAGGATATACACACACCGAAGCCACGTGGCTCTGCTTGCCGTCTGCCAGGTACATCTCGCGTGTCGCACGGCAGAACGCCTCGACCGAAAGCTGCGAGTCAGAACCGTTAAGCGTCGTGTTGTCTATACACGTAAAAACCTCGCTGAGTTTTGCTTTCCGCTCAGAGTCAGACAATTTACCGATAGTTGCCTCTACTTCGGCAATGCATCCCTTAAAAGCACAAGGGTCAAAAACAAAATCATTTTCCATTCTCAATCGTTTTCTTGTACGACTTGGCGAAATTCTCTTTGCTGAATGCAGGAATACGGTGCGACTTGCGGTAATCGGACGAAATGAACTTGTACAGCAAATGCTTCTTGATGAACGGCGATACGTTCATCTTTGAACGGCTCAAAAGCATTTTCCTCATCGCACCCAAAAGTCGCCTCTCCATTTTGTCCAACGCACCTTCAGCAATAAGCAGATGGCGCGATTCCACTATCATCTCGCGAATCGGCAAACTGATAGGACACACCTCCTCGCAACGTCCGCACAGGGTACAGGCAAACATAACGTGTTTGTAGCTCTCAATAGTTTCAAGATATGGCAGTGTCACGTTTGCCATAGGGCCGACAAAGACATTGTTGTAAGGCTCCTCGCCAATAGTTTGGAAAACAGGACAGACATCGTTGCAACGGCCACATTGCAGACACATCATTGACTGGCGTATCTCCTTGTTCTTCAACAGTTGCGAACGTTGATTGTCGATAATAAAGAGGTAGTTGTTACAATTCTCCGACCCCCTGAAAACAATCATATCCTGTCTGCCGCTGCCCGAGTTGTACGAAACCAGCTGTTGATACATCTCCACCCAGTCGCTGTTACACAGAACCCTGTCGATAGTAGTGAAGAAAACGTTGGTTTTATGATTCGTAAGTCGCTCAAAGCTGTTGTTTGTCTGATTCAACAAAAGTATGGCACCGGTGTCCGACAGAATCCTGTCGGCATTGAAAAACTGCATATCGCCGTCCTCAGCCAGGGCAATCTTCTCGTCACGCAGGAAATATTTGATTCCCAACTCACGGAAAACCGTGGAATTGTTGATATTAGGCAGACGCACAGACTTGACTTTGTGCACTTTGAACAATTTCTTCAAACTCTCGAAAACATCATTGTAGTCAGTTGCCCAAAACACAGCATTGTGCTTGTTGGTAAAACGGTTCTCAAAGCGCGTCAGCTCCTCGTCAAGGTTCTCGACAGTATACCTCAACGCCGCCTTGAAACGCGAAATAGCAGAACTGCTGAGCTTGAAATTCACTTCATTCTCAGCGTTCAGAGCAAAGTTCCTCGCACCGGCATTCGACTCTATAGCCTTCTCTGACGAATCCAAGAAGTTGAGATAGAAATCGTCGTTCATCTTAATCCAGCAACTTATTGATTTTCTCTACGCGGCGCTGATGGCGACCACCTTCGAAGGGGGTTGAAAGGAAAATATCGACAATCTTCAATGCCAGATTTTCCGGAATGAATCTTGCAGGCAAAGAGACAATGTTGGCATCGTTGTGCTGACGGCCAAGCTTTGCAATCTCCTCGTTCCAGCATAACGCACAGCGTACATTCGGATACTTGTTGACAGTCATCTGCACACCGTTGCCAGAGCCGCAGATAACAATACCCCTCTTATATTCGCCTTTGTTAACAGCACTGCCCACCTGATGAGCAAAGTCAGGATAGTCGACACTATCGTTCGAAAATGTACCAAAGTCTTTAACCTCAATATTTTTCGAGGCCAAATACTCTTTTACTTTCTCTTTGAGTTCGAAGCCGGCGTGATCGCAGGCAATAGGTATAATTTCGCTCATTTTCTTCTTTTTATTCTTTAATAACTTTTGCAAAAATACGATAAAAAAGCGACTTGCATATCACATATTCCTCTAAAGAAATAATAATTATCACCAATTAATGTTATCTCGTTAAGCATTAACCTCTTATGGTTTTATAAACAATACATTGTTTAATATCTTGTGAAAAAATGATAATAACGATGTTGAAACAAAACGAAGAAGAACAAATGTTGATTAATGTTCAGAAAACAGTCATTTTTCAAAAGAAATAATCACGAAAACAAACACAAAATGAAATGAACAAATAGATGTTTACACCGAAATAAACAGGCTGTTCATTAAATCATAAAACAATGAAAAGACAATAATTAGAAGGTAAAAAGCATAAAAAAACATAGTGAACATAATATACTCAAAACACCAGCAAAACCGAGATACTAACAAATTAACACCCTAAAAAAATAAAAGAAAAAATTAATTTAATCCTTTTTATTATTTTTAGCTTCGCTTTGATGCCAAACAACCTCTCAATTTTTAGTTAAATTTTGATGAATAGTAGATAACTATCAGTATGTGCAGGAGTATATAGAACGTAGTTGACTGCATATATCCTCACCCTAACTCCGTGTCTTCAACCATATATCAACGTTACTTCAACGATAGTTTAACCATTATATATGGTCGAAATATGGTTGAACGATGGTTAAACGATGGTTAAAATAGCGGAGCAAGTCCGTAGTTGATACAATGGAGAGATGTGCCTAAGAGCAAGTTGCCCTCTGGGTATTATATCAACAGGATTTGGAATTGCCGGTCATCATTACCAGATGTTGTGGAAATCATTTTCCGACATAATTGACAACGACAAGGAAAACGGAAGGAACAACTTAATTTCTGGTTATAATAAAAGAGTGATTAGGGAGTATATTAAATTTTTTTTCGTATCTTTGCAGTTGCATAAATAGTGGGCTGATGAGATATTTGGCTCATTATGAGATTATATTGTTTAAAATTGAAAGAATATGACAAACGAAGAGCTTAAAAATGAGATAATCCGTCTGAAGAAAGAGAAGAATGCCGTAATTCTTGGGCATTACTATCAGATTGACGAAATACAGGCCTTGTCGGACTATGTAGGTGACAGTCTTGCATTGGCACAGGAGGCGCAGCGTACCGATGCGCCAATCATAGTATTCTGCGGAGTTCATTTTATGGCTGAAACTGCCAAGATACTCAATCCCACGCGCAAGGTTCTGCTGCCCGATGTCGAGGCAAGCTGCTCATTGGCTGAATCGTGCACCGGCGAGGATTTGCGTCGTTTTAAGGCTGAGCATCCGGGACATATAGTTGTTTCGTATGTCAATTGTTCTGCCGAGGTGAAGGCTGAGTCGGATCTGATTTGCACATCGGGAAATGCTGAGAAACTTATCAACGCATTGCCGAAGGATCAGAATATTATATTTGCGCCTGACAAGAACCTTGGCGGCTATATCAATCGTCAAACCGGTAGAAATATGGTGTTATGGAACGGTGTCTGCACCGTTCACGATGCGCTGGAGGCAGAGAGTATACTGAAACTGAAGCAGCAGAATCCAGATGCTCCTGTCATTGCCCATCCAGAGTGCAACAGTGCTGTTCTGGCCGTATCGGAGTTTATAGGGTCGACAAAGGCGATGCTCAACTATGTTGCCAAGTCGGAACACAAGCGTTTCATCGTAGCTACCGAGTCGGGAATCCTATACGAGATGAGGAAGAACAACCCCGACAAGGAGTTTATTGCTGTGCCGAGTGGTGAGAGTTGCGCCTGCACCGACTGTTCGTATATGAAGATGAACACCTTGGAGAAGTTGTACAGATGCCTGCGTGACGAGCAGCCCGAGATTCTGCTCGACGCAGAGATGATAGAGCGTGCCCGCAGGCCGATAGTGCGTATGCTTGATATGAGCCGTGAGTTGGGAATTATCAAATAATTTTCCCGAAATGATTGGTCAGGAAGAGGTTTACGACTGCTTGGAGCGTCTGGGAATAAGCTATGAGTATTACGAACATCCCGAGGCTCCGACTATTGAGATTGCCGCTCAGTTCTACCGTGGCGAAGGCACGACGTTGTGCAAGAATCTGTTTTTTCGCAACCACAAAGGCAACCGGCATTATCTGGTGATAATGAAGAGCACCTTCGAAATGGATATCCATAGTGTGGAGAAGATGCTGCATCAAGGCAAGCTGTCGTTTGCTTCGCCCGAGCGTATGATGCGTTATCTTGGTGTGAAGCCAGGTTCGGTAAGTCTGTTCAATCTGGTCAACGACAAGAATAAGGAGGTGACATTGTTTGTCGATGCAGGGCTGCTGAAGGTTGAAAAAGTGAGTTTCCACCCCAACGACAACCGCGCATCGCTGGTGATAAGCAGCCAGGATATGTTGAAATTTATCGAGGGAATGGGGATAAACTATGAAGTGTTGAATCTCTATGAATGAAGAGAAATCCAGTTGTTGAAAAGGTGACACCGAATTGTTGATAACGTCATAAAAACACAAATCTGAATAATTATTATATAGTGTTGAAGAATAGTGAATTACAGGTATGTTTCACGTGTAACATTTTTTAGAGGAGAAAGCAGATGAAAACATTGGAAATTGAAGTCAAGGAACCGATAAAACTTCTTGAGCTTATAGAGAAAACTTTCCCTGACAGTAGTCGCACAAAGCACAAGGAAATTCTTGCACATAGAATCTATATTGCTTCTCGGCATATAACGCAATATGATTTTCCATTGGCTGCGGGAATGAAGGTCATTATTGAGGGCGATGAAAACAGGAACAAGCCTATGCGTGGAAATATGCCGATAGTTTATGAGGACAGGTATCTGTTTGTTGTCGACAAGCCGGTGGGCCTTCTCAGTAGCAGCAATAATCCTGACGACCGGACGGTAATAAGCGAGTTGAATGACTATCTTATGCGTCGTCGTTCGAGGCAGCGTGCCCACGTGGTGCATCGCTTGGACAGGGATACATCGGGATTGTTGCTTGTGGCCAAGTCGAAAGAGGTGGCGCGCGCATTTGAGAGTGACTGGAAGGAGCGGGTTTACGACCGCGCATATATCGCTGTGACGTGGGGTGCTCCGGTGCCTGCCAGCGGTACGGTGAGGTCGTGGCTTACGGAGAACGAGTATGGAGTAGTGTCGTCGCCTACCGACAATGGCGGCAAGTTGGCTATAACAAATTATAAAACCCTGCGGAAACAAGGCAGATTTGCACTGGTGCAGATGAACCTTGAAACAGGACGTCGCAACCAGATACGAGTTCAGATGCGCGAGTTGGGTCATCCATTGTTGAAGGATCCGATTTATGGGTATAGAGACGACAATTCGCCGCTGAAACGATTGGCGCTTCACGCCTTCAAACTTTGCTTCCACCATCCCGTGACCGAGAAGGACATCAAGCTTGAAACACCGTTTCCGCAAGAGTTTACGGCTCTTTTCTCAAAATAGGCAGTCGTGCTGCAATAAAAGAGCAAAACAGACGTTACATTATAGAAAGAATATTAAAAACAGAATGGATTATAATACAAATAGGGGAGAAATGCTGTACAGGGAGTATGGCCGCACAATAGAGAAAATAATAGAAAAAGTGTGTGCCACTCCTGAGAGTGAGGAGCGCAACGAGGCTGCCAGGGCTATCGTTACGTCGATGGCGCAAATTGCCGGCTTGTCGCTTCGCGACGATGTGGTGTACCATAAGCTGTGGGACCATCTTATGATAATGTCCGGTTTTGTGTTGGAGAGTGCCTGGCCGTTTGGACAGGAGGAATTGGCACAATTGAAGGAACGTCACGAGACGACAGAGAACTCAAAGGCAGAGAAGCTTCCCTATAAGGACCGTACTATCGGCAGCCGTCACTATGGCGAATACCTTGAATCGATGCTGCACCATTTGAAGGACATTCCTGACGGCGAGGAGTACCGAATGCTTGTTACTCTCGTGGCGCAACAGGCCAAACGTTCCTATCTTGTATGGAACGGAGAATTGTCGGACGACAACATAGTAGTGGAACAGATGGTGCGCATATCGGGCGACGAGCGTTTAAGGGAGTACCTTATCGACAAACCGATCGTTGTACCGCCTAATACCTTGCCGATAGAGACAGCACCGTCGAAAAAGAAAAAGAAGAGAAAGTAATAAAGTGAGGCATTAACTGAAACATAATCTGCTATGAGTAGTTTTGAAATAGAAGGCGGATACAAACTGAGGGGAACCATACTCCCGCAGGGAGCCAAGAACGAGGCTCTTCAGGTGATATGCGCCGTGCTGCTGACTGAAGAGCGGGTGGTGATAGAGAATGTGCCCGACATCAGGGATGTGAATCATTTGATAGAACTTCTCAGGCTGCTCGGGGTCAAGGTTGAGACCCTTGCCTGGGATGGAGTGGGGAAGAGCTACGCTTTCCAGGCCGACGACATAAAGTTGGAGGTAATTGGCAGCCCTGAATATTGTTCGCTTGCTTCGCGTCTTCGCGGAAGCATTATGATAGCCGGTCCGCTGCTGGCTCGTTTCGGTATGGCAGTTGTACCGCAGCCGGGTGGTGACAAGATAGGCCGCCGCCGCATTGACACCCATCTGACGGGTATGGAAATGCTCGGTGCCAAGATCGAGGACTTTCTGCTGCGCGTGCCTGCAACGGAAAACGGAAGAAGTGCCCAATATGGAGGCTACAGGCTCGATGCCGGCGATGGGTTGACAGGCAGGTATATGCTGCTCGACGAGGCCAGTGTTACAGGTACGGCCAATATTATTATGGCTGCTGTTATGGCTAAAGGCACGACAACAATAATGAACGCCGCCTGCGAGCCATACGTCTACCAATTGTGCGATATGCTCAACAAGATGGGTGCACGCATCAGCGGTGTACGCAGCAACAGACTTACAATCGAAGGTGTCGACAGCCTTGGCGGTACTGTACATCGTTTGCTGCCCGATATGATTGAGGTTGGCAGTTTTATAGGTATGGCTGCTATGACTCAGAGCGACATAACAATAGGCAATGTGGCACTGGAGCATCTGGGCTTGATTCCGCAGGTGTTCCGTCGCCTGGGCGTGGAGATATGGCAGAAAGGCGACGACCTTTACATCCCCGCAAAAGAGGTGTATGAAATAGACCGTTTTATGGATGGGTCGATACTTACGATTGCTGATGCACCGTGGCCAGGATTCACCCCCGACCTTATAAGTATAGCGTTGGTTACGGCAATACAAGCCCGCGGCAGTGTGCTGATACATCAGAAGATGTTTGAGAGCCGATTGTTTTTTGTGGACAAGTTGATAGATATGGGAGCACAGATCATTCTTTGCGATCCTCACCGCGCTACGGTGATAGGACTGGCTCGTGAACATCAGCTGAGGGGAATGCATATGACTTCGCCCGACATCAGGGCCGGTGTCGCCCTGCTTATCGCTGCTATGGCGGCACAAGGTGTCAGCCATATCGACAACATAGAGCAGATAGATCGAGGATATGAACATATAGACGAGCGCTTGAACGCGCTTGGCGCCAAAATAAAAAGAGTTGACTATTAAGGTTTAGATATGTTTGGATTATTTAAAAAGAAAAAAACTCTGCCGACTTTTGCTCCGCTGGTGACAGATATGCACTGCCACCTGCTCCCCTTGGTGGACGACGGAAGCAAATCGCTCGAGGAATCGCTTGAAGTAATGCAGGCAATGAAGGAATGTGGATTTGAGGAGATAAAACTTACTCCTCACTTCAATTATCCGCGCTTCCCTAACAAGGCTGACGATATACAGGAGCGCTACAAGCATTTCTGTGCTGAAGTCGAGGCCAACAAAGGCGACAGGCAGATTCCCCGTATGACAAGCATCACCGGCGAATACCAGATAGGCGACGGCTTTGCCGATTATTTGGAAAGCGGACAGCTTTTGACCTATCGTTTTGCTGATCCTAAACGCGGTTCGGAAAAAGGACTCTTGCTGATTGAGTTCTCCCTTCACCAGAAGCGTATGGGGCTTGAGGACACGGTATTCAAACTGCAGATGGAGGGCTATGACGTCATACTTGCCCATCCGGAGCGTTATCCTTACTTCGACAGCCATAGCGAGGTGCTTGAGCAGTTCAAGGAACAGGGAGTGTATTTCCAGACAAACATCCTATCGTTCGACGGCTTCTACGGTGAGTCATCGCTGAAAAAAGCTTTCGACTACGTCGAGAATGGCTGGGTTGAGTTCCTTGGCACCGATATGCACAATGTGATGTATGCTGAAGCCCTGCGGCACGCCTCGTCCAACCGCAAGATAATCCAGCTTATAGAAAAGAATGAATTTGAAAACAAAAACCTTGTCAGTAGATAATTGAAAAAAAGAGATATGAACAGTTTAGATGCTATTTCGCCCATAGACGGACGCTATCGTTCAAAGACAGAACCCTTTGCTAACTATTTTTCAGAGTCGGCGCTGATACGCTACCGCGTGCGTGTTGAAATCGAATACTATATTGCCCTTATGAAGCAGTTGGGCATAGAGTGCAACACTACAGATGCCGTGCAGCTGAGAGCGTTTTACCGCAACTGGAACGTTGATTCCGCCCAGAGGGTAAAAGATATAGAAAAGACTACCAACCACGATGTAAAAGCCGTGGAGTACTTCATCAAGGAGCGTCTTGATGCCGTTGGCAGCACACTGCCCCGCGAGCTGGTGCACTTCGGATTGACTTCGCAGGATATAAATAACACGGCATTCCCGATGATGATGTTGGAAGCCCACAAGGACGTGGTGCGTCCTGCATACGAGGAGCTTATATGCAAGATAGAGAGTCTTGCCGAGGAATGGCGCAACATTCCGATGCTGGCCCACACACACGGCCAGCCGGCGTCTCCCACGGCTTTGGGCAAGGAGTTGATGGTGTTTGTGTACCGTTTGCGTGAGCAGATGAAAACCATCGACAGCGTGCCGTTTACAGGCAAATTCGGAGGTGCCACGGGCAACTATAATGCCCATCGGGTGGCATATCCTCAGTTTGACTGGTGTAAGTTTGGCGACAAATTCCTGAAAGAGAATCTCGGCCTTGAGCGTCAGCAACTGACCACGCAGATAGAGAACTACGACTACCTTGCAGCATATCTTGACGCCTTGCGGCGTATGAACACAATACTAATAGACCTCTGCCGCGATATATGGACTTATATCTCGATGAACTACTTCCGTCAGCGTATCAAGGCTGGCGAGGTAGGCAGCTCGGCAATGCCACACAAGGTCAACCCCATCGATTTTGAGAATGCAGAAGGCAATCTTGGCATAGCTGATGCGCTGTTGACCCATTTCTCAATGAAACTGCCTATCTCGCGTATGCAGCGCGACCTTACCGACTCGACGGTAATCCGTAACTTGGGTATGCCGTTGGCGCATACGCTGGTCGCCACCCAGTCGCTGATGAAAGGCTTGGGTAAACTGCTACTCAACGAGGCCAAACTACACGAAGATCTTGAAGAGAACTGGGCTGTTACGGCCGAGGCTATACAGACGGTGTTGCGTAGCGTGAACTACCCCAACCCCTACGAGGCGTTGAAACAGCTGACGCGTACCAACGAAAAAGTGACGGCAGAGACAATGTCGGCATTCATCGACCAGCTTGATGTAGCCCAAGAGGTCAAAGAACGTCTTCGTAGCATCACTCCGCACAATTACCTCGGCTATGCCCAGGAATGGTAAAGTCGCTGAAAAGTTGAAAACCAATATTGAGAAGGATAACAGCCATAGAACTGAAAGGCAGAAAAATCCTGATGTCTGCCTTTGTCATCGCGGCAGCAATGGCTGCGGTGCTGACTATGGCTACGGCGTTGAGCGTAACTGATTTCCTGCAGTTGATATTCCCTTCCGACGCTGGAGGCGGCACAAGCCTCAAGACAGCTGGCTCTGGCAACCCCGTTATGCTTGTATTGGGGCGCGTGTATCTGTTCCTTGCGGCTCAGGGTACGCAAAAGGCGCTGCTGCTCTACGCATTGCTGCTCCTGTTGCTGTATGGGCTTAAAAACCTGTTCTCATACATTTCTGCCGTTGTATTTGCACGCATCAAAACCGGCATTCTCTTCGACATCCGCAACCGTATGCATAGGGCTGTACTGAACCAGGACTTTGCCCGCTGGTCGTCGCAGGCCCAAGGACAATGGCTTTCGCGTATGAGCAACGATGTGGCCGAATACGAGGCCAACGTGCTCGACAGCATCCAACTAATCGTCTCTGCCGCCCTGACAATGATTATCTATGTCACTATGCTTGTTTACCTTGACTGGCGACTGACGCTGCTCGTTGTTGCGGTTATGGCCATAGGCACATTGTTGCTCTCGGCCAGTCGTCGCCTGAAGCGCGAGAGCAGAAAGCTACAGGCTTTGAACGGAGAACTTATGACGACCACGCAGGAAACACTCGACTCACTCAAGGAAATCAAGGCTGCTACGGCAATAGAATATGTAAATCTGCGTCAACAAAGCCAGAACCGTCTGTTCACCGCTCGTCGCATCTCGCTTTACCGCCGCATCTATGCCGCCTCGCCGTTGAGCGACTTTGTAGGCAATGCCATAGTCGCCGCCATATTGATTATAGGCGCCTACCGTGTTATGGGCGATGCAGCAAGCCTGTCGCCAGCTTTGTTTGTCTCATACATAATGATTTATGTGCTTCTGCTTACACCTATAAAGGACTTCAGCAATGCCATTGCGCAGTTCAAAAAGGGTAGGGGAGTGGAAGAACGCCTGGACGAGATAATGGATTCTGCTGCAAGTGCTTTGTCTGAAGATGACAGCCGCCCCGAACCAGTCACATCTATCGAATTGCGCAACACCTCGTTCGCTTATGGCGACAAGCCGGTGTTTGAAGGTTTGAGCCTCATTGTGCCGATGCATAAGCATACCGCAATTATTGGCGAGAGCGGCAGCGGCAAAACAACCTTTGGAAGAATGATAGCAGGCCTATTGGAACCACAGCGGGGCGAAATCCTTGTCAACGGTACACCGATGGCCGCTGGCGCCCGGGCAGGCAGAATCTCCTATATCCCGCAAGAACCAATGCTGTTCAACGACACCATAGAAGCCAATATACGCTTCGGGCGGCAATGGGTCACACGCGACGACATAGACAAGGCAGTGCAAATGGCTCAGCTCGAACCCGTGCTGCAGATGCATAAAGACGGGCTACACACTTATATTGGTGACGGCGGCTCGCTCCTTAGCGGTGGCGAACGCCAACGAGTCAATATCGCCCGAGCATTGGTGGGTAACCCCAGTGTCGTTATTATGGACGAGGCGACAGCCGCCCTCGATGCAGCTACAGAACAGCGCTTTACCGAAGCATTACACACGATGATGGAGGGGCGTACGCTTTTGGTTATTGCCCACCGAGCCTCGACAATAGCCAATTGCGACAAGGTATACGATATGAGAACAAAAACTTTTGTCAATCAGTAGCCAATGAGACAGAGTGGCCATATCAAGATGCTTTTGCCGTTGTGCCTTCTGGCGATGCTGATTTGTTGCCGAGTAGCTATTGCCGAGCCGATATCCTTGCAGGTCCACCAGATAGCTGGACGCACCGTCCAGCTCGACTGGGATGCCGGCACCGGCACCACTGATATTTACCGCCGCTACCCCGACGAGAATCAACTGTCGCTTATAGGCTCGACGTCAAGCAATACGTGGACCGACCGCCACAACCGCAGCGTGTGCAACGACACGGTGTATTATGTTGTGCGTCGCGGCGGCGACGAAGGCTCTGCCGCGATTAATATCTCCGACAACGAGCCCACTGCTCCGGCCCAATGGGGCGTTGTCACTGTCGATCAAGCCCTTCAGCACATTAAGCTGGAGTGGATAGCAAGCCAGGACACCGACATAATGGGCTATCTTGTCTTGGAGGGCACCCCGAGTTTAGTCATCGATACCGTTTATGGCCGCACAAACACCTCATACACCTACACACAGGACAGCTGTATGCAAGTACGCGAGTTCCGCATTAATGCCTTCGACTCTTGCCGCAAGGCCTCTGCACTGACCGATCAATGCAACAATATGGTCTTGCACCTTGAAAGCGAACCCTGTAGCCGCACGTTGACAGCCCGTTGGAACACATACAACAATATGCCGTCAGGACTTGGCCGCTACGAGTTGTGGGTGAGCCAGGACGATGCAGCTTTTGTTTTGGCAGGACAGCAAAACAATATCAGCGATACAAGCATCGATTTCACTATAACAGAGGAATGCCAACAAGTAAAAGCCTACGTCAAGGCCGTCTCTGCTGATGGCACTCTCGAGGCTTTGTCGAACATAAAGCAGGAGGTTCTTGCAACGAGCCAGCGACCGTCAATACTATATCTTCGCAAGGTATCGGTGTCTGATGACGGCAAGAACGTTACAGTTGTCGGTCAGACCGACACCAGCTGGGCCGGCCACCAATACACCGTCTACCGCAGCATCGGTGGCGGTGCGGCAAATGTTGCAGGTTATTGCACGGCATCTGCCACAGGCGGGCTTGTATGGACCGACAGAGGCGTAAATCTCGACGAGAAGCACACCTATTTCTTCGGCATTACAGACGGCTGCGGTCGTAACGAGATGCGCAGTCAGAAAGGCAGCACCATCCTTGTCGAGCTTGTAACCGAAGGCAACTCCACAAACCTTCAATGGAACGCCTACGAAGGATGGCAAGGCACCACCACCTACGGCGTCCTTACTTGTCGGGGCGAAAGCAATCTATGGCAGCTTGAAGGCACCACCACCAACAATTGGATGCCTAATGTCTCTGACGGGGCAGGAGGCCTTTGCCGCTACAAAGTGGCCGCCTTCGAAGGCCCTGACTCGCAATACGGCCATTCCGACAGCCTGCAAAGCACCGTGGCCGTCTACAACCCTCACACCGACATTTGGATGCCTAACGCCATCACACCGCTCGAAAATAGCAACAACGCCGTCTGCCCTGTGTCGGTATACATCAACCCCGACCAATACAGCTTTTCCATCTACAACAGGATGGGATTATGCATCTTCTCGTCAACCACCCCTGGCCAAAGTTGGGACGGCACCTATAATGGCCACCACGTGCCCGAAGGAGCCTACACCTACATTATCAACTACCTACAGAGCGACGGTAGCAGACAGCAGAAAACAGGTACAATTCTAATCATATATTAACAACATCATCCCTTATGAGAGCCGCCATACACATTAAAAACCATACCAGTGAGCATTTGGAAGGCAAACTTGCCCTTGTCGAAGCCTTGCACCGAAGAGGTGTCGAAGTCATCGAAAAATGGACATCGGACACACCCATTGATATTATCATATCCATTGGAGGCGACGGCACCCTTCTCAGTGCTGTACACCAAACTGGCGGCAGCGGCGTACCCATAGTTGGCATCAATTTCGGGCACCTAGGCTTCCTTACCACTGCCGGCCGCGACGACATAGAAAAACTGGCTGAATGCCTGACCACAGGCAGTTACAGCATCGAGCAGCGAACAATGCTTGAGGTAAAGACATCCGGATCCACACTTTACGCCCTCAACGAGGTTTACCTCCATCGCCACGAGCAGAGCCCGCTGCTGCACACACAGGTAGAAGTCGACGGCTATATGGTTGCCACATACGCAGCCGATGGCCTTATTGTAGCCACCCCGACGGGCTCCACGGCCTACTCACTATCCTGCGGCGGCCCCATCCTTGCACCTGGCTCAGGCTCCATAGTTATCACCCCGATTGCAGCCCACACCCTCACGTTGCGTCCCGTGGTACTCTCCGACAATGTCGCCTTGCGCCTTCACAACGAAGAGTCGGACATTGTCTGCACCCTTGGCGTCGACTCCTACGTCACGCAATTGTCTGGTACCGATGCTGTCGAGATACGCAAAGCCCCCTATCAGGTCAGCCTTGTCCGTATCGGCCAGCAGAACTTCTTCTCCGCCATCCGCGACAAGCTGATGTGGGGAATGTGATGACGGTTAGAGTGCCTTTATAAATCAGCATCTTAATGCACCAATTTCACATTTTTATGTAATCTTGCAATTGAATTGCAAAATTACATAGAAACAAGTTGGTTATTATGATAAACAGGAAGTTAGAGGGTACAAAAAATGTGTGTATCTTGTTTTTCTACTCAATTTGAGTCGATAAATAAGGGAAAAACACCAATTTTGCATCGATTCTAAGGTTCAATAACGAACAAAGTATAAGAAAAAAGAGACGATGAATAGCCCTCTGTCGTCAGAACGGAAATCTAAACATCTACTTTAAAATGGCAATATTCTTATGGCGCAAAGATACGATTTGTATTTTAAAATGCAAAAAATAGGTGTTTTTTTATATTTAGAAATGTAAAATTAATCGTGTTTTTTATAGTTTGAAATACAAACGCCCATAGATGCAAAAAGATTGCGACATTCCAAGACCAGATACCTGTCTGTGGTTTGGAAAAAGACAGAATCGGCTCAAAAATGTCATTTTTCTGTGTTTTTCTACTCAATTTGAGTCGATAAATAAGGGAAAAACACCAATTTTGCACCGATTTCAAGGCGCAACACAAATATACATTTTGAGTGAAATATGGATGATGATGAATTGTTGTTATTAAAGAGGAGGATAAAGAGACAATTCGTTGCCGTTTATTGAATTGGAAAAGAAGCAAAATGACTTATCTTCAGATGAGAGCAAGGCAATTCCACTTAACATTTTGTTAACAACATTTTGTTAAGTCAGAGAAATGTTGTATCTTTGCATTGGTAAAAATAGGAGTGAATATGGCTAATCCTTTTATTTTCAATGGCTACGAAGGCGCGGAATTGTTCTTTGACCGCGAGAATGAGCTTGAAACGCTTATGAAATGTGTGTCATCCAGAATCAATGTTACCCTGATTGCTCAGCGAAGAATGGGCAAAACAGGGTTGATTCTTCGCCTGATTGACGAACTGAAATATAGCGGCAGCGGTGTTACACCGATATACGTCGACATATTTGCAACCCGAGACATAGCAGAATTGAACAAATGTATTGCCAATGCCATCGTCAAGATATTCCCCGACAATACATCGACAGGTAAGAAACTGCTCGGTATGCTGAAGGGTCTTAGGCCGATGTTTGGCATCGACCCATTGTCGGGAAGTCCTCAGGTTCAATTCTCCTATCAGAACCAGACAGAGAAAGAGCATACGTTGGAGGGGCTGCTGCAATTTCTTGAGCAGCAGAACAATCCCGTTATGTTGGCCATAGACGAGTTTCAGCAGATACGCGAATACCCTGAAACGAACGTCGAGGCGATGCTGCGCACATATATCCAACGTCTGCATAATGTCTCTTTCATATTCTGCGGCAGCAAGAAGCATCTGATGTCGGATATTTTCAGCAATCCGCAGCGTCCTTTTTTCTCGAGCACTCAGTTTATAGGCCTGGATGCTATTCCCGAAGAGAAGTACGCGCAGCATATTCAGCGTATGTTTTCAGAGGGTGGAAAGCAGATTGACAAAGAAGCGGTCAAGTATGTGTTGGATTGGACAAAGCGTCATACATATTACACTCAGCGGCTGTGCCACGATGTCTATGAACTAAAAACAGAATCCGTTGGCGTTGAAGCGGTGCGAGGCTGCTGCGACAGACTTTTGAGGCTGAATGAGCCATATTTTCTGCAATATAAGCAGTTGCTCACCGATGGACAATGGAATTATATGATAGCGTTGGCAAAAGAAGAGGAGGTAACGCAGCCATACGCCAATGCTTTCCTGAAGAAGCATAATATCGGTGCTACGGCTGTGGCTCGCCGTCAGTTGCAGACGCTTATAGACAAAGACCTCGTTTTTGAGGAGACCACCAAAGAGCGTTCCTACTATCGGGTTGCTGATTTGTTTATGCTCCGCTGGCTGGCGCGCGAGTATTGAGATATATTAGCATATTTGCAAGCGTATCAACCGTAAAGTCCTTAGAGACAAGCACGCTGAATACGGAAAACAAATTGTCGCGACACTGGTGCGACAATTGTCTTGGTCTAACTTTGTGAAAGTTTTAAAAAAAACAGCACCGTTTCAGTATTATTTTGCACCACTAAAAACACCAAATCAAAAATAATTCGTATTTTTGCATTCCAAAAACAAATTAAAAATACCAGAAGAAAACAGAAATTTAATATAAAATAAATAATTAATTAATAGCGTTTGCTATTTATTCGAGATGCTCCGAAAATTTGGCGATTAGAAGAAGCAATCTAAAGAATAAGTTCAGCGAGCGTTCGCACGAAAGTGTGGACGGAACTTATTAGATTGCAGGTCACGCCAAATACCTCGGAGCTCATAAGGAAAGTTCACGCTTTCTTTGTGTCCGCTGCGAGGTATTTGTGCGTACCTGCATCATCGGTAAGTGGCAAGGCTGATAAAGCAACCGCCGATGAGCAACATTTCAAAGAAACATCGCGAAGACCTGCTGGACAAGATTCAACAGATTCGCACCTTTATAGCTTCAGCACCTCAAGATGCCAATACCAACAATCTGCTGCAATATCTTGACGAACTGACCAAAGATGTAAAGGGGAAAAAATACGGACTCGTCTTTGAACAGCACAGAGAACAGATTGATGAAATACTTGACACCCATACTCCTGTATTAACAGATCAGAAGGACCTCTTTATCGACAACGGAGGGGAGATGAACTTCTTGATAGAAGGAGACAATCTTGCAGCACTTCAACTATTAGAGAAGACCCATAAGGGTAAAATAGATGTGATTTATATAGATCCGCCATATAATACAGGAAATGATGATTTTTTGTATGAAGATGATTATGTAAGTAGAGAAGATTCTTTTAGACATTCAAAATGGATTTCTTTTATTAATTCGCGATTACGTATTGCAAAAAGTCTCCTGAGGGCCAATGGACTCATCTTTATAAGCATTGATGACAACGAACAAGCGTCGTTAAAGTTCATTTGTGATAGCATTTTGGGGGAAGAAAACTTCATTGCAATGCTGGTCATAGAAACAGGTGAAGCATATGGAACAAAGGTTGCACACAAGGAGAAAACAATTTTCAAAGTAAAAGATTATGTTTATGTGTATCAAAACGGCAATAATGGCAATTACAAAAGAAACCCTTTGTATGATGCCTCAAAAAATCTTTTTGATACTCACTATACGATGTATGTTGAAAACAACAAAATTAATAATCTCACCAATTATTTAAGAGGGAATAAGACAATCTCCGATTTGTTCAAAAAAGAAAATCTGGAAATAAGCAAAGATAATATTCCTGTATTAATGGAAAGAAATGATACTTTTAAACAGTTTATTTATGACAATGCTGATAATATTTTCAAAGATCAGCAACTAACAATAAAGATTCCAAGGGACATTGATATGGCTTTCAAAAACAACGAGATTGTGGAGTATAATGGTTATCGGATAATTAAAACAGGTGGAGGAAATTATCGTCATTTACGGTCTTATAAAGACACTCTTCATAAAACAGATGATTATATTTCGGTGTATGCTCCTGCAACAGTACGTGGTGACCTATGGAAAAGTTTTGTAAAGGATATGGGGAATGTAGCAAAAGAAGGCTCTTGTGATTTTAAAAATGGTAAAAAACCTATCCGTTTAATTTTACAGCTTATAAAATGGGCAAACTTTAGAGATGGTTTTGTCCTCGATTTCTTTGCTGGTTCTGGAACTACTGGCCACGCGGTAATGAAACTAAATTCCGAAGATGGTGGTCATCGCAAATTCATCCTTTGTACCAATAATGAAAACAATATATGCAGAGATGTTACCTACGAACGATTAAAAACCGTTATCACCGGCAAGCGCAAGGATGGCAGCGAGTACAATGAACATTATGATGCTTCACTCAAATACTATAAAATTGACTTTGTACCCATCAGCGACAAACTTTACTATGAATATGCTGACAAACTGCTGTTGCATATCCGTGAATTGGTAGAATTGGAAAACGGAATCAATTTCAACGGAAACAATGATATAGCCATCGTGCTTACCGATGAGGAGATGGAACAATTTGTTGCTTATGACAATCAGGCAAAAGTCCTGTATCGTGGACACGATGTGTTGCTTACTGCTGAACAGGAGAATTATATAAAAGCGAATGGCATAAAGGTGAATGTTATCCCTGATTACTATTACAACGAATTAAATCGATAGGAGAATTATTATATGGGATTGGCTGATTTTCAATTAGACGTTATTGCCAAGCTAAAAGAGGCAATGGAAAATGACAAACGCGACATTATCCTGAAAAGTCCTACTGGCAGCGGCAAGACTATAATGCTCACCCACTTTATGGACGAATACTGCAAAAGCGTGTCCAAAATCGTGTTTATCTGGCTTACCCCAGGAAAGGGCGACCTTGAGGAGCAGAGTAAGGCCAAAATGGACAACTACATCCATAATGCACAAACCAAACTCCTCGCCGACGTGATGACCAGTGGCTTCGCTGAAAACGACTGCTGCTTTATCAACTGGGAGAAACTTACCAAGAAAGGCAACAATGCTCTGAAAGAAGGCGAACGCAAAAATTTTCTGGAGCATATTGAGACGGCACAAAATAACGGCTTGCAGTTTAAAGTCATCGTAGACGAGAGCCACCAGAACGATAGCGTGAAAGCCAAAGAGATTCTGGAATATTTCAAGACCAACAAGATAATCCGGGCGTCTGCAACACCCAAAGGGTATACCGACGCAACATTGATTGAAGTGGATGAAGCCGATGTTATATCATCAGGATTGATTAAGAAACTGTTGGTTATCAACGAAAACTTTGCACAGATTGAGATTGTCAAGGACCAAGTGGATTTTCTTTTAGAAAGGGCGTTGATGAAACAGCGAGAACTTGCAGCTGCTTTCATTCAACGAAAAGTCGATGTCAATCCATTTATTATTGTGCAGTTGCCAAATAAGAATGATGTCCTATTGGACCAAGTGGAACGATGGTTTGAGAGCAAACAGATTACATACGAAAATGACTCGTTAGCCATTTGGTTGAACGACAAGAAGGAAAACATCGACGGAATTGAGGAAAACAATGCTCAACCCATTGCTGTCATTATTAAACAAGCTGTTGCCACTGGCTGGGATTGTCCGAGAGCACACATTTTGGTGAAGTTGCGCGACAATATGAACGAGACATTCGAGATACAAACCATCGGACGTATCCGACGGATGCCTGAAGCCAAACACTACAACGACGACCTGCTCGACAGATGTTATCTCTATACGCTCGACGAGAAATTCACAGAAGGTGTACAAACCTCGATGGGAAAAGGAGCGTTGAACGCAGCCAAACTCTATTTGAAGGAGGAACATTATTATTTTACACTAAAAGGCGAGTATAAATCCGATTTGTCTACAGCAGCACGCGATAGTCAACAGGCGCTGAGATCTATTGTTGCTTATTTTGCAAAGACATACAAGACAGACGGCAATCGCAGGTCTAATCAAACGCGATTGGAAGCCAGTGGCTACATATTTTCCACCAATATCGTTAGATATACCGGCTCGGGTGGTGTTGTTAAATTGAACAAAGGAGAATTTAATAACCTGAATGAAATACAACTGATAGGCCCTTTGAATACGCATTTGCACGGACGAATTTTCCATCACGAGATTTCCAATATCGGCTTGAAGATTGGATTGACCTATGATTTAATGAACATTATTGTTCGTAGGTTGTTTGGCGAAAAAGATAAATACGAGAACCGTATCTTAGATTTGGGAATAAGGCATCTGTATGCATTTGTAATCAATAACTCCGACCGACTCAGGCACGACATCCTGCAAGCTATGGCTGCCAATCTGTTACAAACTGCTTTGCCCAATCCCAATCAGGTGACACCCTTCGACTTCAAGTTTCCGAGAGAGTTCGTTTTCACTTATGATGTAAAATCGAAAGACCAATCCATTATGACTAAGAATGTGTATGACGGTTATTTGCTCTCGGCCGAGCCTCGTTCTGATTCCGAAAAGGCGTTTGAGAAGTATTGCGAAAACAGCCAATCGGTGAAGTGGCTTTATAAGAATGGGGACAAAGGAAACGAGTATTTTTCTTTAGTATATACTGATAATATCAAGAAGTTGAAGTCTTTCTACCCCGACTACATCATTGGCTTACAAAACGGAGAAATATGGATTATAGAAACCAAAGGTGGATTTACAAGGACGGGGAAAAGCGAAGATATAGATCCTTTCTCACCAAAGAAGTTTGAAGTATTGAAGGCATATTTAGACAAGCATAATCTCAAAGGAGGTTTTGTTCGTAAAGACAAGCAGAGTCAAGAACTCTGTATATGCGACAAAAACTATTCAGACAATATTCAAAGTAAAGATTGGAAATTTATTAAAGAAGTTTTATAAAAGGACATAATACTATAAGTTTTATGGAGAGGATGTCGCAAGTCGGCGTCCTCTTTTGTTTTTTGGAGTTTTTTAGCAAAATGTCGGATTTGGGGAGGTCGGAAAAGGGCTAAAAAAGGGTCAAAAACGGCTTTTTTCAACCCTCTGATTTACAGGTACCAAATTCTTACCAAATTTTACCCAAAGTTTTACCAAACTTTTATCAAATTTCAGCTTAGTAGAATTTGATAGGTTTTTAGCAAAAATTCTGATAGGCTTTGATCCAGGGTGTGGCTTTTGAGGATGTTTTTTATCGCGCGGTAATGCGGCGGAGTTTTTAAAAGGGGGTGGGGTGCTTTCACTTAACATTTTGTTAACAACATTTTGTTAAGTCGGAGAAATGGTGCTTCATTCAACCGTTAATGAAGACGAAAAATATGTGTGCGGTTCTTGCTTTTTCAAAATTTTTCTTATCTTTACAATTTGAAATATTTGTTAAGTAATGGAGTTAAGCACATATTTTCAGCCAGTTAACGTTAACGACATCGCCTTTGGCGAGGGGGAATTCTATGCAAACATTGCTTCGGCCACTCAGATTTATGCCGAGGAAGGGTCTTTCCCGAGCTTGGAGGATGTCACTTTGGCCTTGCTGGGTGTCTGTGACGACAGTGGGTCGGTTGGCAACAAGGGCTGTAAGGATGGGCCTGACGAGATACGCCGCTATCTTTACCAGCTGGCAATGCCGGTGGATAATATGAAGATGGTTGACCTGGGCAACATTATGCCTGGGGCTACGGCCGAGGACACGCGTTTTGCGGTGACGGAGGTGCTGTACAAGCTGTTTGAGAAGAATATCACGTTGATTATTCTTGGCGGCGGCCAGGATTTGTCGTTCTCGAACTATAAGGCCTACGAGGTGCTGGGTCGCGTGGTGAATGTGGCAAGTATCGACTCGATGTTTGACTTGGGTACGGACACGAAACCGCTCAACAGCCGCAACTGGCTGAGCCACGTGGTTGCGCAGCAGCCTAACTATCTGTTTAACTTCTCGAATATTGGATATCAGACCTATTTCAACGGCAGCGGATTGGTGAAGCTGATGGACGAGCTGAACTTTGACGCCTACCGTCTGGGTGCCATCCAGGGCGATATGGTGCGTGCGGAGACGCTGGTGCGCTCGGCCGATATGGTGTCGGTCGACATCAATTCGGTGCGCTTGAGCGACGCTCCGGGTCAGGAGCAGGGCTCGCCGCACGGCTTCTATGGCGAGGAGCTGTGCCGCCTGTCGCGCTTTGCCGGAATGAGCGACAAGCTGTCGTCGATAGGTTTCTATGAGTATAATCCGCTCTATGACCGTCGCGGGCAGACGGCGCATCTGCTGGCTCACGCGATATGGTATTTCATTGAGGGCTTCTACAACCGCGCGTCCGATTTTCCGCACCGCGACAAGCAGAACTACAAGCACTATATGGTTGGCTTGAACGAGGGCGACTTTGAGATTTCGTTCTACAAGAGCAAGAAGAGCGACCGCTGGTGGATGGAGGTGCCCTGCAGCGGCGAGCGCAAGGAGCAATACCAGCGCCATTTGCTGATTCCCTGCACCTATGCCGACTATGAGCAGGCGCAGAAGAACGAGGTGCCGGAACTGTGGGAGAAATACTATCAGCGACTGAATTGATTTTTAACCTTGACGTCAACAACCCTTTAAACACCTTAAACCCTATCCTTAACGGAAACCAAAACGAAGACGAAGACGAAAACCAAAACGAAGACGAAAACGAAAACGAAAACAAAAACCATCTCAACAAATCAACATTTAAGCCCCTAAAACGTATCAACATAAAACATATCAACATAAAACATATCAACGTATCAACAATTCAACAAATCAACATTATTAACAATTTAAACCATTAGATCTTATGAAAAGAACAAGTACAATTATCGCTTTGGCAGCATTGGCAGGCTGTCTCGCAGTTGGTTGCTCGAAGTCGACCTACTTTCAAGTCTATCAGACACAACCCGTGAACACGGAAAAGTGTGTTGCCAAGGATGGCAAGCTTGTCCACGAGTCGGGCGACTTCACGGTGCGTTACAACTTTTTTGCTGAGAACGGCGATGCCGGCTTCTGGTTCATCAACAACAGCGATTCGGTTGTGTTTCTGAACCTTGCCGAGTCGTTCTTTATCCTGAACGGTCACGCCAACGACTATTATCAGGCTCGCGGATGGACCACCACCAAGTCGTCGACCATCACAATCTCGAAGCAGGAGCGCAAGAACAAGAAGAAATCAAGTTCTGAGAACACCGAGGGCAGCAGCACCAGCGAGATGAAGGCCAGCCAGGTAACGGAGCGTGCCATAGTGGCCATTCCGCCCCACAGCACCAAGTATATCTCTGAGTACCACATCGTCTCGAAGGAGCTGGAGATGTGCGGTGTGAAGGACACCCCGAAGAGAGGCAAACCGCTGGGCTTGTCGTTCACCGTGGAGAACTCGCCTTTGTTCTTCGGCAACTACATCACCTATACGGTAGGCAGCAAGGGCAAAAAGCAGCACATCGACGACCGCTTCTTTGCCAGCGAGATTATCAATGTGAACGGTGCCGCTATGTATGAGACCGTGCGCCTCAAAGACGCCTGCGGCAAGGAGACCGGCGAGAAGGCTGAGAGAATCCGCTACTCGACTCCCGACCGCTTCTATATCACCTACAAGAGATAATTAGATTAGTGTAAATACAATGATGGAGCTAATGGACAATATGAAACGGCAATAACACGATATTTCCTGTTGTCCATTAACTCCATTTAGCTTTTATAAACAATAACAATTAAAACAGAAAACCTTTTTTAAAACATAATAATAGTTTAATCCAAGGGGGTGCCCAACTAGGCCAAGCGGCCAATGGCTGAGAACATACCCCTCGAACCTGATCCGGATAATACCGGCGGAGGAAAAATTTATGAAAAAACAACAGATTAGAATGGGTGCATTGAGCAAGATGCTCTGCACCGCGGCAGTTATGCTTGCCGCATCCAATGTTTCTTATGGTCAAACGGACAAGCACGACACCGTAATCGTGCGGCAATTGGAGACAGTCGTTGTCTCTGACTCGCGTGTGGACAGCAAGGCTCCTCTCACAACTACGAATGTGGGCAAGAGCGAGTTGCAGGATGCTCGTGGCGATGTGTCGCTGCCTTTTATGCTTGAGACGCAGCCTTCGGTGGTTGCAAGTGGAGAAAACGGCTCTGTGGGAGCCACGAAATTGACGATACGTGGTGTTGATGCCAGCCGTATCAATGTGAACATCAACGGCATTACACTCAATGATGCCGAAAGTCAGGAGGTGTTTTGGTACAATATCCCCAATCTTGGCGGTATGGCTCAGAGCCTCCAGATTCAGCGTGGTGTCGGAGCCTCGACAGGAGGAAGTCCGGCTTTCGGCGCCGCCATCAATATGCAGACCCTTAATTCTTCAAGCGAGGCATACGGAATGGCCGATTTTGGCTTGGGTAGCTGGAATACACGCCAGTACAGCCTCAGCGGTGGCTCTGGTATTATGAAGAACGGCCTGTCGTTCGATTTTGCTTATTCGGGCTTGACAAGCGACGGTTTTCTGCGTGGCGGTCAGACCGACCAGCAGTCGTTATTCGGTTCTCTGGCCTGGTACGGTGAGCGTACCTTGGTAAAGGCTCTCGTTATCATTGGAAAGCAGACTTCGGGTATAACGTGGAACGGTGCCGTTGCAGAGGACCTCGATGCAGATCCCACATACAATGATGCCGGTGCTTTCAAGGACCAGTTTGGCAATGTGCTCTACTATCCCAACGAAACCGACAACTATTGGCAGCAGCACTATCAGCTGTATGTCTCTCACCTGTTTGGCGACGGATGGAGCATCAACGGTGCTCTCGATTTCACCCACGGTGACGGATATTACGAGCAGATGAAGAATAAGAAATACAAGAACTATGGGCTTACCGCTATCGAGGACGGCAGCAAGCACAACTTCGTCACTCGCAAGCAGTTGTATAACAATGCCTATACTGCCAACGTTAACCTGCGACGCAATGGTGAGCGTTCGACATTGTCGTTCGGAGAGAACTTCCTCTTCTATGATGGCGAGCACTTTGGTAATATCATATCGTTCCGTGACACTGCAGTACATATCGATACGCCATACGAGTGGTATCGCAACTATGGCGATAAGATTGACAACACCGTTTATGCCAAAGGCACATACGATTTCACTTCCAACTTGAATGGATACGCCGACCTGCAGTTGAGAATGATTAATTATAAGGTTTACGGTTTTGCCGACGATTTGTTTGATATGGATTTTGAAGAGAACTACTTGTTCTTCAACCCCAAACTCGGCTTGAACTACCGAGTAAACGACAATCAACGACTCTATTTTGTGGCTGGTATAAGCAACCGCGAGCCGCGCCGTGCCGACATCAAGGACGCCATCGGCAACAACGATACCATCAAGGCCGAGCATTTGCTTGACATTGAATTGGGCTATCAGATTCAGAAGAAAGCCTGGAACTTTAGTATCAACGGCTACGCTATGCTATACAAGGATCAGTTGACCCCCTCGGGCGACTTCAGCAGCAGCGGATATGCCCTGATGGAGAATGTCGACAAGAGCTACCGCATTGGCGTTGAGCTGGTAGGTGGTGTCAAAGCTACCGATTGGATGCGATTCGATGCCAACCTGACGCTCAGTAACAACAAGGTTATCGACAACACTTTTACTGATTTCAACGATGGAGATACAGTTTTGCAGGTTTACACCCAAACCACCGACCTGGCTCTGTCACCTAATGTCATAGGTTCTGCCATCGCCACCTTTACTCCCGTCAAGGACTTGAATATTCAGTTGATTGGCAAATATGTAGGCAAGCAGTTTGCAGACAATACCAGTCGCGAGTCGCACCAGATTGACCCCTATTTCCTGCTTAACTTCAAGGCTTCGTATACGTGGCATCTGAAGGGCTCCAGCGAGATTGAGTGCCAGTTGCTTGTCAATAATATTTTGGACAAGAACTACCGTTTAAGCGCAGGTGTGTGGGATGACTATGACGACGGTTATGGTTACTACCATCTGCAGGGCTATCTCCAGCAGCCTGGCCGTAACTTTATGGCACGCCTTATCTACAGATTCTAAATGATAGAAATATTAGGGCTACAGATATCAATCATCGACTTTGTCGGTGCCGTCATCGGCCTGTTCTATATCATAAGCGAATATAGGGCAGGCCGGTGGTTCTGGCCCCTGTGCCTGCTGATGTCGGCGTTCTATATCGCCATCGATTTCAGCTCGGGCTACTATGCCAACGGGTGCATCTGCATCTACAATTTTGTTATGGCCATATACGGCATCCTTGTTTGGCGCGGCGTTGTGCAGAGCAAAGAGAAGAAAGAGCGTCCTTTCGGCTCCTGTCCTAATCGTCACTGGCGTTGGATTATGAGTGTGGCCTTGCTGTTGTCGGCCTTGCTATGGTGGCTGCTCGATGTGCTGGGCGAGAGCGACTATCCTGCCCTCGACGGCATCTCGTCGGCGGTGACAATTGTAGGAATGTGGATGCTGGCGCAGAAGTGGTGGCAGCAATGGTTCTGCTGGATGATAGTGGAGCCGCTGATGGTGGCCCTTTTCTGGATGGGTGGCAACTACGCATCGGCTGTGCTTTATGTGATATATGAGGTGTTCTGCATACTTGGAGCCATATCGTGGCGCAGACAGTATTTAAAAAGCAAGCAATGAAGAGAACTATTATACTGGCCAACGGCCAGTTTCCGCGTCGCAAGGAGGCCCTGCAGGGCCTGTTGCAGGCAGAAACGCTTATCTGCTGCGACGGCGCGTACAACAAGCTGGTTGAGAGCCAGCTCTTTTCGCGGGCAACGCAGTTGCCACAGGTGGCGGTTATCGGTGACGGCGACTCGCTAAACCACATCGAGCCACCATTCCCGACCGAGTTCATCAGCCGCTTTACCGACCAAGAAACCAACGATTTGACCAAGGCTGTCAAGTATGCCCTGTCGCTTGGCGTGGAGCGACTTATCATTTTGGGTGCTACGGGATTGAGAGAAGACCACACCTTGGGCAATATAAGCCTGCTTGCCTGCTATTCGCAGATGCTTACAGCGTCGGGAAAGCCATTGATTGTCAGGATGTATACTGACTATGGTTTCTTCACGCCTGTCTCTGAAACGGTAACGTTGCCCAGCTTCGCCCGGCAGCAGGTGTCGCTCTTCTCATTAGATGAAGGGCTGAAAGTCAGCACCGAAGGCCTGAAATACCCAATTAATGGTCGCCAATTGCACCTCTGGTGGGAGGCCACGCTCAACGAGGCCTTGGGCGACAGCTTCACCATCACCCTCGACGGCAAGGGCACGCTACTTGTCTATCAGACGCACCTGCCAAAATGATGGATGATGTAAGATGTGTGAGGGTTGAGGGTTGAAAAGGTTGGAAGAGTTTTGTGTTGATAAGTTGATGTACTGTAAATGTTGGAAGTGTGTTTCACAACCTCGAGAGGTTGAATCTCAATAAACCCACACTAAGCCGCAGGGACGTGACCGAAGGGGAGCGGACGCAGGCGCAGTGTGGGGATAAGAGTACGGCACAGCATCAGCGTGTCGGAGACACGCAACCACAAAACAGTCAGTAAGGTAGCGTCTCTCCGAGACGCTCTCATCGTGGTGGTTCACAGTTCACCACACTAAGCGACAACGGAGCGCAGTGTGGTGTTATTGAGATAATGCCTCTCCGAGGCATCTGCCACCTATCCGCACCAAAATAATTTCCGGATAATTAATGGTAATTCGTGTTCAATAAATCCCTGCGAGATTTATCGAGCTATTCGTGTCATTCGTGTTAAGAAAGGTTGAAGGGTTAGAGGGTTTTAAGGTTTTAGGGATGAAATGTTTTAGAGATTTCCTGCGAGATCTATCGAGCCATTCGTGTCATTCGTGCAATTCGTGTTCAAAAAAAAAGCGTTCGATAAGTAAATTTCCGGGTAATTAATGGCAATTCGAGTTCAAAAAAAGACTTTTCGTGTTAAAAGCTCTTTAACCGTTAACCCTCCTTCATATACTCTTTGGCATACTCAACATAGTGGGCGGCGTTATCTGTCTGGCCGGGACGAGTAGGCTTGATGTATTTGGCTGGTACACCGCCCCATATCTCGTGGGCAGGTATCTTGGTACCCTGCAGCACCAGGGCACCTGCGGCGACGATGGCACCCTCCCCTACCTCGCAGTCGTCGAGCAAGGTCGCACCCATACCGATGAGGGCACCGTCGCGGATAGTGCAAGCGTGCACGGTGACGTTATGGCCGATGGTTACGTCGTTGCCGATATGCGTCGGTCCGATGTCGTGGGTCACGTGGATGCAGCTGCCGTCCTGCACATTGGTGCGGTCGCCGATGGTGATGGGCGCCACATCGCCGCGCACCACAGCGTTGAACCACACCGAACACTGGTCGCCCAGCGTCACATCGCCCACCAGCGTGGCATTCTCGCTGAAATAGCATTCCCTGCCCCACCGCGGCGAACGTCCTTTGTATGATTTGATTAGAGCCATATTCCCTTTATCTTCTTTTTTTGCAAAGATACACAAATAATCCGACACAGCACTCACCGCAACAAGGAATGCCGTTATATCCATAACGCAACTCCTTGGTTGAATCTATAATACCCTTTATTTCTCCCATCACACAATAAAGGAAAGCTTTGTTCGTTTTTAAGATAATTTATAGAAAAAATACTGCATTATGAATATTCTCCTTCTTGGCTCGGGTGGACGTGAACACGCGATAGCCGCCAGCATAGCAAAAAGCACTCAATGTGACAAACTTTATATTGCCCCGGGCAATGCGGGTACTACCGCCTGCGGCACAAATGTCGACATTAAAGTAGACGACTTTAAAGGCATTGGCAAGTTTGTGCTTGACAATGACATCAAGATGGTGGTGGTAGGCCCCGAAGCTCCGCTAGTTGGCGGCATAGCCGACTATTTTGCCGACGACGAGCATCTGAAGTCGGTAGCCGTGATTGGCCCTATGGCAGAAGGAGCGCAGCTGGAGGGCAGCAAGGACTTTGCCAAACAGTTTATGCAACGGCACGAGATTCCCACGGCTGCCTACAAGACTTTCACCAAAGAGACCCTGAAAGAGGGACAGAAGTTTCTCTCGACGCTGAAGCCTCCCTACGTGCTCAAGGCCGATGGCCTGGCTGCCGGCAAGGGTGTGCTGATTATCGACAACCTAAAAGAAGCTAAAGAGGCTCTGAAAGAGATGCTTGCCGATGCCAAATTCGGCGATGCCAGCAGCCGCGTGGTGATTGAACAATACCTGAGCGGCATCGAGCTGTCGGTCTTTGTGCTGACTGATGGCAAGCACTACAAGATACTGCCTTCGGCCAAAGACTACAAGCGTATCGGCGAAGGCGACACAGGCCTCAATACCGGCGGAATGGGCTCGGTAAGCCCTGTTGGATTTGCCGACAAGGAGTTTATGCAGAAGGTTGAACACGAAATAGTTATGCCTACCGTTAAAGGTTTGCAGAAGGAGGGCATCAACTACAAGGGCTTCATATTTATAGGCCTGATGGCCGTGCGTGGCGACGACGGAAAACTCAACCCGTATGTTATTGAATATAACGTGCGTATGGGCGACCCTGAGACCGAATCGGTCTTCCCGCGCATCAAGAGCGACGTGGTGGAGCTGTTCCAAGCCACTTGGGACGGCACTCTGAACCAATGCACCCTCGACATCGACGAGCGCGTTGCCGCCTGCGTGATGCTTACCGCCGAAGGCTATCCGGAGAGCTATCGTAAAGGCGACGTTATCAGCGGCCTCGACGAGGTGAAAGAGTCGCTGGTGTTCCACGCCGGCACCAAGCTCAACAAAGTCAACGACCTGACTACCAATGGCGGACGCGTGCTGTGCGTAACGACATTGTCTGATTCTCTCCCCTCGGCGTTGCTCAAGAGCCTGCAGGCAGCCGAGACAATCAAATGGAAAGGCCGCTACTATCGTCACGACATCGGCCAGGACCTGCTGAAAATGAGCGTCGAGCAGTAAAGAAAACACGGATTAATTTTGACCACGAATTACCATTAATTATCCGGAAATTATTTATTGAACACGGATGTTTTTCTTTGAACACGAATAACACGAATAGCTCGATAAATCTCGCTCGAATGGCACGAATTCATTGAATGCGGAGGGAGAGTAGTTGGGTGGCGATTGGGTGTGTAAAGAAATAGGAGGAAAACGGCTTGGTTTTCCTCCTATCCGGATAGAGTCTTTCTATACTCTTTGCACTTGCTCCACGCCTTCGATTGCCCGGATGCTTTCAATCAGTTGGTCGAGGCCTCCAAGGTTGTGGACGTAGAGCATTATAAGTCCGTGGACAACACCCTCTGATGTTTCGAGCGTAATGGCGCGCATATTCAGGTCCATATCTTCGCTGATGATACGTGTCAGCTGCTGTAGCAGTCCTTTGCGGTCGATGGCTGTGATAGTGATGCCGGTAAGGAAGGCAATCTTCTCGCCGGGGCGCCATCTTACGCGTACTATGCGGTCCTCGTGGGTCGACATCTCGTGGATGGCCGTCGGGCAATTGGTGCGATGCACAATGATGCGGTTGTCTTCCACGATGCCTACCACACGGTCGCCCTGAACAGGCTTGCAGCAAGAGGCGGGCTGTGTCTCAAGGTTGTCGTATTGGGCGTCGGCAAGGAATGGCGATGTGGTAAAGGATTTCTTGCCAGCGTTCAAGGGAGTGTTCTGCTCCTTGCCGTCAAAGAGCTGCTGATAAGGCTGAAGGAATAGCAGTTGGGGCTTTGAGCGCGACAAGTGAAAACACTGCCTCAAACCCTCCTCCGTGATGTCTCCTTGGGCGATGCGGTAATAGAGGTCTATATCGCTGTCACAGTTGAAGAAGAGTCTCAGTCGGGCCGTGCGTTCAGGCGTTATGGTAAGCTTCGACTTCTCAAGGAATGCACGCAGTTTCTGTTCGCCTTCGTCAAAGTACTGCTTCTTCTCGTTGCGCAAATAGTCTTTTATGTGGTCTTTGGCGCGTTGAGTTTGAACTTCTTTGAGCCAATCCTCTGTCGGGTTGGTCTTCTGCGATGTCAGCACCTGCACCTGTTCGCCGCTGTGAAGTCTATAGCCCGTAGGTACAACGCGGGCGTTGACCTTGGCACCTATGCAGTGTTCGCCAAGTTCGGAGTGTATGGCATAGGCAAAGTCGAGTACCGTGCTGCGTGCCGGCAGCTTTATGGTCTTGCCTTTCGGGGTGAAGATGTATATCTCCTTGGTATACAATGTTTCCTTGAATTCCTCCACCAGGTCGAGGGCGTTCTTGTTGGGGTCTTCGAGCGAGGTGCGTATCTGCTGCAGCCATTCTTCCACGGGACTTTGCTTTACCTGCTCGTCGGGGTGGGCCTCCTTGTAGAGGAAGTGCGCCGCCATACCCTTTTCGGCGATGCGGTCCATTCGTGTGGTGCGTATCTGAACTTCCACCCAGCGACCTATGGGGCTCATCACCGTGGTGTGGAGCGACTCGTAGCCGTTGTTCTTGGGGGTTGTAATCCAGTCGCGGAAGCGTGCCGGCTGCGGTCGGAACAGGCCTGTTATCAGGGCATATACCTTGAAGCACTCCTCCTTCTCGATCTGGCGCCTCTCTTCGGGAGCAAGGTCTTCGATGTCGGGGATGTCAAGGATTATGCGCATTGCGTAGAGGTCGAAGATCTCGTCAAACTGGACACCCTTGTTCTGCATCTTCTTCCAGCAGGAGTATACCGATTTGATGCGGGTCTTGATGGTGTAGTGCAGGTTGTTGTTGTCAAGCAGTTTGCGTATCGGTGCCGTGAAGCACTCTTTGAGTTTCAGCTCCGTTCCTGCCGACTGGCTTATTTGGTTGGCAATCTCGGAATACTTGTCGGGATTGGTATATTGCATCACCAGGTCGTCCAGCTCGGTCTTGATGTTATATAGTCCCAACCTGTGTGCGAGTGGGATGTATAGGTATTGAGTCTCAGAGGATATTGCCAGTTTCTTGGTGTCCTTCATTGAGCCGAGGGTGCGCATATTGTGGAGGCGGTCGCACAGTTTCAGGAAAATGACGTAGGCGTCGTCGCACATTGCGAGCAATATCTTGCGGTAGTTCTCCGCCTGCGACGAGAAGTCGGCGTTTTGCTCGGCAATCATTGTTGCCTTGTCGATCTTGGTCACGCCGTCGACAATGCGTGCCACGCGTTCGCCGAAGATGGCACGCAGCGTGTCAAGCGTTATGTCGGTGTCCTCCACAACGTCGTGCAGCAAGGCGCAAATCACGGCAATAGGTCCCAGCCCCACCTCGCTGACGGCAATCTGAGCCACCGCAAGAGGGTGGAAGATGTATAGCTCCCCGCTTTTGCGGCGTGTGTCGGCGTGGGCGTTGCGTGCTATGGTGAAAGCACGGAATATATTGCTCTCATCGTCTGCCGACAATTGTCTGTTGGTGCGGCAGGCCTCTATCAGTTCCTCATATTTCCTTTGAACCGCAAGGTCCTCTGAAGGCTCTTCCATAGGCTATCACTCTGCGTTCTTCTCTGTCATTGCCTGTCTGATATGTGCCTCGAGTTCGTCACTGAGCTCTGGATTGTCGCGCAGCAGGGCCTTGACACCTTCGCGACCTTGTGCCAGCTTGCTCTCACCATAGCTGAACCACGAGCCGCTCTTTTTGATGACGCCGGTCTCAACGCCAAGGTCGACAATCTCGCCCTGTTTCGAGATGCCTTCGCCAAACATCAGGTCGAACTCGCAGGTGCGGAACGGAGGAGCCACCTTGTTTTTCACCACTTTCACCTTCACGCGGTTGCCGATATTCTGGTCACCGTCTTTGATGGCTTGGATGCGACGTATGTCGAGACGCACCGAAGCGTAGAACTTCAGGGCGTTGCCGCCGGTCGTGGTCTCGGGGTTGCCGAACATAACACCTATTTTTTCGCGCAACTGGTTGATGAAGATGCAGCAGCAGCCGGTCTTGCTGATGGTTGAGGTCATCTTGCGCAGAGCCTGCGACATCAGGCGGGCGTGCAGACCTACCTTCGAGTCGCCCATTTCGCCGTCAATCTCGGCCTTGGGCGTCAGTGCCGCTACCGAGTCGATGACAATGATGTCGATGGCACCCGAGCGAATCAGGTTGTCGGCAATCTCCAATGCCTGCTCGCCGTTGTCGGGCTGCGACACCAGCAGGTTGTCCACATCCACGCCCAGCTTGCGGGCATAGACAGGGTCGAAGGCGTGCTCGGCGTCGATAAAGGCTGCTATGCCGCCTTTCTTCTGAGCCTCGGCGATGGCGTGGATGGCCAGCGTCGTCTTACCTGACGATTCAGGGCCGTATATCTCTATGATGCGCCCTTTCGGGAAACCTCCGATGCCCAACGCCGTGTCAAGGCTTATCGAACCCGTCGAGATAGCCTCAAACGTCTCGTCTGGACGATCGCCCAGTTTCATTATTGAACCTTTGCCATAGTTTTTCTCAATCTTATCAAGCGTACTCTGCAAGATTTTCAGTTTCTCAAGTTTCGATGCATCGGCATCATTCATTTCTTTTGCCATAATTATCAGTTATTTATGTATATTAATAAATTAATTATTCACATAGTTTGCAGTCTACAAATATACAAAAAAAATTGAAAAATAATGATTCTTCGCAAAAAAAGTTTCCATTCCAAAAAAAATTCGTACTTTTGCAAATTCATTCAAACATTATAAAACAATGGAAATCTTATCAAACCGTATTCTCAATATGGCCGAGTCGGAGACTCTGGCTATGACCGCAAAGGCTCGCGAGCTTAAGGCTCAGGGCAAAGACGTTATCAGCCTCAGTATCGGTGAACCCGACTTCAACACCCCCGAGGTGGTGAAAGAGGCCGCAAAAAAGGCTATCGACGACAACTTCACTCACTATCCTCCTGTGCCTGGCTACCCCGACCTGCGCGAGGCCATCTGCAAGAAGTTCAAACGCGACAACAACCTTGACTTCAAGCCCGAGCAGATTGTCGTCTCCACCGGTGCCAAGCAGAGCATCTACCAGCTCGTCCAGTGCCTCGTCAACCCCGGCGACGAGGTAATCATCCCCACTCCCTTCTGGGTAAGCTACAAGGAAATCGTTCGCGTTGCCGAAGGCAAGTGCGTATACGTCAAGACCAAGATTGAGAACGACTTCAAGGTGACGCCCGAGCAGCTCGAGGCAGCCATCACGCCGCGCACCAAACTCATTATGTTCTCGTCGCCCTCCAACCCCACGGGTATGCTCTACACCAAGGAAGAGCTCAAAGGCATCGCCGACGTTGTAGCAAAGCACGACAACCTCTTCGTTATGGCCGACGAAATCTACGAGCATATCAACTTCGTGGGCAAGCACGAGAGCATAGCTCAGTTCGAGAACGTTCGCGACCGCGTCATCACCATCAACGGCGTTGCCAAGGGCTTCGCTATGACCGGCTGGCGCATCGGTTTCATCGCCGCCCCGACGGTCATCGCCAAGGCCTGCAACAAGCTGCAGGGCCAAGTGACCAGCGCCACCTGCTCCATAGCCCAGAAAGCCACCGTCTGCGCTATGCTGATGGACCCCGCCACAAGCGACGACATCATCAATATGCGCAACATCTTCCAGAAACGCCGCGATATGGTCTACAAACTGCTGTGCGACATTCCCGGCCTTAAGGTGCGCCTGCCGCAGGGTGCTTTCTACTTCTTCCCCGAAGTCAGCTCCTACTATGGCAAGTCGTTCAACGGCAAGAAGATAGAGAACTCAACCGATATGGCTTTCTACCTCCTCAACGAGGCCAATGTGGCTACCGTGATGGGAAGCGCCTTCGGCGACGACAGCTGCATCCGACTCAGCTACGCCACCAGCGAGGAACTCCTCATCGAGGCCTGCCGCCGCATCAAGGAAGCCCTTCTGAAACTGCAGTAACACTGAATACCGCAATCCCTCGATAGTAAATCTGTACCTGCCTTGCCGTGTTGCAAGCGGTACAGATTTATTGTTTGCAAACAACTATGAAAAGACACGGATTCGCCATATTGATTCTCGCAACGCTCTTCGCCCCGCTATCGCTTAGCGCACAAGGGCTCGACTACAACATTCTATGCACGTTGCAGCAGAATCGCACTGAGACGATGGACCACGTAATGACTGGGCTGAGCAACACCCTGGCGCTCACACCGGTGGCACCTGCCGCGATGCTCGGCACCGGGTGGATGACCGACAATAAAGAACTGCTCGTGTCGGGTGCAAATTGCGGACTCTCTCTGCTGCTGACATTCGGCGTCACCGAAGGACTGAAATTCAGCGTCAGGCGGCCGCGTCCCTATCTTGGCCACCCCGACGATCTGGTGCCGCTGAAGACCGTGCGCGGATTCTCCTTCCCGTCGGGCCACACCTCCTTGTCGTTCGCCACAGCCACGTCACTCTGCCTGAGCTATCCGCGATGGTACGTCGTCCTGCCGGCGGCGCTGTGGGCCTCGGGCGTCGGCTTCTCGCGCTTGTATCTGGGTGTGCACTACCCCTCCGATGTCCTTGTCGGAGCGCTTGTTGGCATCGGCTCCGCTCTGGCGGCGCACTGGATTGTGGACAAAATACAGGAAGAGAGCCCCGTGCCAGCCACAAAAGCATTCCTTGTACCCCTGACGATAAGATTCTGAGCCCACCCGAAGTCTGCCTTCATACGTCAACCCTGTTAGCGGCGATTGATGTTAATGGCAATCCGATGCCTGGGTTCCATTTTGCATCACCTCTGTCTGTGTCCCGCCGCCCCATCAGAGCACTCATTTCACGGCCAAATTGCCGACTTTTCAATTAACACGCTGATAATCATCAATATACCCACGATATTGACGCTGTGGCATAATCGTATCATTTCCAGTCCATTACAGGGCCAACTCCGTTCGTTGTCCGATTGTTGTCCGTTCGTTGTCCGATTGTTGTCCGATCAGTGATCGGACAACAATCGGACAACGAACGGACAACAATCGGACAACGAACGGAGTTGGTATAGCCTTCTTACCTTGAAAATACTGCTTTGGGGCGATGATGCCCCACCGCCGGCATTTGTCGGCAACGGATATGATGTTGAATCACATCCTGCAAATACTGCATATTAGGCTATAAAATAATATAAATGAAAGATGTAAATGGTTTCAATGACATCTTTCATCTTCGTAAAGCGGGTATCAGTAATCAGTGTTGTTATTGATGACAACTAAAAAGTGAAAGTATCTTTGCTGATTTCTGACAACTCACTGATATATTTGAATATTTTTTTTGCGTCTGCCAAAGTTTTTGCCTTGTTCTTTGTGGAAGGCAAGGGTATTTTAAAATACTTGTTCCAGGATTCTATTTTTAATTCTGGCTGACTTGCTGTTTGTGCGAGATAATAAATTTGTTGTCGGCATATCTCACTTCTCAAGCTATACCATAGCAACAGTCCTTCCTCTTCGTTTTCAGGCCTTATTACCAGGAAGCCCGAGGTACAAATCATATTGTCGAATTCTTCGGGCACATAAACCACTGTGCCGCGGGATGAATTGTTAAGTGCAAAAAGAATATCGCCTTTCTTTACTTGGTACTCACCTCTTGAAGGAATCTCGTCGAACGGGACATCTATATAATGGGTGATTAGACCATACGATGTGACGTCGCCGATTTCAATATATCTGAAGAAATCGCCGCTCATAGAGTACTCTTTGCGTTTTGCGGCAGGAATCTTGGCAACAAGTTTTAAGTCGCTACCAGATTTTAGTTTTATGGATTTTTTTGTTTTCTCTTGTTCTATACGCTGGTATAAACTGCGTAACTCGGGAGAATAGAAGAATGCATCAAACCTTTCTGTTGTCAGTTCATTTGCGGATATTAGCCAATACTGCATTGGACATTCAAGATTGTCGTGGCTGTCATTGTTGAGGACTATGGTATCTTCAATAATTCCAGTTCTTTGCCACTCCAAATAGGCTGTTAGTATTGCATTAAGGTTGTTTCTTTGTGGGGTGTCGTGAAGGGCGTTGTCGTGGCCTATGTTGTTACTTATAGACATAAAGACTGAACCCTGTGTGTCTTTGTCGTTCGTTTTTTTACGCACGTGTAAAATGGAGGTCTTTATGTTTGCTTTTGCTTTCAAAAAGGTGTTGAATGGCAGTGAATGTACCCCTAAGATGACGAATCTATCCAACACCCATTTTCTGAAATTTTCGTATGATTTACCGTTAAGCAGGGTGTCATCCAACACTATAAGCATTTCACCTCCTTTTTTCAGCAGCTTCTCATATCGAGCAAGAAACAGTATGCTTGACTTTACAGATTTTTGGCCTGCTGTGAATTCAAATTGGTCTATGATATACTTATCCTCTTCTTTCCCTCTCTGATAATTCATACTGAAAGGGGGATTGCTCAGTATCAAGTCAAAAGACTCGTTTTTCACTTTGTTGGCATAGTCCTTGATTTCTTCTTGTTCTTCGTTTTTCATATCGGCTGTAGGAGTCGGGTTTTCGTCCAAGCCGTCACCGTGGAAGATATGTGAACCGCCATCGCCGTGGAGATACATATTAATTCTTGCAATTCTGGATGTCCGTTTATTGGCTTCCACGCCAAAAAGACATTCATTGCATATTTTTTCTATCTTTTCTTTGCGCTCACGCTCATTCAACCTGTTATCGTTTCTTATGCGCCCCATCATATAGGCCATTGTCTCAATCAAGAATCCTGCGGTTCCACAGCATCCGTCAAGAATTATTGGCAGGTTATTTAGGTCCACATTCCTTAATGAGATTCGTGTCATAAAGTCGACAACGGAACGAGGGGTAAAAAATTGGCCTAAATCCCTACCTCTGACTGCAGCGTTAAGAAAAACTTCGAACATTCTACCATTTAAATCTTCGTCAATGCTGCTTAAATCTACTTTCTCGAATTTCTCTATTAATGCTTTGCAGGTTGTTGCCTTAAGCTCCAATGTCTCATTGGGCTCAAATATTCTTTTCTTTTGGTTGTTTTTTACTTTGGTTTCGAGCTCTTCGCATAGTTTTTTGAAAAGAATATCTCTTACAGGATGCTCTGATGTTTTTGATTGAGCTTTTAGCCAAGCTGAGGTAAGGGGCATCTCGTATGGCTCAACGTCTTCGGAATAAGTCTGTCGTTCTTTGTCTTCTTTGATTTTGATAAATATAAACTTGCAAAATTCAAAGAATGCATCGTGTGGAGCCAGTTTTTCTGCTTTCCATACCATATTGTGAGACACAAGAAACAATTTATTGAGTTCCGCAGGGGGCAAAGGCTTAAATTCTATCTTTTGTTTTTTGGTTCTACTTATTCCTTCGTATTTTATATTTGTTCTTAGAGCGACATAAGGAGGCATACCGCTTTCGAAGTCGCTAAGCTGAAGAGTCAAAAGAGGAATTTTGGAATCGTGTGGGTATAAGGCTGTCATATACCCATTTGTAATAAGCAGCCATTTTATGTGTTTGTCGTATGGTTTGTCACTATTATAGCTTAACGCATAGCTTGCTGTTTGTCCCCAAGCATCATTGATGTTTGTATTAGGCTCTTTGGCTTCCACAATAATACGTGGAATACCTTCTTTATCTTTAAGGATAAAATCGACTTCTTTTTTGGTATGTTTACGCCCGTCACTTATGGTAAGTGATTGTATGTGCTCTTTGGGAATAATAGCCTCTTTAGGAAATCCTAAATCTTTGAATAACTGGGCTAAAAAGCGTGTTTCCACTTCGGCTTCAGAACGAAGTAAGGAAGAATCTAATTGAAAAAGAGAGCTATACATACCAATAAATTTTTTGCAAAAATACAAAAAAATTACAATCTGAAATTTGTTTTAATAATATTTTTTTATTCTTCAATTAGCGAATGCTTGAAACAGGTAGTGTACACGTGATTTGTCGCCCATAAATGATAAAGGCGGCCGGTGGCCGCCCTTATCTGCAAACAACATTAAGTGCTCTGAGTGTTTTGTGAATGACAAGACTGTTCGACAGTGTGATGCTCTATGACTCAGAAACATATCGGCATCGGTGTATGTGTAATAACCAATTCGTTTCACTTGTGCTGGCCGTTAGTCGGCCTCGTATATCAGCAGTTCGCCGTTGGTGTAGAGGAACAGCATCGGGTCTTTGTCTCTTTTCTTGAAGATCCAGCAGCCGCCGTTCTCGCGGTCTATCTCGGTCTTGATGTATTTGCGGCTGATTTTCTGCTCGGCCAGCATCTTGTCGTTCTGGTCGAAGACCTGCAGGTAGGTGTTGCCGTCCACATCGTTGACGATGGCGTACATCAGGTCGCCGCTGATGGCGTAGCTAACCATATCGACGTTATATGTGTCGTGGATGTATTTGTGCACCACTACGACATCGGTGACGTGATAGTCATACCAGTAGGAGTTGCAGTAGACCCAGAAGCCTGGCCAGAAGATGGGGCGCGGCGGCAGCGGGTGCCAGTAGACGGGGCGCATATGAATCATATGGTGATGATAGGGGTGGTGGAAGTAGGGGGCGGGGTGCATATGGCGGTGCGACGGGGGCATAGGTCCCGGATGGCCGGGGCGGGCATATGTGTGGCCGGGGTCATTCTGCGGGTGCACGGTGCCGCGTCCGCTGGTGCCTCTGTTGCCGGCCGAGGGGGGATTGCCGCCGTTGCGGTTGCCAGGGCGATCGCCTGGGCGGTCAACTGCGCCGCCGCCACGCGAGGGGCGATATGTGTTTGCCTCCGAGCGCGTTGCCGCACGGTTGGAGGGGGCGTTGCTTGAAGGAGCACCTACCGACGAGCGTGAGCTGCCGCGATAGCTGTCGCGGCTGCCGCTGTTGCGCGAGCTACCATTTTCGCTGCTGCGGTTGTCGCTGCGGAAACTGCTGCGGCTGGGCGACTCGTTGCGATAGGTTGCTGAACCGCGGCGCTCTGTCGTTGACGGGCGCGATACGGAGCTGTTGCTACGGCTGCCCGAGTAGCTGCTGTTGCTACGGCTGCCCGAATAGCTGCTACGGCTACTCGACGACGAGCTGCTGCGCGATGACGAACCAGAGAATGAGCTGCTGCTTCTGCTTGACGATGACGAACTGTGGCTGCTGCCGCCGCCACGTGAGCTCGACGATGAACTGTGGCCGCCGCCGTGCGAGCCACCACCGCGGCCCTGTGCAAGGGCGGGACTTGCGCTGAGCACTGCTGCGAGTGCCAAAACTGCGATTAATCTGTTGGTCTTCATAATATATCCTTTCTTTTTAGTTTCGTTTAACTCTTTTTTCACAATGCAAAAGTACTTACACATTTGCAAGTAAAACCCGAAGGGATATACTATTTTTCCATTTTTTTTCGGAAAAACCCTGCCGCTTGCTGCAACTGACAGACTGCCAGCCAATAATGCATTCGCGCAAGTGATAATTTTTCCTCTGCGTGGAACTACAAATTCTCTGCAACGGAGGGGTGTGGCCCTCAAGCCGTATTTGGCACTTTTCGACTTCGTCGAATGTCGTTAAGACATATGAATCTGATATTGCGAAATGTTAAAATCCGGAATCGTTAACATTTTTTAACACATTTCTTTCTTACTGGTTTTAGGCAGGTTATATATGATTTTCAAAAAAAGTTTGTGGCCGATGTCACACTTTGGCCAAAACGTGAGTATATATATATGAAAGGTTTTTCTTTCGACCGCATTGGATAGAGGAAAAAACATAGACAGCCCTATGGCACCCGAAAGCCAGTGTGCCGAGTTGC
>Ga0129306_1000225_pt1 | contig 99860 bp, 86 predicted proteins | sample P827metagenome_FD_94438 | JGI IMG/M metagenome (GOLD analysis project Ga0129306, IMG submission 94438) | Capybara group fecal microbial communities from Wisconsin, USA - P827 metagenome | ecosystem: Host-associated > Mammals > Digestive system > Large intestine > Fecal | place: USA: Wisconsin...
AGACCCTTAGCGGCGAGGGTCGTGCAGATTGCAGCGGTGAGGGTGGTCTTGCCGTGGTCAACGTGGCCGATGGTGCCGATGTTGCAGTGCGGCTTGCTTCTGTCAAAATGTTCTTTTGCCATTTTTTCCTCTTCTTCAGCAGAAGGTTTATCGCTTCAAGTTCAAGGAACCCTTTAGGATTCCCGTAATCCGGAGAGCATAGGAAGCGGTACTCTTCGAATTTGGAGCCACAAATTTAGTAAATGAGGATTTTTTTTCAAGCGTTTTTTCTTCGATTTTTTGCGAAAACGGCAAAAAACGGACTTATCCACATAATAAAGGGCCCCCGGCCGGGCGGCCGGAAGGCCAATTTGGGCGCCGGACGGAAATGGCGTTTTTATTCAAATTTTGAAGGTTAAACAATTTTCGTCTCAATAAATTTCCATTATATATACAATCTATCAACACAAGCCGCGGCGCACCCCAAAACAGCCGCTTTCCCATTTGTAAAATCTTATTTACATTTGAGATTTTACAAAACTTTACATTCGGTTTTTCCCGGGACGACCCCTTCCCCGCCACCGGGCACCTCCCCTCTGTCGCCTACATCACACCCCACATTGACTAATCTTCCATAAATTCACTATCTTTGCATGTCACAATCCTGTTGAAATTTTTTACATATATTTCTAGGGGATGGGCGGAAGAGGTTTACATGAGTTGTCTGTTTTTAAAAAAAGCCTTCCTACCATGCGCGGCCCTCACCGGTTTGCTCGTGTTCGCCTGTTCTAGCGACGAAACGGCGACCGCACCGACCACGCCCTCTTGCCCTGTTGCAGAAGTCCCCTGCTTTTTCGACTCGACCTACAGCTACGTGCTCTACGGCGACGCCTACATATACCCCGGCAGCAGCCAGGGCGACCTGCTCATCTACAAAGACACGAAAATCGTCACCGACGCCGAGGGAACCCCTGTCGGAACGCTCAACAATTCCGGGAACGCCATCATCGACAACCTGACCGGCGAGCCCATCGTGCAGATGCTCAAGCTGGGCGAGCTCAGCATAGTGACCCCCTACATCCCGCCTGCAGAAGAGTCGGGCGAAATTCCGGACACCTCCTCGCCTGCACCGGACGGGAAATACAAGATGGTCCACGACATGGCCTGGGTACTCCACGCCGACCAGGATTACCTCATCTACAACAACGGTGACGTCTCCGACGTGAACTGCAACATCATCGGCACCATCACCAACCACCTCGGCGGCGATATCGTTGACAAGAACGGCAAAACACTCGTGAAAGACGTGAACGCCGCAGAACTCGACTACATCAGCAAAGAAAATAACATCGCCTGCCCGGCCAGACCGGCATCCTCCAGCTCGTCGAAGCCATCGAGCAGCGCATCGAGCAGCTCCAAGAAGCCCGAATCCAGCAGCTCTAGCGGTGGCAACGGCGGTAACGGCGGAAGCGGTGGCTGCCCGGCCATCAAGACCAAGGGCGGCGGCGGCAGCGGCTGGGCCACGCGCTACTGGGACTGCTGCAAGCCCAGCTGTTCCTGGAACGAAAACGCGGGCGGAAAGCTCTCCAGGCAGTGCACCAACAAGGGCCGCAACCAAGACACGAACTACGGCAACGGAAGCGTCTGCGACGGCGGCGGTTCCGCAATGACCTGCATCAGCCAGATTCCCTTCACGGTCAGCGGCTGTAACGACATGGGATTCGCCTTCGCAGCAGTCCCCGCAAGCAACGGCGGGCAGTGCGGCAAGTGCTTCCAGCTCACCTTCACCGGGGCGGGCCACTACAACTCCACGAACTCGAACACCAACGCCATCAAGGGCAAGAAGCTCATCATCATGGTCACAAACGTCGGCCACGACGTGGAACAGGGCCAGTTCGACATCATGATCCCGGGCGGCGGCGTAGGAATCTTCAACGGATGCTCCTCCATGGGCTGGGGCGGCCAAGGTGCGCAATACGGCGGGCTCCTCAGCGACTGCGAAACCGAAAGCAACTACAACGCGAACTCGTACCAGGAATGCCTCAAGAACAAGTGCAACAGCGTGTTCAGCGGCGATAGCGAAGCCAAGAAGGGATGCATGTTCCTCGCCGAATTCATGCATGCCGCAGGCAATCCCGAACACAATTACGTCGAAGTGGAATGTCCCGACGTGCTCAAGGACAAGTACTAGTCCCGCCGGCCCCTTCGATAGTGCTCTAAATCACCATTTTGCAACGTTCATGCCCCTGAACGTTGCTTTTTGTTTACCATCTTTCCGTTTTTTATTGACCCCTTTCACACCTTACAAAATTTTACATCTTTTTCGTAAATACAAATCTATCTTTGACTTGGGTGAAAAATGTTGAGGCTTTATGGGAGGTCTCATCGTATTACATTACGAGGAAAAAATTATGAAGCATATGTTCATCAAGTCCATGGCAATCGCTGCCACACTGATGCTAGCATGGAACTGTACGGATGACTCTTCCACTTCGTCTCCGAACGCCGATAACAACGTTCCGGAGCTCACCGTTACAGCCAACACGTGGTTACTTTTGTCTGGCCAGACAGGCTACCTTATCCATCAGCCCAATGAAACCGGCGCACAGGTCGTGACCGACACGCGAAGCAATCCGGTTGGCATTTATGATGCCTCGACGGGCAACATCCTCGATACCGAGGGCAACATCATCCTCATGGATGTCAAGCTGAACGACCTGCTCATCGTTACGCCCCAAAGGACGATTATCGGACTTGACGGCTCCGAAACCCGCATTGACGACGGTGTTGTCGTGAAGCCGGCCGATCCCCCGAAAATTCCGGAAGATGCAATGAGCTCCAGCGTAGCCGCGACGACCACGGTCTCGTCTTCTTCCGCACCGGCCAGCAGCGCCACGGCCCCTTCCAGTGCGGACACCGCGAAAGTCTCTTCTTCCTCTGCCAAGGACTCCACCGCTTCTTCGAGCAGCGCGAAGTCCTCTTCTAGCAGCGCGAAGTCGAGCTCCAGCAGCAAAGAAGAGTCTTCCAGCTCTAAGGGCGGCAGCAATGACCCCGAAGCCTCCAAGTACGAAAACGCGGGCAAGGGCGGCCAGCAGGGCTTTGCAACCCGTTACTGGGACTGCTGCATGCCCAGTTGCGCCTGGCCCGAAAACTCCGGCGGAAACCCGACCAAGACCTGCGACGCCAAGGGCAAGAACTTTGTTCAAGGTGGCCAGAATATTTGCGCCGGCGGCCAGAACACTGCTTGCACAATGCAGATTCCTATCATCGCAAGCGACAAGGTCGCCTACGCCTTTGCGGCCACGCACGCATCCGGCGGTAAGTGCGGCAAGTGCTTCGCCCTCACCTTTACCGGTGGCGGCAAATACGAAAGCAAGGCTAACCACCAGGCACTCGCCGGCAAGACCCTCGTCGTGATGGCATCGAATATCGGAGGTGACGTCGAAGGTAACCAGTTCGACATCATGATCCCGGGCGGTGGCCTCGGCCAGTTCGACGGCTGCCAGCAGATGGGCTGGGGAAATCAGGGTAACAAGTACGGCGGACTTCTCTCCGATTGTGAAAACGAAGTCGGCTACGACGGCGACCTCCTGAACAAGCGCAAGGAATGCCTCTCCAGGAAATGCAACGAAGTCTTCAAGAACGACGAACAGGCCAAGGAAGGCTGCATGTTCCTCGCCACATGGATGGAAGCCGCAGGCAACCCGAACTTCGAATCCAAGGAAGTGGAATGCCCGCAGGCACTCAAGGCCAAGTGGTAATAATTTTTCCTCGATAAAAAAAATGGACATCCCGGAACTTTTCCGGGATGTCTTTTTTATAGGCTCCATTTACATAGTACATCGACGATTCCCTTATCCTGAAAGAATCGTTTTGTCCACGCGCTGTCCACAGACGCTAATTTTTTTTTCAAAATCCCGAACCGAACATTATATATTGGATGAGAGGGTAACCGGATTCCGGCATCGCCCTTTTTTGAATGGAGAGTTTATGGGATCCTTTAAAAGGAAGGTGTTTGCAGGGTGCACGGTATCGGCACTGTTCGGCGTAACGACGCTTGCAAGTTCCGCGTTCGCGATTATCCCCAACAAGCTGGTATCGGGCGGGTTGCCCGCACACACAGGCGCAACCACGACGGAGTACCTCACCGACGGATACCTCACAAACTGGAAGAGCAGCAGCGCCAAGGAAATCGCGCTGAACGTGGGCGCCGGGCCGAAAAAGCTCCTGATCAACTGGGAATCCTACGGCGATTGCGCATGGGCCACCGACTTTACCAACGGATGCGGGCATAGCGGCGTGGCCCTTTCGAACTTCAAGATCTTGACATCCGCCAATTCAACCGACGGAAGCGACGGTGACTGGGAAGAAGCGGCGACCGTCAAGAACAACCCCGTGATGGCGCGCGGCGTACAAATCAATTTCGAAGGCAAGTCCTGGTTCAAGTTCGTGAGCGAAGGCGACGTGGGGAAGATTCTCGAGATCGAGGCATTCGACATGACCAGCGGCGGGACCGACACGTGGTTCTTCATGGGCACGAGCATCAGCCAGATGGGAATCAAGCAGCAGGAGACCGACTCCACGACGGCTCAGCTGATACATGCGCGGTTCCCCGAATATACGCCCGCGATGCTCCGCGGGGGCATCGGCTGCATCAACAGCACCGAGGTCGTGGAGCACTTGGAAAAGTACCTTGAATACGTGGGCAACGTCAAGTTCTGGGCAATCGAAATGGGCACGAACGATGCCTGGGGAGGCGGCGACTGGAACCTCGCGACGTACGTGAAGAACATGCAGACGATTATCGATGCGGCGAAGGCGCACGGCATTACGCCGGTGATTGCGCGCATCATCGCCACGAACCCGGAAAAAACCGAAAACAAGTGGCAGATAAACCCCAAGTTCCTCACGGCGCTTGACAGCCTTGTCGAGGCAAACGACCTCCCGAAGGGGCCCGACTTCTACAGCTACTTCCTGAAACATCCCGAACTCCTCGGGAGCGACGGCGTGCACCCGAATTCGGAAGGCGGCGGACAGGCGATGCACCACCTGTGGGCAGAGGCGCTCGCTCCGCTCTATGCCGCAGGACATTCCAGTGAAGGCGACAGTACGGTTGTCGGCGACAGCACGGTTGCCGATGACAGCACCGGCACGGATTCCACAACATCTATCCGCGCTCACGCCCGCAGGACAGCTTTCGCCGTGCCGCAAATCAGCGTGCAGGGGCGGAACATCGTCGTCGGTAACGTCGACGGCACGGCGGATGTCCGCATATTCTCCCTTGCGGGTAACGAAATGCCGCGGCGAACGCTTGCTCCGGGCAGCTACCTGGTGGTCGTCCGCAGCAGGGGAACGCTCTTTACCGAGAAAGTCCAGATAAGTCGATAGCGTAAAATGTTCCGTTTCGGGCCGTACGGGAACGTGCGGCTTGACCTTTTTTATGCGTATAACTATATTTATGCATAAATAAAGCCGGCGCAGTTAATACCACTATAAAATGGTTACAAAACTCACGCCAAAAGGAAACATTATGGAATACAAAATTAAAGACATTAACCTTGCAGTGGAAGGCCGCAAGGAACTCGACCTCGCCGAAACCGAAATGCCGGGCCTCATGGCTCTCCGCAAGGAATACGCCGGCAAGAAGCCGCTCGCAGGCGCCCGCATCATGGGCAGCCTCCACATGACCGTGCAGACCGCCATCCTCATCGAGACGCTCGTGGACCTCGGTGCCGACGTGCGCTGGGTCAGCTGCAACATCTTCAGCACGCAGGACAACGCTGCTGCCGCTGTCGTGGTCGGCAAGAAGGGCACTATCGAGAACCCGCAGGGCGTGCCCGTGTTCGCCTGGAAGGGTGAATCCTTGGAAGAATACTGGGAAAACACCGCCCGCGCCCTCGTGTGGCCCGACGGCAAGACCGCAGACCTCATCGTGGATGACGGCGGCGACGCCACCATGCTCGTGACCTGCGGCGCCGAATTCGAAGACGCGGGCAAGGTGCCCGAATTCAACCCCGCAACCGACAGCGAAGAATGGGGCGTGTTCCTCGCCACCTGCCGTAAGATTTTCGAGAAGGACCCCAAACAGTGGACCCGCGCCCGCGAAGCTCTCCGCGGCGTTTCCGAAGAAACCACGACCGGCGTGCATCGCCTTTACCAGATGGCCCAGGCCGGCCGCCTCAAGTTCCCGGCAATCAACGTGAACGATTCCGTCACGAAGTCCAAGTTCGACAACCTCTACGGCTGCCGCCACTCCCTCATCGACGGCATCAACCGCGCCACCGACGTGATGATGGCAGGCAAGATTGCCGTCGTGTGCGGCTACGGCGACGTGGGTAAGGGCTGTGCACAGTCCCTGCGCGGTCAGGGCGCCCGCGTGATCATCACCGAAATCGACCCGATTTGTGCACTGCAGGCCGCCATGGAAGGCTACGAAGTCAAGACCCTCGACGAAGTCGTGAGCATGGCCGACATCTTCGTGACCACCACCGGTAACACCGGCATCATCAGCGCCGCGCAGATGAGCAAGATGAAGCACCGCGCCATCGTGGGCAACATCGGTCACTTCGACAACGAAATCGACATGGCCGGCCTCAAGAAGATTCCGGGCATCGTCCGCAACGAAATCAAGCCGCAGTACGACGAATGGATTTTCCCCGACGGCCACAGCATCCTCGTGCTCGCCGAAGGCCGCTTGCTGAACCTCGGCTGCGCTACCGGCCACCCGAGCTTCGTGATGAGTGCAAGCTTCACGAACCAGACCATCGCACAGATCGACCTCTGGCTCAACGCCCAGGGCAAGCAGACCGTCGCCGGCATCAAGTACGAAAGCGGCGTCGTGTACACACTCCCGAAGATCCTCGACGAGAAGGTCGCCCGCCTGCACTTGGAAAAGCTCGGTGTTCACCTGACGACCCTCACCAAGGCCCAGGCCGACTACATCGGCGTGCCTGTGGAAGGCCCGTACAAGGCGGATCACTATAGGTATTAGTAGGTATGAGGTCGCTGCGCTCTGAGGTATGAGCGCGGCACTTCGTGCCTCTGAGCAATGAAACTACAAAGCGTTCCTGCTGCAGGCTCCCTTGTCATTGCGAGGGGCGAATAGCCGAGCCTGCCACGAGCGAAGCGTGGTGGAAGCAATCTCTATTAAAAAGGCTTAAAAAAACTCTGGCGTTTATGCGTCAGAGTTTTTTTGTGGGATTCTAATTTGCAGGAACTTTTTTAAGGTCGGGATCGCTAGGCTTTTCCATATAGATTTCTTTCATAATCTTAAAGAGCTCGGGGTACATAGATTCATAAATGGCATAAGATCGATACTTCTTTTTGAAGTAAAGAACCTTTTTCCCAAATCGATCCCTCCCGCATTTCTGTAATTCACTCTTATCGAAAGTAAATTCTATTGTTTTTCCCAAAAGAAAGAATGTAAATGCCTTTTCGTTTTTTTCAACCTTATACGGCAGTCCCCAAAAAAGATAGACCCCAACAGCAACCCAAAACGTCAAAAAAAGAACGAAAGGAGTTATATCAAAAAAACCGTCTTTGCCGTTTAAACTCCCCAAAACAAAAACGCTAAACAGAAGGTATGTATCAATAATCGAACAAATTAATAAAACACCAGTTCTTATTGCATATACAACATTAGCTTTGTATGTTACTTGTTCCATCAAATTACTCCTAATTAACTTTTTCCCAATTCAAATTTATATTGATAAATATAATCATTCATACCAGAAATGCGTTGATTCTGCGCCGATACCGGCAGCAAAGATTATTTCCCTTCACATTATGGTATTGACAATCTGTAGCCGATTGAGATGCCCATCCAAGGTTTGATACTGTTACCACCAAAAAAATATTTTGCTTTTTATACTCATCCAATTTAAACATTGTTTTCTCTCTCTTATCTGGCCTTCTTTCTAGAACATCTCATTACGGGAGCAATTCCATAAGGCACTTGGCAAAGCTTTCCGTATCGTCGTTATTGATACGTACCGCCTTGCCGTTATTGACTTCCATGGAGTTCCTATACTCGATCTTGCAAAGCTCTTCCGGCACCGAACTCGCATAGAGATACTCGTAGGTGCAAGTGGAACCGTTCGCTTCTACGGTCGCCTTGTAGGACGAATAAAGGATATCACGGCTGTCATACACGATATCCGAGAATCGGATCGAGACAGTCTGATCGTATGCCGAGATGGTTTCGGAGGTTTTCGTCTTTTCTATAACCGATATTCCGTATAATTCGATATCGGACGCGACATGATCGCCACCCTTGGTAAACAGGAACTCGCCATAGGCATTACTCAAATGATCAAACTTGTAATGCGAGAAAAGTTCGTCATAAATCCACGCCACCATCTGCGTCTCCATATAATCCCATGAATCAAAGGTGTCGTTCTCGATGGACATGCAGTTTTCAGCAATGTTGAAATAGTCGTTCGAGGAATCTTCTTCACTTTCTTCGTCTTTTACGATGGCACCGTCGACAAAATTGTATCCCGACAGCACCTTCCACCGCGCCAGGGGATTTCCGTTCTTGCCGCCCACCAACACGATTTCCTTGAAGCCATCGCCGCGTGCTTTAATAATCAACGTATCGCCAACGAACTGGTAGTCGTAAACAAGGTCCTGGGCAATCCCTACGCTCGCAAATGTGGGAACAGGGCCCTGCACATCACATTCTGTCCGGTATTTTATGTGATGTAGCGTAATCGTGTTTTGGTTCCTGTCAATCTCGCTCGCATAGGCATCCCCTTTGCAGGCTCCACCAACCGCACTAGAACCCTTTTGGGAATCATTCGCCGAAGACGAATCATCGCCACAAGCCAGAAGGAACAAGCTGCAAACTACAAACAAAAAATTCAATAAACGCATATAGTTATCCTTGAAAAGGTTTTATGCGTCCAAAAATAGATAATGCGTCTAGATTTTTAGAGGTGCCCTTTACCTATTCCACCCGGAATGCCCGTCGCCGTAATATAGCGCGGCATCCTCGGGTCCAAAGTCATCCGGCCCCGAATCGCGTGGCGAAAGCCATCCGCGCATTTTCTTGATGCGAGCACGACGTTCTGCAGCAGCTTTGTCAGCGGCGCTGTCTGCAGTCTTGTCGGAAGCAACTTGCTCTTTGTTCGGTGTATCTGTCATGCATCTACCTCCTGTAAGAAGGTCTAATCCCCTATGCTGTCTAAAAATAATTTTTTTTAGACCTGTTTCGAACCAATCAAACAAAAAGCTAGCAAAAAGGGCTCCATGCGGAGCCCTATTGTCATTTTTAGATAAAATAAATTTACACAATACATTTTATTTAATTTTGTATATAATATCGTGCACAAACGCTTACCCCAACAAGGAGAAAATAATGCCAAAAACTCATTGCTCACTCGGGCTCATTGCCAATGATGAACAAACCAACAACAACTTATTTCAGGCAATCAGCAAAGTCTGCTCGAGTACCTCGACGCCACAGCCGTCTTTTGAAACCGCGAGTCGTAAATACACCCTATTTAACTTAATCGCTGATGTCGACTTTATAAACTATTCTATATCGACAGATGCCTTTGTCCTCATCATGGATGCGACCAAAAGACCAACAAAAAAAGTGCTGGATTTTCTCTCACTTGCCGCAGAAATGAAAGTCTCCAACATTATTGTTTTTTTGGACAATTGCGATACAATCAACGACGCAGAGAAGCTCCAACTTATTGATATGGAAATCCGTCAACTGTTCTACGAAAACAAACTTGACGATAAGAATATGCCAATTATCTGCGGTTCCTTGAGCAAAGCTCTCGAAGGCCAACAGACATGGCTGGCCAAAATTACAGAATTCGTCATTGCCTGCGACAAATACATCCAGCCTCCTTTCTTCAAAGATAAGCCTCTCTTTATGCCGATCGAAGACGTCTTCGAAATCTCTGGCCGTGGCACTGTCGCTACTGGACGCGTCCTACGCGGCACACTGCATTTAAACGATAAAGTTGCATGCGTCGGACATGGCAAAAATGACGAATACTTCGTTACTGCTATAGAACAGTTCCGCAAGGACATTGACGAGGCCCTGCCGGGCGACAGTGTTGGTGTCCTTCTTCGTGGTGCACAAAGGAAAGACCTTGCACGTGGTATGGTCATCGCCGCTCCTAATTCCGTCAGTGAACACACCGAATTCAAGGCCAAAATTACCACCCTTACGAAAGATGAAGGCGGACGCCACTCACCGTTCTTTAACAACTACCGTCCTCAGATTTACTTTTTCACTGACGGTGTAACTGGAACCCTAGAGTTCCCCCCTGAAGTGAATATGGTATTCCCGGGAGACGCTTTAACTGCTATCGTGAAACTGAGCGAGCCCTTCGTATTGGAAGCAGGAACCCCATTCGCGGTTCGCGAAGGCGGTCGAACCGTCGGCAAAGGCGTTGTTATCCAAATAATCAAATAAATCAAGAAAAAGAGGCTATATTTCAAATATGGCCTCTTCATTGCACCTCTTGCAAAGTACACTCCCCGCACTCCTGTGGGGAGGTTTTGTGCTTGCTGCCGGGCCGTTTGCCGGTGAAGTTCATGCCGCGGGAGTTGCAGGCGTGTTCGATGCCGGCTGGACAACTGCCTACCAATCGCAGGATTCCATCACGCACATGCATCAGCGCTTGCACGCGCTCGGAATGGACGAAGTTGTTTTACAATATGCCGCCGTCGAGGCGACGCACTTGTACTACCCTTCGCAACTGGACTTTTTGCAGAATACGCAATACAAGAACAACGAGCTTTTCCCCAAGAGCATCGAGGCGGCAAAAGCCGCAAGCACAAGAATTTGGCTCGGGCTCTACTACAATGGTGAAAACTGGTACACCCCGCCGACTGCCGAGCAGCTTGACACGCTAACATCAAGGAACCAGAAGGTACTTGAAGAAGTCCATTCGCTATACGGGAACGAGGGCGTCATTGAGGGCGTGTATATTCCCCAAGAAATCGCGCGCTACTACTGGGACGGCCTTCGCGATGACGCGACGCCGGAAATGCTCACGGAACACTTTTTGAAGCCGATCACCGAAGCTGCACAGGCGAAGGGCTGGAAGGTGATGGTGGCCCCGTTCTACAACCAGAACCTGGAAACGCCCGAGAAGTTGCAATCATTTTTCGAAAAGCTCTTTGCCGCAGGATTCAAGCCCGACATTATCGCTGTGCAGGACGGCGTGGGCGCAAGCGATGCAGGCAAAGCCCATGCCGAAACCGCGACCGTGGGCAACTACGAACGCGTGGTGGCCAAGGCCTGCAAGCAATACGGGATTGAATTCTGGGTCGACATGGAACTGTTCCGCACCGACAATTCACAAGCACTCGCAGACAGCGCCAGAATCTCGGCGCAACTCGATACCGCATACGCCGCAGGTGCCGTGAAAGTCATCGGCTACGATTTGGCCGTCCTCGGGAACGCGGGCCTCGATTCCCTCGAGAAGTGGAAGCTGGAATCGAGCGTAGAGCCAACAACCGGAATTGCGGCAACCCGCGAAAACCGAGAAAACCGCCGCGCATCCAACGCCCGCGACAAAAAAACGCAGAAACGCGAGCTGTTCCTGAACGGACGTTTACAGAACAACCGCCCACTTGACGAGAATTCGCAATACTTCAAGACGAACGGCGCCCAAGTCAGGTAAGTGTTTTTCTCCTGAAGAACAACTTCTTCAACTTCTGGAAATAGAACTTGGTTTCTTCCACATTAACGAAGAACGTGGCGACGCCCACCACAAAGAACATGTTGAAAACAAGCCCGACAATTGCATTGCCGATATAGAAGCCGCCAAACATATGCTCGCGAACGTATGCGAAATTGTTCCACAGAATCTGCACGAACGCAACCAGCGCATAGACTTTCAAGACGAGTGAATTCCTCTTGGCTATCGCAAAAATACCCACCGCAATCGAAACGACCACCAGCGCAATAGAAAACCAGGAAAGCGGCTGCACAAAGCCACTTGCAGTTTTCATAAAGTAGCTCAACAGAATCTTGAACAAATCATTCGCGCCATCGACAATAAAGATGACCGCACAGAAACGGAGCAGGCCAAGGTTCAGGCCACTTTCTTCGACCACCGTCTTCTTCAAACCTATAAAGAACGTCGTGATGCAAAGGACAAGGGAAGGATCCACGAAATTATCGACGAACGCATTCAAAATCACACCGGTTTCCAAGCCCATCGACGAATAGGTATAAGGGATTATCACGGCACCAAAAAGCCGCATCGCAATCGAAAGCACGGAGAGAATCATCAGAAAAATAGGAGTCTTTTTAACAAGCGAGGCAATGCCCGCAGCAATGCCGAGCACACCCATCACAATTGAGCCAATATAGCCCGCCATGAGCGACTCGTCCGACATCCCGGCCGCAAGCAGCCGCAACAACAGCCCTGCAATAGTATTCAGCCCGCTCACGATAAACAAGGCGGAGCAAACACGAAGCAACAATTGGTTCATAAGCAGGACTCCTTTCTATGTGTAATATTAGAATAAATATGATGCAGAAATATTTGTTTGCCAATGCCATTTGCTTAAACTAGGAGAACCATAAACAGATTCTCCAACATTTAATTGAATATGCTCCAACAAAAACAATGATACACCAGCATATTGCGAAAAAATAAATGGGAAACTAATCGATAATATGTAATCTTCTGAATTGTCAACATTTTCAAAATAAAGAGATCTTCTAAATAGCCAAGGCTGATATAAACCTGTTGAAAAATTCACAGATAAGACATCCGTAACAAAAATGCTTGAAAACACAAAGACTTCAAAATTTGCATTATTGTAAGAACGCTGGCTCTCTTGAAAATCCCCTTCCTCTTTATCAATACACCCAACAAAAGTACAGGATTCATATATATAATGACCGGAATAACTTGCTTTGTCCTTAGAATAACCCAAACGAAATCCTGCTCCCACTTCTCCGTATAAATCGTTTAATCCCACAAAAAGAGTTATAGATGGATATGGTTCCACAGCCAAACGTCCGCCAAAATCAAAGCGATTCATCTTATAAAAGATATCCACAGACCCACTCAATGGATTTTTTAGAAAATCATACTTGATGTCTGTTTCTGTTGAAGCATCATCTATTGAACTAGTTTCCTCATCCTCAATGCTGTACGACAGGCTACCTCTAATATGAAATTCATTTTGATAAAGAAAGATACCCGGTCCCCAAAACGGTTTGGGAAGATTGACGTCAAAAGAACCATTTTTTATGTTAGCATGTTTCCCACTACACCCATATAACAAAGCCGACAATCCCAAAAGAATTGCGACACGCCAAATTGAACTTATTTTAATTCCTGGCAAACCCACAAATAAAAACTATATAAATATTCACCCTTCCATATAGACTATTTCCGAATTTCTATATGCTTTGTTTCTGGAAAAAGCCTTATCCCTGAATATAAATAAAAGAAAACGGCCCGGATTTTATTCCGGGTCGTATTTTATAATAGGGGATCCCCGCCTGCGCGGGGATGACAATTGCGGATTATTTCACGAAGGCGTTGTAGATGGCCTTGATGGCCTTCTCGGTATCGGCTTCGTCAACACCGGTGATGATGTTGATCTGCGAAGAACCCTGGTCGATGATGCGGACGTTCACCTTGTTCTCGGCGAGAGCGGTAAACAGCTTCGCGGCAACACCGATCTTGTTCGTCATGCCGTGACCCACGGTAGCGATGAGCGCGATACCCGGGAACACCTTGATACGGTCGGGGCGCATCTGCTGCGTGATGTCTTCGAGAACCACGTCCTGCACGGCGTCGAGGGCCTTGGAATCCACGACGATGCTCATGGAGTCGATAGCGCTCGGGCACAGTTCGTAGGAGAGGCCTTCGCTTTCGAGCACGGCGAGCACGCGGCGACCGAAACCGACTTCCTTGTTCATCATGGACTTCTCGATGTAGATCATGGAGAAGCCCTTGCGGCCGGCAACGCCCGTAATCGGGAGCTTTGCTTCTTCCGGAGTGGGGCCGATGATGGTGCCAGCGTCTTCGGGGCGGTTCGTGTTGCGGATGTTGATAGGAATCTTCTTCGCGCGGCACGGGGCGATGGATTCGTCGTGAAGCACAGAAGCGCCGGAGTAAGCGAGTTCGCGGATTTCGCGGTAGCTCACGTATTCGATCGGCAGCGGATTTTCGACGATGCGCGGGTCAGCCATGAGCATGCCCGAGACGTCGGTCCAGTTTTCGTACTTGGCGGCATCGATGCCGTTAGCGAGGATGGCGCCCGTGATGTCGGAGCCGCCACGGCTGAAGGTCTTGACTTCGCCACGGAGGTTTGCACCATAGAAGCCCGGCAGCACGTAGAGCTGGTTCTCGTCGGAGAGTGTCTTCGCGATGTCTTCGTAGGTTTTCGGGACAATGCGGTACTTGTCGTCGAAGGTGATCAGCGGGAAGGTGTCGACGAAGTTTGCGCCCAGGTACTTGGCCATGAGGCGTGCGCAGAGGAATTCGCCACGGCTCACGAGGAAGTCCGTGCTCACGGATTCGGGCTGGTTCTTCAGCTTGTCTTCGAGGCTGTCGAGGTCTTCGGTCAGCTTGTCTTCGAGACCCAGGTCCTTGCAGATTTCGTCATAGCGCTGACGGATCAGGTTCCACGGGGTCGAAAAGTCGAGGCCCTTGGAGGCGAGGTCGTAGGTGCTGTAGAGGAGGTCGGTAAGCTTCGTCTCTTTGGGATTGCGCTTGCCGGGGGCGGAAACGACGATGACCTTGCGGTTCTTGTCGGATTCAACGATGGCCTTGATCTTCTTGAACTGGCCGGCATCGGCGACAGAGCTGCCGCCGAACTTGCATACGATTCTTTGACTCATTTTTTCCTTTCGGGCCACCAAACCTCTCAGCTTCGAGCGCAATCGCTTTCCTCGCGACCGTCGTGCCCAAGCCTACCCATCTGGCCAGCCACTTTGATTGATGTGTCTATGTCTGCGACGGCATTTTACCGCCGCGCGGGGCGAAATTTAGAAAAATGAGGGAAATGCGGCAAGGTTTTGCCCCCGACATGCCCAAATTGGGCCGGATTGGCAAAGCCCCTGCACAAATTGTCATGTATTCTTATGCACTTTAGATAGTTTTATGTTATATTAACAAAAAAGATTTAAGAAGGATTTTCCGCATGAAAAAGGCCCTGTTCGCCATAGCAATTTCACTTGCCCTTGCCGCTTGCGGGGATGACAGCTCGTCCGTCAATAGCGATACATCTTCGCCCAATGCCAACGATGATCCAAACACGACATCGTACACAATTAAGGTTGACGAGGCTCAACAACTAATAATACGAACCATTGATCACCTATCTTCAAATTTATGCATTCAAGAAAATAATTCTTGGATATGGAAATCCTTGGATTTTTCCGCTCAAACAGATACTTTAAGATACGAATTTCGGGGAGATACTCTGTTATTATACGAACTTAATATGAACGAAGGTCTCGAATACATTGGCGGTACAGGAGGGAATCTCTATGGAACTTGGAAAAACACGCATTGTTCGTTTAATAAAAAAGACAGTACGACGTCATGCCCAAGAGTTCAGCAATTCTTTGAAGCAATCACCGAAATTTCGCCAAATAAAATAACAGCAAAAAAAATTATCTCCTATGAACTATTCTCTTCCTTAACAGATTCCACAGACTTCATGAATTCTTCTTTTATGGATGATATATATATCATCCTTAGTGGAGGTTCCGACTATAATGATGAAATTGCAAGAGAGATTATGTTAGAAAAAGAAAAAGAAGGTATTCCCGAAAAATATGGCGTGAATATCATCGAAAATTCCAAAAGAGAACAAACTTTTTCTTTGCACGACAAAAGATATACCGTCACGGTAAGAAAAATAGAGCGATCAATGATTTCTTTGAATGGAATCAATAATGAATTCAGTATCGATGTATCAGATGAAAATACCGTTTGCAATGTCATTTATATTTCAAAATGGATGACAAAAGAATTGTGCTCCGATAGTTATAAAGAATATTATAAAACAAGTTCAATAACCGACATTGATAATAATGAATACAGGTGTGCTCACACATATTTTATTTCCAACGATAGAGAATTCAAAGAATGTCTCCGCGGAATCGCTGTGACAGGCCCTTAACCATTCTAAAAACTATCCGGATTTCCTATCATGAAAAAGCTTCTCCTTACTATTGCAATTTCACTTGCCCTTGCCGCCTGCGGCGACGACAGCTCTTCCAATGCCGACGACAATTCCTCCACCGTCATTGACACGGCAATCGAAAGCGACAGCTCTTCTGTGGGCAAAAACACGTCCACCGCTGACAGCAATTCCTCTGGCATTGAGAAAGTCATCTCGAAAAACGGCGATATCACAATCAATGCTTCGCACAGTGTTCTTGTCGATGAAGAGAACCACATTCTGACAATAACTGCCGACGAGGAAAATGCTGATTTGTGCGTGAAGGATGGCGATACTTATACTTGGAAACCGGTGCCGATTTACAAGATCCCTGATTCCGTCAAGTACGAATTCCATAACGACACCCTGATGTTCTTCAATATCCGCAACGGGGAAATAGATAAAAGCGCAGAAGTCCTTGTTGGCGGCGCACCGGGAAATATCTATTCCAAATGGACCTTTACAGGATGCCTGTACTATGCCGAAACCAAGGAATTGAAATGGTGCGAAGACGACTATACCTACATGCAAGTTTACTTTACGATATCGGAAGATCGCTTTGTCTCTAGCATCTTATGGCACTGGGAAAAATATATTACGGACAAGAGCAATTATATAAACTCCGCCTTCATGGAAAGCCTGTACAGTAATTTAAGCGGAATCGATGCGGACATCTACGGTGCCCTTATCTTTTCCCCAAAAACTTCTTTCGAGGGCGACACCATAGATCACAACACCATTAAAATCATAAATATGAACTCAAAGTCCAAAGATTTTGAATTGGGCGGCAAAAAATTTACGGTCGAGATACTCCAAGCCGATTTAAATCTGATCCAAACTGGCTACGACAGGGGTTCCGTAAATATGGAAGTCCAGGTGGAAGTAACGGACGGCAAAACGACGTGCAATCTTGCCTATCAAAAAAAATACCTGAATGAATCCTTGTGCAAGGCCGAAAATGCAGAATTTTTTAACACCGCTGATTGGAAAGACGATGATGGCAATGAATTCATCCATGCATACAACTTTGAAAAAAGCAATAACGCTGAATTCAAAAGTTGCATTCAAAGCATCGCCGTTCAGTAAGAACCCTCCCCATTCTAAAAGCTATCCAGATATTCTATCATGAAAAAATTTTTGTTCGCCGTTGCAATTTCACTTGCGCTTATCGCCTGCGGGGATGATTCCTCTTCCAACGCAAATAACGGATCTGGCAAGTCCATAGGAGACGATGCCTTTTCATGGACAGTAGCGCTTTACGTCAACGAATCGGAACATATGCTGATAATGGGGCTTGAAGACTACGAAACCATGATGTGCGTCGTAGAAGAGCAAGGCTATACTTGGAAAACCGTACACATCACTGAAGAGCCGGATCCCATGATGTACGAATTCCGTAACGACACGCTGATACTCTACGATATTTACAATGGCCAGCCAGAATTAGATGACGGTGACATACTGGTCGGCGGCACTGCGGGGAACCTCTATGGTACATGGACATACACCGGATGCGATTATAACAAGAATAATAACACGACTACATGCCATGAAAAGACCCTACGGTACACACTCCGCACCATAACCTTCTCCAATGGAAAGGCCGAAATCTACTACAAGGTCTACTACGACCACTACTTAGAACACAACAGCGACTTCATGAATTCCTATTTCATGTCGTCACTCATCCGCACGCTCAACGGCAACTATCCCGAAGCCTACCTGTCCGATATCTGGCTCATGGATTCCTCGAGCGTGCAAGCCGCGACAGAAAAGGATAGAGTGGTATTTACATCAAAGACCAAGACAAGCGCCACCTTCGTGCTGGGCGACAAAACATATTCCGTCAACGTGATGCATGTGGATATGAACCTGAACCGCGAAGGTTTCTATGTCGCAAACGAGAACAGGGATGTCCAAGTGGAAGTGAGCGACGGCATTACAACCTGTACGGGCGAGTACTTCTCCCACTACATGAATGCCGACTACTGCAAGGTAGAATACAAAGACAACCTCAGCACGTATGAAAAAAAATACTCCAATGGCGAGCAGTTTATCGAGGCAGAAAAGTACAACCGCAGCAACGAAGAAGAATTCAAGCAGTGCATCACGGGTATCGCATACAAGAAGTACGACCCTCTTGATGGGTACTCCGCCCCCGAAGTCGCAAAAAAACTCAAGAAATATCGGAAAAAGCAGTTGCGTCCTTATAGCTTATTGTAAAAATTCCAATGCGAATGTAAAAAACATAATTTTTTGGGGATAAATTTCCCGATAAAAACGTCATATAACTGAAAAGCTATATGAACTCGCACGAATCCATGTTACGCATCGCGGCAGACTCCGATATTTCGGTGCTTTTGCTTGGGGAATCCGGCTCCGGCAAGGAAGTCGCAGCACAATTTATCCACAATCACAGCAAGAGGGCTAACGGCCCATTTGTTGCACTTAACTGTGGCGCTATCGCGAAAGGGCTTGCCGAGAGTATTTTGGAAGGTTACCGCAAGGGCGCATTCACCGGAGCTTCCGAAGAACGCCTCGGTATTGTGCGTTCAGCGAACCATGGTACGCTCTTTTTGGACGAAATCGGCGAGATGCCGCTCGAAACACAATGCAAGCTCCTGCGAATACTGCAAGAAAGGACTGTCACACCCATCGGTGATTACGAAGCTTTCCCGGTAGATTTCCGGCTCATCTGCGCCACCAATCGGGACTTACAGGCAGATATCAGTGCGGGCAATTTCCGCGAAGATCTCTTTTTCAGGATAAACGTTTTCCCCGTAACTATCCCGCCTCTCCGAGAGCGCGCTGATTTTGAAAACATTGCCAATGACTTATGGTACGACGCCCAAAAGATTTATTCCACTATCCCTGACGCATCAAAAAAAGATAGGCATTTTGACGAATTCGAAATGTTCCTGCTCAGATCAAAACAATGGCCGGGCAATATCCGCCAGCTCAAAAATGTCATCCAGCGTTACGCATTGCTCAAGCCGCATGGTTACTCGCTCTCGAGAATCCTTGACGACGAATTCTCAAAACTGGCCGCAGGAGAAAAGGGGCTGCCTTACGATGCACGGATGCACGCCCCGGATTGGGAAATCATCGAGAAGGCCATCGAGTGCTACGGAGGCAACAAGAGCCAGGCGGCACATTCCCTCGGCATAAGCAGGGGCTGCCTTGCCTACCAAATAAAAAAGCGCACCGACGGTGCGCCGCAAGAAAATCCGTTGAGGAACTAGAACTTCATGCCAAGCGTGAAGAGGTGATTTCCACCATTGTAGGCTTTCCGGGGACTGTAGCCGTAATCGAAGACAATCGCACCGAACGCAAGCCCGACACCCGCGCTGATGCCGTCTTCGGTATCCGGGCGAATCGCATAACCGCCACGCAGGTACAGGATTTCATAGAACGAAAGCTCGCCGCCAAAAAGCCACTGGGGATCGGTATCGGCACGGCGATAGGCGTCGGCAGAAAGGTGCAGCGCCCAGTTTTCTCCGAACGGGACCGTCCCTGTCAAGCCGGCCTGCAAAGCCATCGGCGGGTAGTTCTTCTCATCGATATACTTGGTCGCATAGCCTGCATTCGTGAGTGTCGTGGCAAAGGCAAGATAGCGGTTCACGCGGAACGATCCGCCCAGGTCACCCGCAAAGAGGAAACCGGTCTCGTCGTCGATAGTCTGGCTTGCGAAGCGTCCCGAAAAAGCCCAATTGAAAACTTTGTTCTTGCTGCCGAGCCCCGCCTGCAAAGCCCAGGCATAGGCACCGAATTCCGAAGTTTCATTTCCTTCTTCATCATAGCCCTTCAGGTCATCGTAACCCAGGTACTCGATGGCAAAGGAGGTCGCATACTTTTTCCAGAAAGGGAGACCATAATAGACGGAGGTATAGCTCCCTGCGTTGGCCTCGTCAAAGACAATCTGGTTCAACCCGATTTCGGCACTGGAAGCAGTGCTCATGGCAAGCGGATTCCGCGATACTTCCGATACGCGCCCGGCATCGGCGACACCGGCTCCGGACATGGCTGCAGACCTGGCCGAGGCCGACATGGAAAGAAATTTCATTGTAACGCCATCGTTATTCCAATATTCCCCAGCAAAAGCGAGGGAACCAGCAGCGAGGGCAAGTGCGAGGAATCTCTTGAACATACGGAGAATAAGATACAAAAAAAAGGGGCTAGAGATTAGGGGCTAGGATCTAGAATCTAGAGCTTTGAGGTGTGAGGTCGGTCGCTTTGTGGTATGGGATAGTAGGAAGTGATTAGGGGTTAGGATTTAGGGAGAAATATCACGGCTTCGCCGTCTGTTACTAACGCACGAAGTGCGTGATTCTTTTCACTAGCCTCTAGTCTCTATTCTCTAGTCTCTCAAAGACTCACTGCTCATTGCTCACTGCTCAACGCTCATTGCTCGGGCCTCGATCCTAAAGTGGTTAAGGATTGTCATTGCGAGGGGCGAAGCCCTGAAGCAATCTCCGTTAGAGAATCTAGAGCTTTGAGGTGTGAGGTCGGTCGCTACGCTCCCTTTGAGCTATGAGGTATCTAGCCTCACCGCTCATTGCTCACTGCTCACCGCTCACTGCTCATAGCTGACCGCTATTTCCTCCACCCTTCCATGATTTTCATGCAGCCGGCGAGGAGTTCGGCGGAGCGGTCCTTCGACTCGGTTTCCACGTAGCAGCGGAACTCGGGAGCGTTGCCGCTCGGGCGCAGGTGCACGATATCGCCGGAATCGAATTCCATGCGGTAGCCGTCCGTCTCGTCGATGGAGACAACTTCACCGTGGAACGGCTGCGGCGCGGGGCCATCCTTGGGCTTGAACTTGGAAGGCACTGCGGTAAGTGCTCCGAACAACTTTGCGCCCAGTTTCTGCTCGCGGATTTCAGCAAGCTTCGCCTTCGAGGTCTCGGTCGGGAATTCCTTGAGGCGGTCGCTGAGCGTAAAGCGCTTCGGGAGTTTCTTGAGCAGGTCGACGACGCACATCTTCTGTTCGCGGACCATCACCATCACGGCAAGCATCGGGAGGAGCGCGTCGCGGGTCGGGAGAGCCGGCAGCGTGCGGGTACCGTCTTCAAATTTGCGAGTCAAGTTCGTCTGCAGCAGGAATCCGCCATTCGCCTCGTAACCGGCGACAGAAACGCTCGGGTCGTTCGCGTCGACCAGGCTTTCCATGCCGGCAATCACGTAGGGGCTGCCGATGCGGGTGCGGCAAATCTTCTCGAAGCTGCCGGACTTTTCGAGCGACGTGTTGCAACTCACCGGAGTTGCAATGCGCTTGATGTGAAGCGCCTGGGCAGCCAAGATGCCCAGCACGTCGCCACGCAGCCACATGCCAACATCGTCTGCCAAAAGCGGGCGGTCGCTGTCGCCGTCCGTGCTGAAAATCGCGTCGACGAAGTCCTTGTGCGCGAAGTCGCGGGCAAGGTCTTCGTCTTCCTTGCGAATCGCCTCGGTATCGACCGGGATAAACGTCTCGCTGCGCGCGAAGGGCTTCACCGTGGCACCCAGGCTTTCGAGCACCTTCACCACAATATCGCGGCCCACGGCGGAATGCTGGTACACACCGATGGTGAGGCCCGAGAGCGCCTTCGTGCCAAAGAATTCCGGGTAACGCTTGCAGTAATTCTCTTCAGCTTCTGCTTCGACTGCCGGGAGCGCGGGCGCATTTTTCAGCATGCCCTGAGCATCAAAAATGCCTTCGTCAAAATCCACCGCCTGCGAAACGATTCCCTGTTCGTCCTTCTTGGAAATCTCGCCCTTCGGGTGGTTGAACTTGATTCCGTTGCGGTCGGCCGGAATGTGGCTCCCCGTCACCATGATGGTCGGGAGCGCCTTGTCGATGCCGTACAGCGCAATCGCCGGACTCGGGATGCGGCCGCAGTACACGACCTTCCATGCACTGTCCTCGCCCGCCTTCACGAGCGCCTTCAAGATACGTTCGGTACTGGGGCGCAGGTCACCCGCGATCGCAATCGTATGCTCGCAGTTGTAGCTGGCTTCGCAGTACTTGATAAAGCAACGCGCATACACATAGCACACGCGGTCCGTCATCGCGGTCACCAGTCCGCGGGCACCGCTCGTGCCAAAAGCCACGCCGGACTGTTTCATTACCTCTTGCATCGAAACGCTCATATAAACCTCAAGATATAGTGGCCAGTGGTCAGAGTCGCGACCACTGGGCCTGTTGTTTTACGAGCTAAAAGATATAAAAATGGGTACCGGATTACGGAGCATCATTCTTGATGCAACGAATGTAGGCACCCGTAATTTTATGTCCATTATCGGACACTGTAACAGAATCATCATGGAAAGCCCAAAGCCAGGCATATTCATATTTGTCGCTACTATCCGTGATTTCATATTCCGTAGATGACCAGAAAAGCGATTCTTCTTCCAAGGATCTGTAATATTCATGATAATCATACGCACCACCCATCTGATTCATAAAATATGATTTGTATTCGGGGTGCTCGTTGACAAAATCAAAAAGGTCTTCCCATTCCCCATAACTCGGAAGATGTGTTCCCTCAGGACAGATTCCTTGGTACGGCAAGGAAATTTCGCCCAATTCTTCCGAGTTGTACTTCTCGTCAATAGCCATCGCCTGAGCCCAAGTGTAAAGACGGCCATATCTCTCGCAGTTGGAAGGATCGTCGTCATAGCACCTGCTCCCTTCCACGAACACGTGCAAATCCCTTGTCATCCAATACTGGGAATTGATCTCTACAAACTCATAATCCTCAATTGGGGCGACAACGACCTGTTTACTCGAAGACGACTGTTGTTTTTCGGAACTCGAGGACGAGCCCTTTTTCTCGGAACTTGAAGAAGACTGTTTTTTCTTGGAACTCGAGGAGGACTGATTTTTTTCGGAACTTGAAGATGACTGAATCTTTTCGGAACTCGAAGAAACCTCCATGTCATCGGATTCCTCGCTAGAAGAACTAGATTCTACTTCGGCATCGGATTTAGCTTCGCGATAATAAACACCCCCGTTTTCTTCTTTGCAAAGGCACCTATCCATAGTCCAGAAGCCCATATCCGTAATTATGGCACTAAAGGGCCCTTCAGTCGTCAGTTTAAACTTGCATCCCGAAATTGCGACGTCAAAATCCCATGCGTTGCTTTTTTCGCTTAATGTGATTTCAAAATGGTTTAGTCTTGAATTATACCTTACGGAACAAGACATCTCAATATCGTAGGTATCAAATAAATCTACAGCATAGTCACAAATTTGATTTTTTATATAGCTGTTTTCCGAAAGCGAGGTAGACCAAACATCATCCTCGATATCGAATTTTTCAACGCAACGGTCGTTTGTGGATTCTTCTTGGTGTTCTTCTTCAGATTTCAAAAAACCGACATCGCCGGAACTTTCTCCACACCCCGACAACAGAACGAACATAAACGAAGCAACAATAACAAGGATACGCTTCATATCCACATTTCCTCCTAATAAAGAGAAATACTTTATCTTAATATAAAAACGTTTTAACAAAAAATAAAAAGCGGGATCAAAAAAAATCCTTATCCGCAGAAAACCAAGGAAAAACTCCTTTTTTCTCTTATAAGGGGATTTTTGTCGCGCTATTAACCGGCGGTGATGATGGCCGAGGCGACGACACCTGCATCGGCATAGAGCACGAGCACCTGGCCCGGGGCCGAGGCGAACTGCGGTTCGTCGAAGCGGACGCGGATAAGGCCCTTCTGCGTGTCGAGAGATTCGATATGGGCGGGAGCGCCCTTGTGCCCGAGGCGGATGTGCGCGGTCAGTTCACCCTGGAGCAGCGGAGAGGTTTCCGATACCATCAGGTTCAGGTCCACGCCGGAAACTTCGGTGCAGTTCAGCGCGCTGCGGGGTCCGAGAATCACCTGGTTCTTTTTCACGTCAATCGCCACCACAAAGAGGGGCTCGGGCTGACCACCAATGTTCAAGCCTTTGCGCTGGCCGATGGTGTAGTGAATGATACCCTTGTGCTGGCCGAGCACCTTGCCCTGCATGTCCACGAAGTCGCCGGGAACGTTGTCGGATTCGTCGAAGAGTACGGAATAGTCCCCGCATTCGAGGAAGTCCATGCTCTCCTTCTTGGTGGCAAAATCAATCCAGCCGATTTGCTTGGCGAGTTCCTTCACCTCGACCTTCGTCATGCCGCCCAGCGGGAAGATGACTGTCGAAAGCTGTTCCGCGGTAAGGCGCGAGAGGAAGTACGTCTGGTCCTTGCCGTGGTCGAGGGCCGCATACAAAAAGGGAACGTCGGGGTTCTTGAATTCGAGACGGGCGTAGTGGCCGGTGGCGAAGTAGTCGAAGTCGATTCCCATGCGGCGGGCCGCCGTCTGGAGCGCACCGAACTTGATGTACTGATTGCAGCGCACGCACGGGTTGGGGGTGCGCCCGGCACGGTATTCCGCACGGAAGTAATCAAGGACCTGGCGCTTGTATTCCTCGGAAATGCGCACCACGTGATGCGGAATTCCGAGCCGGTCGGCAACCGTCTTCGCTTCGGCAATGCTCGCATCTTCGCCGGGGCCAAAACAGCCCTCGCGGCCTTCCACGTGCGGCATGTCGATGGAACCGTCCCACGTGGCCATCGTCATACCGATGACCTCGTAACCCTGCTGTTTTAGTAGGAAAGCGGCGAGGGCGGAGTCCACTCCGCCGGAAAGTCCGACTGCTACCTTCTTTGTCATGCTCTTGCCTGCTTTCTTTCGCGGGTTATAATTTTTTTCGCCTAGAGGTTTGCGTAATGGAACATCGCATCGATGCACTTCTTGGCCTTCACGCGGATGTCCTCGTCGAGTTCCACGCGGTTCGCCTGTTCAGGGTGACGCAGCGTCTCGAGGATGTTTTCGAGAGAATTGGACTTCATGTACTTGCACATGCTGCAGCTACCGATGAATTCCATGTCGGGGTGCTCGTAGTGCATGCGGGCGTTGAGGCCACATTCCGTAAGGAGCAGCACCTTGCTCTTGGGCGGGAGACCGTCGATGTACTTGACCATCTGGCCGGTACTGCCCACAAAATCGCTGTAGAATGCCGCAGACGGGTTACATTCGGGGTGGCTCACCACCTTGAGGCCCGGGTTTTGGCTGCGGAAGAACTGGATGAGTTCGGCATCGTAGGTTTCGTGGACGTAGCAGCTGCCCGTGTAAAGCACGATATCCTTCTTGACACCACGGCTTTCCATTTCACTGATGATGTTCTGGCCCATGAGCTTGTCGGGCACAAAACAAATCTTGTCGTTCGGGTAGGCTTCCACAATCTTCATCACGTTGCCGCTCGTGACGCACACATCACAGGCCGCCTTCACGTCGGCGGTGGTGTTGATATAGCAGATGAAGGCATGGTCCGGGTACTTTTCGCGGAGCGCCATCACGTCTTTGCCGGTAATGGAATCGGCAAGGCTACAGCCGGTGAGCTTGCCTGGGATGAGCACGTCCTTTTCGGGGCTCAAAATCTTGGCCGTCTCGCCCATGAAGCGGACAGCGGAAAACAGAATCGTCTTCTGCGGGACCTTCGTCGCATCTTCGCTGAGCTTGTAGCTGTCGCCCGTATAGTCGGCGACGCCGAGCACGATTTCGGGAGCACAATAGCTGTGTGCGAGGATGACAGTGTCCTGGTCCTTCTTGCGCTCGTTGATTTCGTTGATCAGCGGGAGCATCTGGTCGACCTTTTCCCTGGTGTAGTGGCAAAGGACGGCGCCCGGCTGGATCTTGTTCAGTCTGTTGAAGAGTTCGTCTGCGGTCATAATCCAAATATAAAAAATAGGGCTCCGAGCGTAAAGCCCGGAGCCCTTGGAGATATATTCCACTATTCGGCGAACAAGGCCGTAGAGAGGTAGCGGTCACCGGTATCCGGGAGGAGCGCGACGATGGTCTTGCCCTTGTTTTCCGGACGCTTGGCGAGTTCCTTGGCGGCCCAAAGAGCGGCGCCGGAGGAGATACCCACGAGAACGCCTTCCTTCTTGCCAATTTCGCGACCGGCTTCGAAAGCGGCCTCGTTCTCGACAGCGATGATTTCGTCGTAGACCTTGGTGTTCAGGGTGTCAGGAACAAAGCCTGCGCCAATACCCTGGATCTTGTGGGAGCCGGCAGTACCCTTGGAAAGCACCGGAGAGCTTGCCGGTTCAACAGCCACGACCTTCACGTTCGGGTTCTTTTCCTTGAGGTATTCACCCACGCCAGAAACCGTACCACCCGTGCCGACACCGGCAACAAAGATGTCTACCTTGCCATCGGTATCTTCCCAGATTTCGGGACCCGTGGTCGCCTTGTGGGCAGCCGGGTTAGCCGGGTTCACGAACTGGCCCGGGATGAAGCTGTTCGGGATTTCCTTCGCGAGCTCGTCGGCCTTGGCGATAGCGCCCTTCATGCCCTTCGCACCTTCGGTGAGCACGAGTTCGGCACCGTAGGCCTTCATCAGCTGGCGGCGTTCCACGCTCATGGTTTCGGGCATCACGATGATGATGCGGTAACCGCGGGCAGCAGCGACAGAGGCAAGGCCAATGCCGGTGTTACCGGAAGTCGGCTCGATAATCACGGCGCCCTTCTTGAGCTTGCCACTCTTTTCGGCATCGTCGAGCATCGCCTTCGCGATACGGTCCTTCACGGAACCGGCGGGGTTGAAGTATTCGAGCTTCGCGAGAATCGTGGCGCCGAGACCTTCCTCGATGTGAGTGAGCTCGAGAAGCGGGGTGTGACCGATGAGCTGGTCGGCAGAGGTATAAATTTTTGACATGGTGAAATTCCTTTTGTTAATTGTTAAATGTTGTTCAGTGCCTGATCGAGGTCATTGATGATATCTTCGTAATGCTCCGTACCGATGGAGAGGCGGATCGTTGCCGGAGAAATGCCTGCAGCGGCGAGTTCTTCCGGAGTGAGTTCCGAGTGGGTCGTGGTGTACGGGTGAACCACAAGGCTCTTCACGTCGGCGACGTTAGCGAGCAAGCTGAAAATCTTGAGGCTATCGATGAACTTGAAGGCTTCTTCCTGGCCGCCCTTCACGTCGAACGTGAAGATGGAACCGCCGCCGTTCGGGAAGTAGCGCTCGTAAAGCTTGTGGTCCGGATGGTCGGCAAAGCTCGGGTGGTTGACCTTCGCCACCTTCGGGTGCTTCGAGAGGAATTCGAGAACCTTCTTGGTGTTTTCCACGTGGCGGTCAAGGCGAAGAGAAAGCGTTTCCGTGCCCTGCAACAGGAGGAAGGCGTTGAACGGGGAAATCGCGGCACCTTCGTCACGCAGGAGAATGGCGCGGATGTAAACGATGTAGGCAGCGGCGCCTGCAGCGGCCGTGAAAGGCACGCCGTAACTCGGATTCACTTCGGTGAACTGCGGGAACTTGCCAGATGCAGCCCAGTCGAACTTGCCACCGTCAACAATCACGCCGCCGAGGGTCGTACCGTGGCCACCGATGAACTTCGTCGCGGAGTGGATCACGATGTCTGCGCCGTGTTCCAGCGGGCGAATCAGGTAAGGAGTACCGAAGGTATTGTCGATGAGCACCGGAATCTTGTGCTTGTGCGCAATTTCAGAAATCGCCTCGATATCCGGGATGTCAGAGTGCGGGTTGCCGAGCGTTTCGATGAGCACGAGCTTCGTGTTTTCCTTGATGGCGCCCTCGACTTCTTTGAGGTCGCGGGTGTTCACGAACGTGGTATCAACACCGAACGGGCGGAGCGTGTGCTGCAGGAGGTTGTAGGTTCCGCCGTAAATCGTACGCTGCGCCACCACGTGGTCACCCTTGCGGGCGAGAGCCGTGATGGCGTAAGTGAGGGCTGCTGCACCGGAAGCGACGGCGAGGCCAGCGATACCGCCTTCGAGAGCGGCGATACGCTTTTCAAAAACGTCCTGCGTCGTGTTGGTGAGGCGGCCGTAAATGTTGCCTGCATCTTTCAGATGGAAGCGGTCAGAAGCGTGCTGAGCGCTGTGGAAAACGTAAGAGGTGGTCTGGTATATAGGAACCGCGCGGGAATCGGTGGCGGGATCGGCCTGTTCCTGGCCAACGTGGAGCTGAAGCGTTTCGAAGTGGAGTTTATTCTGTGTCGTCATGGTTTGAAGTCCTTTTCGCGCCTTCGGCGCAGTGATTGGTAAACTTGTGCCCCATTTTTACAAGCCGGGGCCCAGCCAGGCGGATTTAAGCTCCGCAAGCCTCATTACTGTTACACATTCGAACTTTCATAAGCTATCCTGCCTTTGTTGGGCGTCGTTTTTGCCCGACAGGGGGTAAATTAGAAGTTTAAACCTACTACTTCAATAGGAAAAAGCCGCCAACGCCAGAGAATTTGCTTACATTTTGCTTACTAATAGTTTTCACCTATAACTAATTCGTGAAAAAACCTATCCCAAGGCCATTTTTCGCCACTTTTCACTTTTGCCCGATGCAAATTCCACACCACCATCACTCCTTGACTATATTTAGCGCATGGATAACAAATTTGTTTACACCGCTCGTATCGAAGTCCGCTATGCCGAAACGGACGCCATGGGAATCGTCCACCACGCCACCTACCCTATCTGGTTTGAGCAGGCGCGCACCGAATTTTTCCGCGTTGCAGGCGCCCCCTACGCCGAAATGGAAAAAGAAGGGTTCGCAAGCCCCGTCCTGGAACTTGGCGTAGAGTACAAGCGTCCCTGCCACTACGGCGATTTTGTCGACGTGGAAACCACGCTGGAAATCCTCGACAAGCTCCGCTGCCGCTTCAACTACAAGGCGTTTGTCAACGGGGAACTCTGCACTTCAGGCCACACCGTCCATATTTTCACGAAAAACGGAAGGCCCACGCGCGAGCGCCCGGCCACGTTCAGCGCCATCGAGGCAAAAATTTTCGGCAAGCCTGAAAATATCTAGATTTTTCCTGTATGGACCAGCCCCTAGCAGAACGCCTCCGTCCGCAGACTCTCGACGAACTCCTCGGCCAGAACAAGATCCTGGGCGAGCAGAGCATGTTGCGCAGGAGCCTCGAGAACGATTCCGTCCCCAGCATGATTTTCTGGGGTCCGCCCGGCTGTGGCAAGACAAGCCTTGCCCACATCATCCAGCAAAAGACGCGCAAGCGCTTTGTCGCGCTTTCTGCTGTATCGAGCGGAGTCAAAGACGTGAAGGAAGTGCTCAGTGAAGCGCGCAAAATGAAAAACGCCTTCATGGACACCATCCTGTTCATCGACGAAATCCACCGGTTCAACAAGGGCCAGCAAGATGCGCTCCTTGGTGCGGTGGAAGACGGCACGGTGACGCTCATCGGCGCTACCACGGAAAATCCGGGATTCGAGGTAAACGGGGCTCTCCTCAGCCGCTGCCAGCTCATCCTCTTTGCGCCATTGAGCAAGGAGGACTTGCGTACCCTCGTCTTTAGCGCACTGCGCGACCACCCGCGGGGTCTGCAACTCAAGGATGTCGAAATCGAGGACTCCGTTGTAGACAAGCTAATCGCACAATCCGAAGGCGACGCCCGCTTTTTGCTGAACCAGATCGAATGGATTGGCAACAGCCTGGGCGACCGCAAAAAGATCGACGAGAAACTGCTCGAGGAATTCCAGTACAAGAAGCCTTTGCGTTACGACAAGAGCGGCGAGGAACACTACAACCTGATTTCGGCGCTGCACAAGTCCGTGCGCGGCTCGGATCCGGACGCCGCACTCTACTGGCTGCACCGCATGATCCAGGGCGGCGAAGACCCGCGATTCATTTTGCGCCGTCTCATGCGCATGAGCATGGAGGACATCGGCCTTGCCGACCCGAACGCCCTACTGCTTGCGACCAGCGCCCGCGAAGCTTATGACTTCATGGGGATTCCCGAAGGGCTCATCGCGCTGGACGAGCTGGCCATCTACCTTTCACTTGCGCCCAAGAGCAACAGCGTGGAGCTCGCCGGCATGGCCGCCGACAGCATCATCAAGCAGACCGGGACACTGCCCGTGCCACGCGCCTTCCGCAATTCCGTGACCCGCGTCGGTAAGCAGCTCGGCTACGGCAACGACTACCAGTACGACCACGACAGCCCTGGCGCCTACTCCGCACAGGAGCACCTGCCCAAGCAACTCGCCGGCACAGAAATTTACCGCCCCAAGCCCTACGGCAAGGAAAAACAACTGGGCGAACGCCTTGCGCAGCTCAAGCAAATCCGCAAGGAAAAAAACGAATCGGAAAAGTAAAACGGGTCGGCAGAGCCGGCCCGTTTCTGGATTGATCTAGGTCAGGGGTATTAATTCTCGGTCGCTTCCTCGTCGCTGTCCTTGACGCAGCGGACCACATTCAAGCGTTCTGCCTTAGGCGCATAGTGCTGGTCAAATTCAGAGGAAGAATAATAGGCGTACAATACACTGCCATCGTTTTCAACGTCTTCCGTAGAAGACCAGAGATAGAGGCTGTTAATGGAATACGTGTGCAACCCATCCGTATATTCGCCCCATATTTTGGAAGCCTTGGCATCAGAAACGAGCGCATAGGGGTACTCGGCCAATTCGTCGATACTCGGCAAGTGCCAGCCGTCCGGGCAAACACCCTGAACAGGTTCGCTAAACTCGCAAATCGCTTCACCATTGCCGCAATACGTACCATTGGCCTCGAGGCTAGCCGAGTCAATAGCAGCGCTCCAAAGATAGAGACGGCCGCTCACATTGCATTTTTCAGGATCATTGTCGAGGCAGAAGCTGCTGGAATCCAGTTCCTCTGTCTTCTGATTGTTGTTATAGTTCAGGTTCTGCGTCATCCAGGTCGTGCCATCGACAGTCACGGTATTGTAGATCTGGTAATCGCGGGTATCGCAAAGCTGGCTGGTATTGTCATCCACGCTTTCTTCCGACATATAGCGGATATCGATATTGAACTGGTCAGCCTTGGCAGGCTTCTTGGCACAAATCGATTTCTTGCCAAGGACACCCGTGCTCTTCTTGCAGAAATGGGTCACCGGGCTGTATTTCTTCGCGCTGTTTCCGTTACCGCAAACCGGCATTTCGGCAGTCTGCATCTTGGGATTGTCGTTTGTGGTAAAGCAGTATTCCGTCGGCTTCCTCATGTACTTGCTGCCTTCGGCACAGGCGACCTTCTTTGCGATCTTCTTGTTGATAAGGTCGCAGTATTCCTTTTCCGGGTCGTATTTCTTGGTGACGAGATTGCCATCTTCGTCTTCCCAATGGCACATCGGCTGCAGGACGCTATTTTCGTCGCAGAAATATTCACTCGGATCGTAAGTCCAGTTCGAGTTGTCGTCTTCCTCGGTATACCAGGTATAAGCCTTGCTCCAGTCCTTGCAACGCTGGATCGGGCCGTATATATAACTCTTGGTCTTGCTATCATAATAAGAGGCGCAAAGCTGCGTCACCGGGTCGTAGGAACCGGTACCGCAAACAGCCTTGAACAGCGTGGCAGATTTTTCGCCGCAAGTCACGGTGACTTCGCCATTCTCGCCTTCCACGAGCTTACAATCTTCGCCATCATCACCATCGCCGCCGTCCTTACCGTCGCTTCCGTTCTTGATGGTACCGATAGTCTTGCCTGCGCAAATGATATCGTAGCCCTTCTTATCCTTGTTTTCCTTTGCGGAGCAGCTTTCGCCATCCTTGCCGTCAGCACCGTTCTTGATGGAGCCGACCGTCTTGCCGTCGCACTTCACGTTGAAATCGCCGTTATCGGCTTTAGTCACCGAGCAAGTCGAACCGGAACTGGTCTGGCCGTCCTTACCGGCTTCACCATCTTTACCCTTCTCGCCATCCTTGCCGTTCAGCTGAACCCAGCCGTCACCGGTACAGGCGAACACCTTCGCGGAGTCCTTCACATAAACAAGCGACCCCTCGATTTCAGTTTCGCACTTCGGCAACTGCTTGAACTTTTCGACCTGGTCCAGCGAGGCCTTCTCGCTCACGTTGGTCACTTCGGTAACGTCGTCACCGCAAGCCGTAAAGAGAGAGAGCGTTGCGGCAATGCATGCGGCATAAGTGTAATTCTTGATCATTGTTTTCTCCTAGTGTTGAGTTTTACACTGTCTTGTTGTGTTTGTCTGTAATTATAAATTCGTTTTTAAAAAATGTCAATTGTTTGGAACACAATTCCTTGCTAAATATGATTTATTTCACACTTTTTGCAGAACACAAGAAATTCTAAAGATATTCTAGAATACAAGAAAAACAGGAGTTTTCGTCCATTTTCGGCAAATTTCGGTCATAATTTGCCTAGAATTCCTAGTTTGTATAAAAGTTTTTACAAACAGATTTGGCTATCTTTGGGAATACAATGGACCACGAATACAGCATCTACGGAAACATTTTGTGCGAAGTCGAGGGTGAATTTACCCTAAACGACGTTCCACTGATTATCAAAAGCGGTCAATGCCGCCTGAAAGACGCCTCTCTGGCCAAGGATATCAACGAAAATACCCTCAAAAGCCTCTGCAAGGCGCTTTCCGAAAGGTTCCATTGCAAGGCGCAAATGCGCAGGATAGACGAAGTCTACGGAAATTCGAACGTGTTCAACGGTGGAAGCGACTACGATGTCGTCGAGGAATACCGCTTTGAATGCGCATTTGATGACGGCCGGGAAGAATAAGGCCCGGGCCTAGAACTGTTCCAATAACTTTATGCGCTCAGGCGTGTCCGGATGCGTACAGAACATCAGGTTCACTTTCGCGACAAGGCCCGTAAGCGCTCCATCGCTTTCCTCGTCAGGATGCACAATGTAGAGCTGCGCCACATCGTCGCGCTTCACCTGACCCAACCCGGGTTCGGCAGATATCTTCCGCAAGGCGGACGATAGCGCCATGGGATTGCCACAAAGTTCCGCACCGCCCGCGTCGGCAACGTATTCACGCTTGCGCGAAATGGCAAGCCTTGTCATTGTGCTGAAGAAAAAGGCAACGGAAGAACAAAGCAGCAGGAGCGATGCTCCGGCAATGATTATCAGGATACCGCCTCCACCCTTGCGCCGCCCGCGACCCACGGTCATCGCGCGACCCATACCCGAAAGTATCTTGATGGAAATGGTCATGAGTGTAGAAAAAATACCGACGAACACGATGCACACCACGAGCAGGCGCGTGTCGCGGTTCTTGATATGCGTGAGCTCGTGCGCCACCACGGCCGATAGCTCGTCGTCGTCCAGTTTCTCGATAATTCCGGTCGTAAGCGTTATCGTGTACGACTTGTCGTCTATCCCGCTTGCAAAGGCGTTCAGGCTCGGATCGTCGACAATGTTTATCTTGGGCATGTAGATGTTGCCCGCGATGCAGAGGTTCTCGACAATGTTGTAGACGCGCAGGTTCTCCTTGCGCTCGAGCGGGCGCGCACCGGTCGCATGGCGGATAATCGCAGTGTTGGCAAAGTAGGCAATGGCAAACCAGACGACAGTCACCCCGAGCGTGTAGGGCAGCGCCTGCAGGAAGCATTCCCAAATCAGCGGCCAGTGGAAAACGTCCGGCGAAGAAAGATTGTCGATACAAAGGTGCGCGTAGGGAGACTGCGAATAGCAGAAAACGCCGACGGCGTCCAAGCCGGCAATGACCATCAGCACCATCGCGAGCAAGATTACGGGAAAGAGGAACAGCAGGATGACCGTGTTCCTGTTGTTTCGCCAAATCTGTGTCTGGATACCGACGTATTTCATTACAGGTCGCTCGCGGTGCTCGCTTTGAGCAATGAGGTCGCTCGCAAGCTCGCTCTGAGGTATGAATCCTCACCGCTCATAACTCACTGCTCACAGCTCACTGCCGATAGCTCTCTAGAACTTCACTTCGGGAGCCTTGTTCAGGGTTTCGCGGCCTTCGCTAGCCTCGTACATGGGAGCACGACTGAAATGGAACATGCCAGCGATAATATTGGACGGGAACACTTCGCAAGCGTTGTTGAATTCGCGCGTCGCGGAATTGAAGAAGCGGCGGGCGGCAGAAAGCTTGTTCTCGATATCGGAAAGTTCCGTCTGCAGCTGCAAGAAGTTCTGGTTCGCCTTGAGTTCCGGGTAGGCCTCGAGCGAAACACGGAGCCCGGCAAGCGCACCGGTCAGCGCCTTGTCGGCAGCGACCTTCTCGTCGACCGTCGTCGCACCCATCGCAGCGGCACGGGCGGCAGTCACCTTCTCGAGAGTTTCCTTTTCGTGGGTCGCATAGCCCTTGACCGTATTTACCAACTGGGGCACCAGGTCGTAACGCTGCTTGAGCTGCACATCGATATTTGCAAAGGCGTTCTCGCGGTTGTTGCGGAGCTTCACCAGCGCATTGTACATAGAAATAAGCATGATAACAAGGACCACGACAACTACGGCAACGACAACAGCTGCGGTCATAATTTCTCCTTTGAAAAAGACTTTTCTAAAAAAGTATAAAAAAATGAAGCCTAAACGTAGCTCACGAAGGCAAAGCGGCGGCTGTCGGGCGCCCAGGAATTCACGTTGATGGTTCCCTGTCCACCAAAGAGTTTCAAGATGCACCTGGGTTCAGTCCAACCGGCAACATCATTTTGCGGCAGGCCGGGCGCCTTGCGTTCCATCAGGCGGATTTCCACGTCCTTGTTGGGCACATGCTCGCCGGAGCGAACATCCTTCTCGTGATAGGCGACCATTACCACCTTGCTTTTGTCCGGGGAAATATGCGGGAACCATGTATTCCAATGCCTATCGAACGTCATCTGCACCTGTTCCGAGCCGTCGGCCTTCATGCACCAGGCCTGCATGCGGCCCGTACGCACGGAGTTGAACCAGATATATTCCCCGCCGGCATCGAATTCGGAACCGTCGTTGAGCCCGTGGGCGGTAGTGAGGCGGGTCTCGAGGCCGCCCACAGCGGGAATGGTATAAATATCGTATTCGCCGTTCCGTTCGGCGCAATAGGCAAGCGTCTTGCCGTCGGGCGTAATCCCGTGCAGGTAACTCGGGCCCAGCGGCGTCACAAGTTCCGGTAGGCGTCCGTCAAAGAAAATCTTGTAGATGCGCGAAAGCCCGTCTTCTTTGGTATGGTGGCTCACGTAGAGTCCCGAACCGTCTGGCGCCAGCACGTGGTCGTTGTTGCAGTTATCGACAAAGTGGGAAGGCACTTCCGTAATGGCACCGCTTTCCAGCTCGTACTTGTAAATGCGACCTTCACTATTGTATGTCAGGAATGTACCGTCATCACTCCAGTTGGGAGCCTCGATGACCTTGTCAAACTCATGGAGTACACGCGTCTCGCCCGATTCGATATCGTAAACCTGGAGGCAAGACTTGTTGCCGGAGCGGTCCCACACCTGCGCGGGCGATTTTTCGAACGGGTAGACCACGCCCCAGCTTGCCCGCAGCGAATCCATCCATTCCATGAACTGCATCGTCTTGGCATGCGGCATCTGCGGGCACTCCTTGAGGCCCTTTTCCAGCGCAACCTTGCAGCCGAGCACCTCGTACTCGTAGCAGTTGGAAAGCCTCGGCGGTGTCAGCGTCTCGCATAATTTTCCAGCCTTGTCGAAAACCTGGACTTCCACCATATCGTTCAGGTTCTGCACCCGAATGAACCCAGCCGTACCGTGGATGACGCCTTCGTTGTGCGTCGGCGCGACCATCGATGTCTTGAGGTAGGCCCTTTGCCCGTTTTTGTACGTGAGGTTAATCCAGTCCGTCGCATCGACCCCTGTCTCGAAGAGCACCGACTTGCTCTCGGTCTTGACGACCGTATTGCCTTCACCACCAATCTGCGGGTCGCCCAGGAACAGATCCGCAAAAGTCAGGCTGTAAATGCCCAGATCCAGGAGGGCGCCGCCTGCAAGTGCCGGGTTACGCAGCCGCTCGACATGCGAAAGCGCCATCGAAAAATCCGCCTCGACCGATTCCACCTTCCCGATACGCCCTGCAAGAATCCAGTCCTTGACAATCTTTACCGCCGGCAAGAACCGCGTCCACATCGCCTCGCACAGGAAAACGCCTTTTTCTTCCGCAAGCGCAATCACCTCGGAAGCCTGCAGCGCATTTGCGCAAAAAGCCTTCTCGACAAGCACATTCTTGCCCGCATTAATACAAAGCAGCGCAGATTCGTAATGTTGCGAATGCGGGGTCGCAATATAGATGAGGTCGACATCGGGATCTTCCACCAGTTCGCTGTAGCTGCCATATGCTTTCTGGAAACCGTACTGTCGGGCAAAATCGTCCGCCTTCGCCTGCGTACGCGACGCCACTGCATAGGCCTCGACACCGTCTCCCCTTTTTTCTAGGCACTTGACCGCCACGGCCATCTTCGTAGCGATATGCCCGCAACCCAAAATCGCAAATTTCATCATTTTACCTCGTTAAGGAATATAACCTAATCGAGCCAACGTTGGAAAAAAAATACGAGCGAAAATGGTTCCGCCCGTAAACAAGAGATTTTCTTGAATTCTTACTTCTTCGCCTGTTCTTCTTCGGGCGTGGGCTTGGTGTCTTCGAGCAGGCGGTCGGCCCACTCGTCCCAGAACTTGCAGCGTTCGCCTTCGAGCTTCATCTTCGCAAACTTCACAGGTTCTGTTTCGACGGCGAGGTTCACCATGGATTCCTTGTATGCCTGCGGGAGGCCAGCCACATGCGACATGCGCTGCTTGAGCTCGGCGACGGTCGCATCCAGAATATCCACGCCAAAGCGGCGTTCCACATAACGGCGGGCAATAAACCCGAGTCCCATGAAGTAGTCGCCCTGGTTGCCTTCGGCAAGGTAGTTCCTGCCGCGCAAATCCTTGAGCGCAAGCACAGCTTCCTCGTAAGGAGGCAGGCGCGGGGCCTCTCCCTGCTTGCGGAATTTCTTGTGCAGGAACCAGCCGAGGAACACGAGCAGGGCGCAACCCAACACGGCAAGCACGATGTAGAACCATTGCGGCAGACGCGGGTCGTCCATGGGGTCTTCCGCTTCCAAAATATCCGTCTCTTCGCCGGTGGTACGCGGCGAGACCTTCACGGCCACGGGATCGGTACGGGTCTTTACGGTATCCTTGCCGATAACGGCGAGCACTTCCTGCGGTGCGATCATGAAGTCACCGCTCACGAAAGTGTTTAGCGTCGCAAGCCAGACAAACTTGGCCGTCCCCTTGGGCATGCCGTCCGTCTGCTTCTCGTTCTTCATTTCCTTGACTTCGAAACTGCCCAGGTTCCCGACAAAACTCGGGAGTTCCACGCTGGCGCTCTCGGGCGCCGTCACGGAAATTTCGTAATTGAACATGTCGCCCACGAACACCTGGGCGTTATCGACATTCGCCTTCACGGAAACATCGAAGGCGAAGACCGAAGTTGCAAAAAAGACTGTCAGTGCGGCAATAAAGGTAAGGCGATTCGATACTCGAGACATATAAACCTCAGTGCACAAGAATATACAAAAAATGGGAATAGGCGGCCAAGCGACACTAATGACCTTTGCTATATTCACAAAACCATGTTTTTACGAAGAACCTGCAGGTCTGCGTTGATGTCGGTGCTGTTTTGCGCCGCGTTCTCATTTGCAGACGGTTCCGCCGCCAAACAGGATTCTCTTTCCGCCGACAGTTCTACGGTCAATCCCGACACCGCCTCGCTAAAGATTACAAGCGAGAACGTCTTTTCCGTCATGTCGATTATATTGCCGCACAACTCGCTCCGGAATTCCGAAACGCTCCACAACTGGCCCTTCTTTGCGTTCGACGCTCCTTCGTGGGCATACAATTTCAATGTGCGGAAGGATTTCGGTAAGCTCCTCGGCCTTAAAGGGAATGCATCGGGAGACGTGAGCTTTGCAGGAATCGGGATCAAGACAGGAATTGCCATGGAACTTATCCACCTGCTTGAACTCGGCGTGGAAGCTAACACAAAAACATCGCTGAACTACGGCAAGACAGCGACATTCATGGGCGTTTACGACCCCGAAAAAAGGAACTACCGGCAGGATGCCATGTTTACGGAATATGGTTACGGGCTGCGCTACCATTCCGCATTGACCTTCCCCCTACTTGCACTGCTGCCCAAATCCGACTGGACAAAAATTATTTTGAAGGGGACCGCCGAACTCACCTATTCGGGCTATACCGGTGCCGAGGATAAAGAAGTGTGGAAAGCCGGAAACGAGAACTGCGTGAACGGTTTCAAATACAGATACGGCGGGACGTTGATTTACATGATGCCCTTCAGGCGCGTGCCCATGGCCATGGTATCGGTCAACGCAAGCGGGTTCAAGCACGAATACGACTTCGACAAAACATACGAAGACTACAATCCGGGATTCGTGACTGTGAGCGTTACGCCCATGGCAACCGTTAAAATAAGCGAAAAGTGGAACGGGATGCTGATGACCGTCATTTCGCGCGACCGCGTGTTCGAAAACCGGCGCTACCCGACTACCGAAGAACTGCTGCAGAAACAAGTCGGGAGCGAATGGGACTTGCGTGTGGTGATGTTCGTTCTCAGCCGCAAATTCTAAATCCCGAGGGATTTCTATATTTCAACCGAACCAATCCGGCAATAGCCGGTGCTTGGGGGTGCTGCTGGCGAGTGCCGCGGCTGAGAAAAGACCCCTTGAACCTGTGCCAGTAATGTGGCCGTAGGAAAAGCGAGGATTTGATGGATTCTCTCCTTAAACCTTTTATGAACTCCCGCAAGGTGTATGTTCCGGGAAAAATGTACCCGGACATCCGCGTGGGAATGCGCGAAATTTTGACTGAAGACCCCGAAACGCCTGTCGTGACGGTGTACGATACGAGTGGCCCTTACAGCGATGTAGACGCCAAACTCGACGTGACGAAGGGGATTGAACGTTTTCGCGAACCCTGGATTATGGAACGCGGTGACGCCGAACAGCTCGACGACATGACGTCTGCTTATGGCCGCGCCCGCCGTGCAAACCACGAGCTCGACCACCTGCGCTTTAATGCGGAACACCACCCGCTCCGCGCGAAGGCTGGCCACCACCTGACGCAGCTCGACTACGCCCGCAAGGGAATCGTCACCAAGGAAATGGAATACGTAGCAATACGTGAAAACCAGCGCCTTGACGAGCTCATAGCCCAGGGCAAGATCAAGATTGCAGGCTCCCCCATTACCGCCGAGTTCGTGCGCGACGAAATCGCCGCGGGCCGTGCGATTCTGCCGGGGAACATCAACCACCCGGAATGCGAACCGATGATCATCGGTACGAATTTCTTGACCAAGATCAACAGTAACATCGGCAACTCCGCCATCACTTCTTCTATCGAAGAAGAAGTCGAGAAGATGGCATGGTCGGTGCGCTGGGGCGCAGACACCGTGATGGACCTTTCCACCGGAAAGCACATCCACGAGACGCGCGAATGGATTATCCGCAACAGTCCTGTCCCTATCGGGACGGTGCCTATCTACCAGGCGCTCGAGAAGGTGAACGGCAAGGCCGAAGAACTCACGTGGGAACTGTACCGTGACACACTCATCGAGCAGGCGGAACAGGGCGTGGACTACTTCACGATTCACGCAGGCCTGTTGCTGGAACACATTCCGCTGACTGCGAAGCGCACCACGGGTATCGTGAGCCGCGGCGGTTCCATTCTCGCCCTCTGGCAGATGCGCCACCACCAGCAAAACTTCTTGTACACGCACTTCCGCGAAATCTGCGAGATTCTCGCCGCCTACGACGTTGCCGTTTCTCTGGGCGACGGACTTCGCCCGGGTAGCCTCGCCGATGCAAACGACGAAGCCCAATTCGGCGAACTCGACACCCTCGGCGAACTCACGAAGATTGCCTGGGAATACGGCGTGCAGGTGATTATCGAAGGCCCGGGCCACGTGCCCATGCACAAGATTCAGGACAACATGGCGCGCCAGCTCGAAAAGTGCCACGGCGCCCCGTTCTACACGCTCGGCCCCCTCACCACCGATATCGCCCCCGGTTACGACCACATTACATCGGCCATCGGCGCGGCACAAATCGGCTGGTACGGCACCGCCATGCTCTGCTACGTGACCCCCAAGGAACACCTCGGGCTCCCCGACCGCGACGACGTGCGCGCGGGGGTCGTCACCTACAAGCTCGCCGCCCATGCGGCCGACCTTGCAAAGGGCCATTTCGCAGCGCAGTTCCGCGACGATGCCCTTTCGCGCGCCCGTTTTGACTTCCGCTGGAACGACCAGTTCGCGTTATCGCTCGACCCCGAGAAGGCGATGGAATTCCACGACAAGACGCTCCCCGGCAGCCAGGCCAAGGCAAGCCACTTCTGCAGCATGTGCGGCCCGAACTTCTGTTCAATGCGTATTACACGTGCAGTAAGAAACTTTGTAGCCACAGGTGAAGTGGGAGATGTATAGTAAGGACCGCACATGCGCCGAGACGAGGCAACAGGTATAAACCTGTTGTCGAGGCGAAGGGCGAGCAAAGACTAACTAACCTAATGGAATCTTTTTGTCTTTGCTCGCATTCTTATCAGTGCGGGCCGAACTTCTGCAGCATGCGCATCACAAGAGCCGTGCGGAATTTCGTCAAGACTGGCGAAGTGGGTGACGTATAGTTAGGATGAGAAAACAAAAACGGCAACAGGTTCTAGCCTGTTGCCGTTTTTTTCAAGTCAAGAAATCTACTAGTAGTTGATGGCCACGTAGAAACTGCCGGCACCGAAGCGGCGGTCGAAGCTCTCGAAGCCGTCCCACAGGGCATCCCATGCAGCGCCCACTTCAAGCTGGACCGAGGAATTGCGGAAGAAGATGACGCCCAGTTCGGCACCACCGGCAAGGCCAATCGCAAAACCTTCGTCGGCATCGTAGTAATGGTCGTCCGACTGGATGCCGAGGCCGATACCTGCACCGAGGAACGGAGTGATGACGCCCGTGCTCGGGAACCAGCGTCCACCGATCAAGAAGGCTTCGTGCCACTGCCATTCGTCACCGAACGAGATGTCCATGTTGTTCACGATGGTGATGGCGGCCTGCGGAATCACTTCGAAGATGCGGGCATAGTGGAATACAAAAGCCTGCTCCCAGGTCATCTTAGTATCGCGTGCCTTATGGCAGTCGGCATCGCCCTTGCAGCGATCCTCGACAAAGTCATAGTTGTGCCACATGGCCATACCCAGACCGTAGCTCACGTAGTTGCGGGTGGGACGCTTGCGGGCAAAGCTTTCGTCCGGATCTTCGCCGGAACCCTGGGAACGCTCGATCGGCACTACGTAGACCACCTGCGGTTCGCTCGTGGAGCTCGGCTCGGGAGCATAGGCCTGCGAATATCCGGAATCGTCCTCGACATTGGCCAGCGCCTGCTTTGCAGCGCTCTCGATAGCGACATCCAGGTCGTCGACGGAGGGGGCCTTCTGCTTGCCCGTCCCGACGACAGCCCCGTCCTTCACCTGTTCGCAGACAACCACGATGGAAGAACCCATGGTCATGAGGGTCGTACGGAGCTGGATTTCGGCACCGGATTCCACGGGAGTGTTACCCGTCTGGCCGACAGCGGCACGCACAATCGACTGCACCATATTGGGGGCGTCAGTGGCAAAATCTGCACCGGAAGGAGGAAGGACCTGGATATTGGCGGCCAGCGAAAGGCCCGCCAGAGAAAGAATAGCGGCAATAAAATTTTTCTTCTTCATGCCATAAAGATATAAAAAAATAGACGAGAGCGATTAGGATCTAGAGGCTAGAATCTAGGGGATAAAGGAAACACCCCTTTCGCTTATTACTACCTTTCCAATAAATCGTTCACTTTTTCTCTCGTCTCTAGTCTTTCGTCTCTCGTCTTATTATGAACAAAGCCGCCATTATCGTTGCCGTATCCATGCTCCTGAGCCGCGTGCTCGGGATTTTCCGCGAAATGCTCCTGGCCCATGCCGCGGGCGTGTCGCTCGAAAAGAACGCGCTCGACCTCGCGTTCATGATTCCGGACATCCTGAACCATGTGGTGAGTACAGGTTTCCTCTCGATTATCTTCATCCCGATTTTCACAGGCTACAAGGTGGCCGGTGACGAGAAGGGCGGATGGAAATTCTTCAGCAATGTGCTGAACACGTTCGGGATAGCTCTCCTGATTTTGGTGGTGCCCGCGTTCATCTGGATGAAGGAGCTTTTGCAGCTATTGACGGTCGATGGCGCCACGCCGGAACTTATCGAGCGCGCCGCATATTACGGCCGCATCATCTTGCCCGGCCAGGTGTTCATTTTCGTGGGAAGTATCCTCGTCGCCGTGCAGCATACCCGCAAACAGTTCCTGATTCCCTCGCTCACTGGCCTCATCTACAACGTGGCAATTGTCGGCGGTGGCGCGGCCGGGCTCGCGCTCGGTCAGTACACCGGCACGGACTTCGGCCTCGAAGGCTTCGCCTGGGGCGTGCCGGTGGGCGCCTTCATCGGGTTCTTCGCCCTCCAGATTTTCGGCGCCCGGCGTGGCGGCGTGCACTACGAATTCATTGTCCAGCCCAAGCATCCCGATATCGCGCGCTACTTCAAGATGATGCTCCCGATGTCGTTGGGTGTGGGTTCCATGTTCGGGCTCGAATTCATCATCCGTAGCTTTGGCGCAAACTTCGGTACCAGCGGCATTTCGAGCCTCAACTACGCTTACCGCGTCATGTACACGCTCGTCGCCGTCTTTGGATTCTCGGTCAGCGTCACGAGCTACCCCGACATGGCACGCCTTGTCAAAGAAGGCGACTTCCCGCAGCTCAACCGCAAAATCTGGAAGAGCCTCTCGCGCATGTTCTGCATCTTGATTCCGGCCGTGGTCGCCGTATGGGCGCTCAGCTTCCCTGCTGTGCGCATCCTGTTTGAACGCGGCGCCTTCCAGCGCGAAACCACCGAAGCCATTTCCGAAATTCTCCGCTGGTACTTGCCCGTGAGCCTCGGGCTCTGCCTGCAGGCGGTGCTCGTCCGCAGTTTCTATGCCTGCGAGCGCATGTGGGTGCCCACGCTCCTCAACACCGGCATTTTCGCCGCGACCATCCCCGCATACATATTGCTCGGTGCTCCCGAAGTGGGGCTCGGTATCAAGAGCGTGCCGATTATTGGTGCGACAGGCGCTATCCTCCAGGTGCTCTCGATGATATTCATGTGGGCCAAGAAGAACGGCACCGACGGCATGAAGGACGCCCTCCTCAACATGTTCCGCGCACTTGTCGCCTTCGGCATCATGATTGTTGCCGCCATCGGGCTCGACCATGTCTCCGGCGAGTTCGTGCGCAACGCAAATCTTGTCGTGCTGATTGTCTACGCCTGCGCCGCCGGCATCGCGCTGTTCACGCTCACGCTGATTATCCAGCGCTACCTCGGCAGCAAGGACGCTAAGGACATATTGAACGAGCTGCTCGGCAAGGTGCTGCGCAAGTTGCACCTCGCAAGATAGAACCGCAAAACAATCGCTCTAACCTTTCTACCCGCCCATATCGATGTAATGCTTATGGACGGTGGTATCCTGCTGCTCTTCTGGCGGGGGCTTGAGTTCTTCTGGAATACTGCTGGGCATGCTGTCATTTTCAAAACCGTTGGCGGCCCACTTGAAAAATCCGACTGTACCGCCAACTGCAAATCCCGCCACAAAGCCTATTCCGGCGGCACCTAAACCCAACGCGGCAGCTTCACCGAGGTCGCTTTCACGCTGGAGATCTTGTTCGGTAGGGTTTTCCTTTTCATCTGTATTCGAGGCGATGCACCCAGCCAACATCAACACAATCAAGCCAGGAAACGCCAAGGACGTTCCCGTATTGACTCCATAACGGATAACGGGGTTCGGATTTTGGCTTACGGCACAAGCCACAAGAGACAAGGCCAGCAAGGTGCAGATAACCAGTTTCAAAAACTTCACACGATAAATATAAAAATAGGGGTTACTTCTTCCGCTTAAACTTCACCACCCACATGTCGGCATCGGAGCCGACACGGACCGGCGGGCCCCAGCAATCGACACCTGCACTCACGAGCCAGCGCACGCCATCAAGCATGTCTTCGCCATAAGCGAGGCGCCATACGAAATTGATGACAATTGTGCCCGGGAAGAACTGCCCGTTGTGCGTATGGCCGGAGAACGCAAAGTCGGGCAAGCGGCCCGAATAGCCTTCCTCGATTCCCTTGGGCTGGTGGTCGAGCAGAATCCAGGGACGTACTGGCGCCATGCCTGAATCGCCCTCCGCGACTTCCCTGGGCACGAGTTCTGCAAGCGGGCGGCGTTCTATGTCGCGGCGGCGGGCCACCTGGAAGTCCGTACGTCCTGTAAAGCATGCAGGGCCGATACATTCCGTCGCGTCATCGAGGAAAACAAACCCGACCTTGCGCATCCAGGCGCCAGGATCCGAGCCGGGGCGTTCCTGCATCCCTTCGTGATTCCCGTTCACCGCGACGGCGGCCACCTTCGCCCCCGCCGTGAGCTTTCTGAACAAGCTGTCGTAACCCCACCCGTCAAGCGTCCCCATCGGGACATCCGCCAGGTCGCCGCCAAAGAGCAGGAAATCGGGCTTTATGGAATCCACGTCGGCAATCATGCGCTCGAGCTTCGCGCGGTCGAACAGCGGGTCCACATGGACATCGCTGAAGAACACCGCCGTAAAATTCGCGGGAGCAGCCGAATCTCCGGCGACCGTCGCGGGAATTTCCACTGTCGTCTCGTGCAACACGTAACGCGCATTATGCGGCACACCATACGCTATCAACCCTAGCGTCACCGCGACCGTCGCCACAAGCAGCCAGCGGCTCACAAGCACAACCGTCCGCACAGGCATCGCACGGCGCAGAACGATCCTGCGTACCGCACGGAACAAACCCCAAAGAATGTAGAGCAGGAGCGCCTGGCAGAGCCACACGGCAAAGAACGAAACGGCAAGGCTCCCCGCAAACGTCCCGCGAAGCGACATCCCCGCAAAAATCGCGACAAGCACGCCAAGCGCCACAAGCTTGCCCTTGCGTCCGGGCACCACCGCGCTCACGTTGACATAAATCAGGACAAGGCCCGACAACAACAGAAAAAGAAATATCGGCATAGCCGAAATTTAGAACTATTGTCAACTCCCCATAAACAAAAACCCCCGCTTATGCGGAGGTTGAAACTTATGGACGTCTTTCCGAGGTTAGTTCTCGCAACCGGCACTCGGATTCGTCCAGCCGTTTTCCGGGGGAGCCTCGCCCGCCTTCCAGCAATGGAGCGTATCGAGCACATCGCCTTCCTTGAATGTGGACCAGTCCGTCACCTTCTTGTAGTTGTTTTCCAGAGTAGTGTTGAATCGGGTCATGTAATGGTCGATCAAGTACTGCGGGCATTCCACTTCCTCGATGTAGTAGGTCGGATTGTCCGCAGCCATGTACCAGTCGGCAAACCAGTGGCAACCGCGCAAAAGATTCGGGAGGCCGGCGTCACCGAAAGCCGCGTCGCACATGTCCTTCACGCACGTCTGGTAACATTCCAGGGAGCCCTCGGTGCCGCAGTTCGTGTTTTTCTGGCATTCCGTAAGGAACCCGCCAAAGCCCGCGCCCCAGTTAAAGTCGGCACCCTTGTTCACCTGGGTAGAGAGAGCGTCAAAGGCGCCCACGCCACCGCCCGGGACCATCAAGTCGAACTGGCCCGCAGGCAACTTGGCGTCACCGCCCGCCACATCGTTACCGATATTGGAGGCCATCACCACCAGGTGTTTTCCCTTGAGCGCCTTATGGGTCGCCTTGGGCGGGTTATTCTCGAACTCATCCTTAAAGTGACCGTCGTACTGCAAGTGATAGCACTTGCCGCACTTGCTATCGGCAGTTCCCGCAACGTATGCATAAGAAAGGGTGTCGTTCACGGCAATAGGCGCCATGTCGGTGCAGGTGAACACGCCCTTTTCCTTTTCGTCGCCGCAAGCGCTTCTGGTCCCGTTGTAACCGAACCAGGACTTCGTCACATCCCCCAGGGTAAAGGTGGGGACTTCAACATCGTGAATGTTGCAGTTACGCGCAGTGGCAAAGTCGGCAAGGTACGCCTCGTTGGAAGACGTGTCCGCACGGGTTATATCGTTAGCGCTTTCCCTAAGCCAGGAGCAGTGCGGCTTGCAGGCGTCCCAGTAGCGGGTATTCCAGCCGCGTTTTGCCGTAGCGCTGATGTCCTTGGTGTATTCGGCCGGAGGAGCGCCGTAAGATTCAAGAGTCGGGAATCCGCTCGCGTCGAGTTCCGGTTCCTTGCTGCTGGAACTTTCGGCAGCGGTGCCGACACTGGAACCAGCAACAGAGCCGCTGGAACCCGGGTTCACCACTGCGCTCGAGCCGGGATTCACGGAGACGCTGGAACCTGCCACAACGCCGCTCGATGTCGGACTGTCCGGATTCTGGTTGTTGCCGCCAGCACTGGAACTGGAATTGTTCGGATTATTCAGATTGTCCGGATTGCCGGCATCGCTAGAGCCAGTCATCCCGGACGAAGAAATCGGGTTGTCAATTACGCCCGTACCCGGGTCATTGCCCACCGGATCAGTGGCGTTGTTCGAAGCAGCATCATCGCCGCAAGCGCAAATCATTACAACCGCACTGGCCGCAACCATTGACTTGAACAGTTTACGTTTCATAACTCCTCGTTACTTCTCGCAGCCGGCACCCTTGCCGGTGGGATCATGCGGATTCTCGCCGTCCTTCCAGCAAATGGCCGTATCGAGTACGTCGCCCTGCTTGTAAGTGGACCAGTCGTCACGCCACTTGTAGTTGTTGGTCTTGGTCGTGTTGATGCGGGTCAGGTAGTGGTCCAGCAGGTACTGCGGGCATTCCACCTCTTCCCAGTTGTACGTCGGGTTGTCGGCCGCCATGAACCAGTCGGCGAACCAGTGGCAGCCGCGCAGCAGGTTGGGGAATCCGGCATTGCCAAATGCCGCATCGCACATTTCCTTGACGCAGTCCTGGTAGCACTGGAGCGTACTGTCGTAGCCGCACTTGAGTCCGTTCTGGCATTCGGTGAGGAATCCGCCAAAACCGGCGCCCCAGCTGATGCCCTGGCCGTTCACCTGGGTAGAAAGCGCGTCGAATGCGCCCACGCCGCCGCCCGGGACCATCAGGTCGAACTGGCCGGGTTCCACGTCGTGGCCGATATTGGATGTCATCACGACGATATGCTTGCCCTTGAGCGCCTGGTGGGTCGCCTTGGGGGCGTTGCTCTCGCCCGCGCTCTTGAAGCTGCCGTTGTACTGCAGATGGAAGCACTTGCCGCAAGTCGTCTGGCTGCCGGGGCCGGCCACGTATGCATAAGACAGGGTATCGTTAACGGCGATAGGAGCCATGTCGGTGCAGGTGAACACACCGGATGCACCCTTCTGGCAAGCGTTATTTGTACCTTCATAGCCGAACCAGTAGGTGTCCACGGCGCTGCCCAGCGTGAATGTCGGGACTTCCACGTCATGGATATTGCAGTTACGGGCCGTCGTCATGCCCTTCTGGTAGGATTCCTCGGTCGTCGTATCGGTCTTGCCTTCCTGACCGTTGCTAATCCAGGAGCAGTGCGGTTTGCAGGCGTCCCAGTAACGGCTGTTCCAGCCCGTCTTACCGTTGTCCAGAATGTTCTTGGTGTATGCGGCCGGAGGAGGCCCGTAAGATTCAAGAGTCGGGAAACCGTTCGCGTCCAGGGGAATTTCGCTCGAGGAGGATTTCGCGGGAGTGCCGCTGGAGCTAGAGACGCCGGGCTGGTCCTGGCCGGGCTGGTCTTGACCGGGCTGATTGCCCGACGAAGAGGCGCCGGATTGCGGGTTGGCGCTCGTGGGGCCCGTGCCGCTGGAGCTGTTGCCGTCGCTCGGGCCAGTCGCGGAGGATGTGCCGCTGGAGGGGGTATCGGTGGATGTCGGCGCGGGGGTGGTACCCTGTTCCGCGGCCGAGCTGCTTTCCACCAAAATTTCGCCCGTAGAAGGGTCATAAGTAGCATTCACGGGGCAAAGCGGAAGGGCGGCCAAAACGACGTTCTGGTCAAAAAGGAGACCATCGCCTGTATATATTGCCGCTTCTTCAGGAATATAGAGGCCAAAATTTGCCCCATCGAAGGACTTGACGAGAAAACCTTCTTCTTCAATAAGGAGTTGCACGCCGTTCCCAAAATAAACACGGGAAGGTGAAACAACCTTGGCGCCGATACATGCACTTTCCACTTCTACGGGATGCGAAGACCCGGAATCTTCGGAACATCCACAAAGCAAAGCAATGACACCTAAAGCGGCAACTGACTTAAAGCGCAACATCCTCATAAAAGCTCCTAAATCCATCCGTATCAGTTAATTATCAACCTTTGTAAAATAAACTAAATATCTTTATAAAGATCGAAAAACCGACATTTTGTGTTCGCAAAGTGTTCTTTCGCACTTTTGCGTGACCAAAGTCTCAAAATAACAAAATCTTTTTTTGGCCATTTATTACGAAAATATTACGCAACAACCGAATCGATTGTGATTCCCGTCACAGCCGAAACCGGATCCGGCAATTCGGCGAACCGCCCTAGGCGGTCCACGCTCCACAAGAAAATCCTCGTTCCGCAAAAAAAGAAGGCGGACCCTTCGGCCCGCCAAACTTCTCCCTAGTCTCTAGATCCTATTCTCTAGTCCCTAAACTCTAGTCCCTAAACTTCACCTGCTTGGTACCGGCGACGACTTCGCCGATCTGCACCCACTTCTCGCCCTTGGCTTCGAGGTGAGCGACCACTTCAGCCTTGTCGGCCGGGTCGATGAAGATGAGCATGCCCATGCCCATATTGAAGGTAGAGTACATCTCGTCCTTCTCCACGGAGCCGGCCTGCTGGATGAGCTTGAAGATCATCGGAGGATCCCACGTGGTGCGGTCGATGATGACATCTACGTTGTCCGGAAGGATACGCGGGATGTTGCCCTGGTAGCCCGAACCGGTAATGTGGGCAAGGCCCTGGATAATCTTCTTGTTGCAGAGGTCGATGAGGCTCGGATAGTAGCTGCGGTGCGGCACGGCGAGCGCTTCACCGATAGTCTTGTCCATACCGTCCACGAGGGTATCGACCTTGTAGCCGGCCACGTCAAAAAGCACCTTACGGGCAAGCGAATAGCCGTTTGTATGCAATCCGGTAGAAGGCAGACCAAGGATAATGGTACCCGGCTTGATCTTCTTGCCGTCGATGATGTTTTCGCGTTCCACGACACCCACGATGGTGCCGGAAATATCGTAGTCACCCGGTCCGTAGAAACCCGGCATCTCGGCAGTCTCGCCGCCAATGAGCACGAGGTCGTTCTCGCGGCAGGCCTTGGCCATACCGGCGACAAGTTTGTCCATAACACCCGGTTCCAGGCGGCCAGTGGCCACGTAGTCGAGGAAGAACAGCGGGCGGGCACCCTGGACGAGGATATCGTCGCAGCAGTGGTTCACGATGTCCTGACCCGGCAGTTCATGCGTGCCCATTTCGATGTCGACCTTGAGCTTCGTGCCCACGCCATCGACGGAACTCACGAGGACGGGATCCTTCATGCCGAGGTGGTTGAGCGTAAAGAGGCCGCCGAAATTGCCGACGTCGCCCAAAACGCCCTGGTTGAATGTAGTACGTACGGATTTCTTGACACCGACCATCGCCTCGTCGGCCCTGGCCAGAGAAACTCCTGCGTCTGCGTAGTTCATCTTTTTTCCTTTGCCCTAGTACTGGGCACCTTGTTTTTCATCAATATTTCTCAATGCATCCAAGATGAGGCTCGTGGTATCGGACATCTGGTTGATGTTCACCGTACCCGGCATCAGGTGCGTATCCAACTTGAAATAGGTATCGTCGCCCCAAGAAAGCAGCTTCTCGAGCGCATCCGGGCCGGTCAGCTTGCCGCACTTGGCGCAGCAAATGCGGCCGTCGCGGAAGGCGATAAAGCCGCTCTCGCCATTGCATTCGAACATCACGGTGCCGGTCACGCGGCTCTTCTCGAGCGTCTGCGCGAAATCGATAAACGGCAGCACCTTGGCAGAAGCGAGCAGAGAAAGCCTCTCGAACTCGTCAAAGGCGAGGTTTTTCGCACGGAGGCGGTCTGCCACGACCTTGTACAGGTAGACCATGATGTTGGGGTTCTTGTCGAGGAACTTCACGAACTCTTCGCGGGACACGTGGAGCACAGTGCAGCCATCTTCGGCTGCTATAACAGTATTGCTCGTAGGCTCGTTGCAGATGATGGACATCTCACCAAAGCAGGCGCCCGTCTCGATGTAGGCCAAAACACTGTAGTGGCCGTCCGGCAAAATCTGTCCACATACCTGAGCACGCCCGCTCTGCAACACGCAGAACGACTCGCCAACAGAATTCCCGTTGATGATCACCTCGCCGGCGTCATACTCGCGAATCTGCGCATTCAAAAGCAAATAGTCGGCACATTCGCGGGGAACCTGCTGCAAAAAGGGAAGTCCCAGTTCATATGTTGCGGCTATCCAGTCGCCAATACCTGTATGTGGTTTCATGCTCAAAATTTAAAAATATTCCTGTACCACTTGTAGGGTTTATTTTCCAAATCCGGCTTTTTCGGGGATATGGAATCGGGGTATATGCTGCCAATCACATTCGCAAGCAACTCAACCGGATTCGCGACGGCCCCTTCGTAAAAGTCGTTGCCGCCACCGGGCCCCTTTATTCCGTCGTTCTGATAAACACGGCCTTCACGGAACGCCCTCACGCCCTGCACTCGCGGCTCAGCGGCGAGAATCTCGTCGGGACCCGTGAATGCGCCGGGATTGATCCAGATGTCGGCACTGTCCGCGATGGCAAAGACCTCTTCCAGCGAAAGTTTCATCTCCCGGGTCGTGTCGCTTTCCCACAGGTAGCGTCCGCCCGCATCGCGGATGAGCTGCGCCGTGAAACTCCTGCCGCCCGGAGCATACCACACCCCGCCATACGACATGCCCACTAGAACCCGTGGACGGTCTGCCGGCAAGGTGGACTCAGACGACAGGGCGACATATTCTGATTTACTTTGTTCAAAAACCGAGTCCGCAGGGACAGGGCAGGCCAGCTCTCCCGAACGGCCACAGAACAGCAGACCGAACAACTTAATCCATTCGAACTTGGCGAGCGGGCTATCTTCCTGCCATTCCGAGGTGAGCATCATGGGGATTCCAAGCGCCTGCAGGCGCTCGTAGTCGTCGTAGCCGCCGCCTGTCGCAAACGTCATCACAATTTCGGGTTTCAGGCCTAGCACCTTCTCGAGCACGAGCCCATGCCCGTTCCCGACCTCCGCGACCTTTCCCGCAGCAATCCTTGCATATAAAGTGCTGTCCACGACGAACCGCCCCTCTCCGACACCTGCGATGCGGTCGCCCGCGCCGAGCCGCAGCATATAGCCGATCTGCGCCGACGAAAGCACTACCGCACGGTGGAGCGGCACATGCAATACCGTCGCCCCTTTCCAGGCGGCCCCGCGCTGCACCTGCTCAAGGTCGAGCCCGCCTGCCGAGAGGGCCGAATCGTCCACCAGCGCAAAACGCTGCACCAAAGTGTCCCGCCCGATGACGGAACGGACATCCGCAATTCCCTGGCCGCAGGACTTCCCCACCCTGAGCATCCTGCTGTACTGCATCCCGCCGAACTCCACGCTGTCGGCGCATACAGCCGCAACCTGCCCGGCCGGTTTCCCGCGCGATCCAGCGTCACCGCCGCAGGCGCACAGGGCAATACCCGAAAAAGCGCAAAAAAGGGAGCCCGCTAGGACAAATACGAGGCCCGGAACAGCCGAACGGCCCAACCGGAACCCGAGGACCGGGCTTGCAAAGCGTCGTAAATGGTTGATTTTTAACATCTTATGATAAAATTTCCTGCACAAGTCGCGAACATAATGTATTTTATATTGCGAAATCCTCTTTTGGAGTTCTTTTATGAAGACAAAAATAACCTCTTTTCTCACTTTTGCCGTCGCGAGCCTGCTGACCCTCTCGTCTACCGCTTTTGCCGATGCTGAATCCGGCTTCTATGAAAGCGACCATGTACGCGGGTTCATTTCCATCGGTGCAGACTACCGTGGCATGCGCTCCGAGTTCCATGACTATGTCAACAACATCGCATTCCGCAACGGCTACCACATGGAAGAGGTCACAGTCTCCGACGGAGAAGAATCCAGGGTCGACACGCTGGCATTCGCCGGAAGCTTCAAGTATTCCAAGTTCAACAGCTACTACCTCGGCCTGCACGTGAACCTCGGTGCCCAGTACAAGCAGTTCCTTACCTGGTTCGACTTTAACTTCATGCCGCCCCAGATTTCCGAACGCCCGTCCAAGACGTATTCCGCCAGCGCCGCAATCGAGGACGCCGATGGTAACGTTGTCGAAGTCGTCACCAAGAAGTACCCCCTGTACAACGTCGAATGGTACAGCTACGGCATCGACTGGATGTTCGGCTGGAAACTCTTTGGCGAAAACACGATTATCAACCTCATCCCCTCCGTGGGCTTCGGCTTGAACCTCATCAACTTCCACTTCGCATCGAACTTTGACCTCGTGTACATGGAAAACCCGAGCAAGTGGGATACCATGAGAGACCGCGACTACAGCACGATCGCCACCACGTTCAACTCCGAACTGGAACTCCGACTTGAATTCAGCCGCATCGCCATCGGCGCCTATGGCGGTTACCGGTTCATCCGCTACAACGAGCTCAAGATCGAATCGCGCACCATGAGCAACACGGTCCCCTACCAGAACACCGACGCCATCGGCGACACCTGGTTCGCAGGCCTGCGCCTCACCTGGCTGTTCCTCAGCGACTGGCAGAAGAAGCAGAGAGACAGGCTTTAATAACAGCCATCCTGCAAGATTTTTTAAGAAAGGCTCCGTACAGGAGCCTTCTTATTTTGTCTACGAAACATTCCATTCAGTTACTTTATCCGCAGCCCTACCCCGGAAATAGCTCTTGACAAGGGCCCGTTCCCTCTGGAATATGCGGAAACGCAGAGGATCCTCTTCCGTCAGGTTTTCGACCACCTTTTCCATCGCCACGTAGTACGACGCCCTGTCCTTGAGCGCATTGTCCGTCTTCCAGTTCACAAGCTCGTTGTTCTTCAGGTACGAAAAGTCCCAGCCCAGCAGAAGTACGGGTATCTTGTAGCGCGAGACCCGTTGCGGCAGGATTGCATACTGCCCCTGCGTACTGAGCAGGACTATGGCATTGATTTTGTGGTAACACGAAAACACGACGGCATCGTCCACCAGCGCCATGTTCGGGTTGAGCTGGTTATCAAGATAGTTCTCGCTGTAGTGGACCTGCATCCCGGCTTCCGCAATCTGTTGTTCGAACCGCAGGATTCCAGACGTATGCCAGCCGCGCGCCTTCGGGTCCTTGTAGGGGTGGTAATAATGCGCCTCCATCGACACGTTTCCACGGGGGCGAAACACATGGACCGCTTCGGCCCTGACCCAGCCCTTCAACCCCTTGAAGTCAATCCGCGACCTGTACGGATGATAGTATCGATAGTATTCGTTGACCCTCTTGAGGGTAAACCCGTCTATGAAGAAACCAATGCGGTAGTCGTCCATTGATTTTTGTCGCTCCTTTTGCAGCGTCCAGGGCTTGACACATTATAGACGTAGAAGCGGCGGGTTTTGTCCACCCCCATGCGAAAAAAAACGTAAAATCTTTAAAACAACCTGCCCCGAGCGGGTCTAAGTCAGTAGAGGTTGCGCTTCTTGAGGTCATCCACCAGAGACCCCGGCATCCATTCCTTCAGGGATTCGTAGGCAGGGTCCTTCAGTTTGGCACGCCAGTCGGCAGCCTTCTTGGCATCGCCGGCATCGGCGTAGATACGGATAAGGTTCAGCACCGAACACCAGTAGCGGATAGACTTGCCCGTGCGCTTGAGGTAATCGGCGGCGCTCGCCTCGTAGATGCGGGCGGCCTCGTCGTAGCGCTTCAGCCTGTAAAGCATGTCGGCCTTGATCTGCAGCATCACCGGGTGCGCAGGCGACTTCGAAAGGCCGCGTTCCGCAAGCTTGAGGCCCGTCGCGAAATCTTCCTTGTCGTAATGCATCCAGATGAGCGGAGTCAGGAACAGCGGCCAGAACCTTTCGGAATTTTTGGAAGCGCTGTCGAGCACGGCGAGGTATTCCTTGCGGTGGTCCGACTTGAACGGCACCCAGCTGAAGCTCTTGTCGATATAGTAGGCGTAGATAGCGTAGAAGGCGCGGGCTTCCTGATCGTCGGAGTTCTCGAAAATCTTTGCCGCGGAGCGCGTCTGCATGGCGCCCTTGATGGAATGCCCGGACTCGCTCTGCACGTAGCCCAACTCGAACTTGCGGAGAGCATCCCACATGCCCGTAGCCTTGCACTTTTCCAGTTCGGCGCCGGCCCGCTGCAACGCAGCGGTGTCGCCGCGATCGTCGTAAAGGCTGATGCGCACGACATTTTCCAAGATACAGCCCACACCGGCATCGGCGGCACGCACGCGTTTCGCGGCGGCAAGGGCCTCGTCGTAATGCAGCGACATCGTCTGCCGCGTGACCTCCACCGAAAGCGCCATCAGCGAATCCGGGAGCGAAAGGGAGACGGGCCCGGCCAGCGCCGGAAGCGATAAAAATGCCGTAATGAGCAGGGCCCTAAAAAACATATTGTCCAAATATAGCATTTGCACGGCAGCCGGAAAAGTCCAGCGAATAGAGCCTATCCACAAAGCTCCAGCACTCCCTATCCACAATCGCTCCACATCATTGGCGTTTTCGGCGAATATTTACAAAAAACTTTCAAAAACCGCACAACGGCGCGGGTTTGTAGTCCAAACTGGAATAAAAAAACCGTGATATGCAAACAGTGCACCCAACGGCCTTCCAACACGCCTTATTTCCTTATAAGACAACGACTTAAGCGCAACCCGACCCCGTATTATGGACCACAGTGAAGACAAACTAAGCAAACAAAAAAAAGAGACACATATCACATGTCAATTTCTTACACGCTTGTTTTGCAAAATCCAATTTTCTATAACTCTCCGTAGAGGCCGGACGTTTTTCCACAATCTATCCACCAAGCCTTTTCGGGTCTGTCGACAATTGTGGAAAAAAAAGCCAGACGGAGGTTTCATGAATCTGTTGCATAAAACATCTGCCATCTCGTTCTACAAGATCCAGTCGGGGTTTGTCGCGTTCAAGAGCAGAATCCGCGAGGTACTGGGCGCCACCAGCGAAATCAACCTGGACGACGTCATGAACGACGACGACCTCTACTCCTTCTACAGGAACGGGGAATCGGCAGACTTCGTCGCTGCCGCCATTGGCGGGAGCATAGCCGACTAGCTTCGGCTACTTCTTCTTTTTCTCGGGGGCCGGAGCGGGCTCGGGGCAGCCGTTGAGCGTCTCGAACTTGCCCTTCTGGACCGTCACGATCTTGCTATTGACATTCACGCCACGGCGGAACTTGATGTCGCCGTACACGCCCTGGAACGAACCCGTATTGTTTATGGCGTTCGTCATGCTGTTCGGGGATTTCGCGAGCGTGCTGAACACGATGTTCGCGGCGTCGTAGCTGAGGCCGCTCACCTTGTCTTCACCCGGCTCGGAGCCCCACCTTTCCTGGAACGCCTTCGCAAACTTCGAGTAGTTCTCGCTCTTGCCCATGTCGAGGCCGGGCACGCTGAAGTAGGAGCTGTCCACCAGGCGCTTGCCCTGCACCAGAAGTTCGCGACCGTACCAGCCCGACGTGCCGAGCAGCGTACCGGAAAGCTTGTTGAACGCGATCTGGCCCGCCATGAGGCCCGCGTCGGAGGGGTTCGTGGCCGCGACAAAGATGCCGGGGATGTGGAACGTGGAGTCCTGCATGTAGAAGCGGCGATCCTTGGCGTTCACGGCGTCGAGGTTTTCCGCGCCGCGGGCAATGTTCCTGCGGCGGTTTTCCTGCTTGAAGCGCACGTCGCGGATGAGGTCGAATTCAGTCTTGTAGTCCGGACGGCCTTCCTCGTAGTTGCGGAAGGCGACAACCGTGCCGCCGCGGCGTTCAACCGCGGTGGTGAAGCTCTGCGACATGGCGCTGCCGTAGTCGCCCAGCGGGCTCAGCACGGCAAACTCGCGGATGTCGAGGCACTTGATGGCAAAGTCGGCAATCTTGTTCGCGAGATTTTCCATCGTGATGTTCACCTGGAAGATGTTCGGCCCCATGCGGGCGATGCCGTCGTCGGTCGCAGTCGGGGTGATCATCGGGATATGCTGGAAGTTGCTGCCCATCCAGGCGCCGACCGTTGCAGCGGGGCCACTCATGATGGGGCCGACGACAGCGACAATGCTGTCCTGGTTGATAGCCTGCTGCGTACGCAGGAGAGCCACGGAGGCGTCGGCGCGGGTATCGGCGGTGCGGATATTCACCTTGCCCTTGAGGCCGGCCTGTTCAAAAGCGAGAATCACGCCCTGCACGGCGGCGGCGCCGAACTCGGCGAAATCACCGGAAAGCGGGGCGAGCACGAGAACCGTCGGCATGCCGGCACCGTAGTCTTCAAGAGAGTTGATGCCCTTCTCGGCGGTATTGACCAACTTTTCGGAGGCGCCGGAACTCAGGACCTTCTTGTACCAGTAGCGGGCGGCCTTGTAGCGGCCGGCATTCTGGCATTCGCGGCCAATCTGCAGCTGCATCCAGCCGACCAGGTCCTTGTCCACCGGGTACTTTTCCAGGAGCGCCTGGAGCTGGTCAGCCGTCATGAGCGAGGCGGCAATCGTCTGCACGGCGACTTCCTTGGTACGGGAGCGGGCGGCAGGGTTCTTGGAATAGGCGAGAATGCGCAACATGTCCTCGACACCTTCGTACACGGCGCCACGCTCGACCAGGACGATGGCATGCGCCAGTTCCATACGTTCGCGGTACGGGGTAGACACATAGTATTCGAGGAAGCGGCTGGAGACCTTGTCGGCCTCGTCGCGCTTGTGTTCGCGCAGGTAGCATTCCGTAAGCATCACTGCGGCCTTCTCGCCGTTGCTGTTGCGGAAGCTGGACTTGTACACCTTGACCAGGGGAGCGATGGCATCCGCGCAGCGTCCGTCCTGAATCAGGGACATGGCCTGCGACAGATCGCCCTGGGCGAAAATCATCGAAGAGAAGAAAGAAACAAAAAGGAAGGGAAGAAGACGTTTCATAGTAACCCTTTCTCGACGCCGCTAGGCCTCCGCCTTGGCCGCCTGGACGACGTCGTGATCTTTTTTGATTTGCTTTTGCAGAGATTCAGGCAATTTGGCCCAGTCGATGATATCGACCCGGAACGGGAGCTCGCTTTCGACGAAGGCCTTCTCGACGGCAGTCATATCGTCGAAGGAAATCGGCTTTTCCGAAATAACGACAAGTTCGAGGTCCATATCGGGCGGGCAATCCGTGCCGTTGACCCTCGGACCGTACGCCCAGACTTCGACGCCCTCGAAATGGAGGCCCAAAATCCGCTGCACTGTTTCCAACTGTTCCGTATCTAAGCAAAGAGCCATAGCTAGTCAAATATAAATATATAAAGGGGTAATACCCCTGGGATTTTAGTTTTTTTCCCCTTATTTACTTCGAATCACGGGGTGGGCGGCGACCGTTGCCACGGCGGCCCCTGTTCCTGAAGAACCGGTTGCGTCTGGGTTCCTCGCGGACAAGCACCACGTTTTCCGGAGTACGTCCGGCAAGCTTATACACGCCATTGCACGCAAAATCGATAATCCATGCGCTCAGGAACGAAAGGCCGAACGCAAGCAGGAATATCAGGATAGGATTCTTCGGCGAATAGACCAGTTCCTGGAAGTAGTAGTAGCAGAAGAAGCTGTGCGTAAGCCAGATTCCGATAGACTGCCTGCCGAAAATCACGAGCACGCTCTTCACCACGCGCAATCTGTACACCAGAAGGACAATCCCGAGCGTCACCATCGAGGCATACGCGAAGTCGAAGAAGTCAATCCCCCACCTGTCCGGCTGCCTCCAGCCGTCACGCAAGAAATAGGCAACCAGCAGAAGCACCACAGCGACGGCGACACGCTTTACAGCACTCGTCCGCAGGGAATTGATCGCCCGTTCAAACACGTCGTACTTGGCAAGCCACGCACCAGTCATGTATATAGGCAACAAGCTCAGCGCGATAGACATCTTGATCCAGAAATACGAAACGTTGAGTTCAGCGGTGTACGGGAACTTCACGACAAAACCGGCAAGGATCCTCGTCACGAACACGTTCAGGAGGATAATCCAGACCAGGTCATTGTAGATGTTGCTCCGCTTGCGCCTGAAGAACCACATGACCATCGGGGTCATTAAGATGAGGATGACGTATTCCGTAAGGAACCACCACTCGAAATTGAAGTTCGTCTCGAGAAGGAGCGCATTCCTAATCCACTGCGAGACATGAGTGTTCACGTTCGGCTTGCCGAGAATCAGGCCCATCGGCACGAACACGATGAATACCGGCCAAACCTTGAAATAGAGCTTCTTGAGGCGGCGGGCGAAAAAGGAGAGCAGCGGTTCGCACTGTTCGTCACTGGGAAGAAGCTTGGAAGAATAGCTCCTGAAAATCCCATATCCCGCGAGGAGCGTGAATATGGCGACGCACACCTTGCAGAAGCCGGACACATGCCATTCGAGGGTCGTCGTGTCGGCGAATACGAATAAACTATTAAAACTCGTGCCGGGAAGCAGTCGCGCCGGGAAGGCGAACAGGTGGTGCACCAGCATCATCATGATGGCAATACCCTTTACAGCCAGGGTATCGTCCTTGGAAACGTCAAAACTCCATTTTTTCATTTATATATAATCCTTTAATCGCAGGGGCGGTCAGAGCCGACCCTTCACAAGCTTGTACAAATCGGCGAAAACGGCCTCCGGGCTCCGGTCGGCATCGATAGCCGCAACGCAGTCCGGGTAGTCGCGAGCCGCGGCCAGGTAGCCCTGGCGCACCCGTTCGAAAAACTCGGCCTTCTCGCTTTCCAACCGGTCGGGTGCCTCGCCCCGCTTCGCGGTGCGCGCGCGGCTCCGTTCCACAGTCAGGTCAAGCACGACCGTCAGTTCCGGGAAGCACCCGTCGCAAGTGAGTTCCGTCAGGCGCTGCACCATACTTGCACCGAGTCCGCGTGCATAACCCTGGTAGGCAAAAGTGCTCCACGCGAAACGGTCGGCAATCACGATCTTCCCCGCATCGAGTGCCGGCTGGATAATCTCGTGAATCACCTGGGCTCGCGCCGCATTGTACAGCAAAAGTTCCGTCTTGTCGGCCATGATTCCCTTGAACGAGGCGTCCAAAAGAATCTCACGAATACGCTCCGAAATCTTAGCACCGCCCGGCTCGCGCAGCTTCACCACGGAGTAACCCTCGCTTTCGAGGGCCGAGATAAGCATGTCTATCTGGGTCGACTTTCCCGACCCATCAATACCTTCGAGGCTAAAAAAAAGCTTTGCCGTATTCATGGGTACAAATATGCAAAATTTTCAGGAGGTTCTTGCCGATGCCGGCAGTGCCCGAGCGGTCGATTGTCCTTAGCAAACATCGAACACCACTCTAATCCCGTCAAAAATCCCCGGTCACCAGGCCGGGGATTCTGTGTCAAGATTTGTTACAAAGTAACGCTTATTCCAAATCCTTGCCGTGGCACTTCTTGTACTTGAGGCCAGAACCGCACCAGCACGGGTCATTGCGGCCGAGCTTCGGGCCGGCCTGCTGGGCACGGCGCGCTGCAGCGGCAACGGCGGGATTCGTATAGGTACGGCGGACTGCGGCCGGACGCGTTCCCGGAAGAGCGGACTGCGGCATCGGCTGCGGTGCGCGCTGATCTTCGGAAAGGGCGTTCGTCTCGGAAGTGGCGGCCTGGCCAGCGAGGCCAGCAGCCTTGGCACCTTCGGCGCTCAGCTGTTCCGTTTCCTGCTCGGCATTTTCGGCAGGCTCGGAAGCATTTTCTGCGCCTGCAGCAGCCTTAGCTTCTTCGGCAGCCTTCTTTTCGGCATCGATCTGTTCCTGGCTCTTAAGCTGCAGCTGATCCGGCGAGACGGTCATGCCGTTCGGGAGCGTGATGCGGATGTTCAAGATGCGCAGCGCGGTGAGCGTCGCAATCTTCTCGAGGCAACCTTCGAACAGCTTGTAGCCTTCGCTCTTGTAGACCATCAGCGGGTCCTTCTGGGCGTAGCCGTGGAAGCGGATGGCGTCCTTCAGCTGGTCCATTGCGTACAAGTGTTCTTTCCACACCTGGTCGATGGTCATGAGCAAGAAGCGACGTTCGATGTTGCGGAAGTCCGTATCCGGGATAATCCTCGTGAGCTTGTCGTAACGCACCTTGCAGAGGTTGATCACGTCTTCGAGCACCTGTTCCGGAGTCTTCTTCGTCGCATCTTCAAAGCTCAGGTTGTATTCCATACCGAGCGTGCGCTGCAAGTCGGTATGCAGGCCTTCGAGATTCCAGCTCTCGGGGTAGGTCTTGGCCGGAACATAGGCAGACACCTTGATATCGCAGGCGTCTTCGATGCGGTTCATGATTTCTTCGCGGATGTCTTCGCCGTTCAGGATGCGGCGACGGAGGCCGTAAATCACCTTGCGCTGCTCGTTCATCACGTTATCGTAGTCGAGCAAGTGCTTACGGATATCGAAGCTCTGGCCTTCCACGCGGCGCTGTGCACCACGGATGGAGCGGGAAACGATCGGGTGCGTAATCACTTCGTCTTCGCCCACGCCAAAGCGGCTCATCAAGTTCTTCACGTTGCTGCCGCCGAAGATGCGCATCAGGTTATCGTCGAGGCTGAGGAAGTACTGGCTGGAACCCGGGTCGCCCTGACGGCCGGAACGGCCGCGCAGCTGGTTGTCGATACGGCGGGATTCGTGGCGTTCCGTGCCGAGCACGTGCAAGCCGCCCAGCGCCGTGACTCCGGGGCCAAGAGCAATGTCGGTACCACGACCGGCCATGTTGGTCGCAATCGTCACCTTGCCTTCGTGACCCGCGTACTGGATGATTTCAGCTTCGCGGCTGTGGTTCTTCGCGTTCAAGACTTCGTGCGGGATGCCTTCCTTTTCCAAGAGGCCGTGCAGGTGCTCGGACTTTTCGATGGAAGCCGTACCCACGAGGAGCGGCTGGCCCTTGGCGTGGCGGTCCTTGATGTCGGCCACGATGGCGCGCCACTTCGCGTCTTCGCTCTTGTACACCATGTCCTGCATGTCCTTGCGGATGCAGGGCTTGTTGGTCGGGATGACCCAGGTGTTCATGTTGTAAATCTTGATGAATTCCGTCGCTTCGGTTTCGGCCGTACCGGTCATACCCGAAAGCTTCTTGTACATGCGGAAGTAGTTCTGGAACGTGATGGTCGCAAGCGTCTGGTTCTCGCGGCGGATAGGCACGTTCTCCTTGGCCTCGATGGCCTGGTGCATACCGTTAGAGTAGCGGCGGCCTTCCATGAGACGGCCCGTGTTCTCGTCGACGATGACGATTTCGCCGTCGCGCACGATGTAGTCCACGTCCTTCTCGTACAGGTACCAGGCGCGCAGCGAGTTGTCAAAGAAGTGGACCCAGTCGGCATGTTCGCCGTACAGGTTCGTAATGCCCATCATCTCCTGGATGTGGTTCACACCCTTCTCGGTCAACTGGATGTTCTTGTCCTTCTCGTCCACGGAGAAGTCCTTGTTCTTCACGAGCTTCTTCGATATCTCGTTCGCCTTCGCATACTTCTCGGTCGCGTCTTCGGCCGGACCACTGATGATAAGCGGAGTACGCGCTTCGTCGATGAGGATGGAGTCCACTTCGTCGACAATGCAGAAGTTGAGTTCGCGCTGCACCAGCTGGCTCGGTTCCACGGCCATGTTGTCGCGCAAGTAGTCGAAGCCGAACTCGTTGTTGGTACCGTAGGTCACGTCGCTGTTGTAGCTTTCGCGGCGCTGTTCGGAATCAAGACCGTTCACGATAAGGCCCACCGTGAGTCCGAGGAACTTGTACACGAGGCCCATCTGCTTCGCGTCACGGCCGGCGAGGTAGTCGTTCACCGTCACCACGTGTACACCGTGGCCTCCGAGGCCGTTCAAGTAAACCGGGAGAGCAGCGGCAAGCGTCTTACCTTCACCGGTGGCCATTTCGGCGATGGCGCCTTCGTGGAGCACGAGGCCACCGATCATCTGCACGTCGAACGGCATCATGCGGAACGGCTTCACCGAATCCGGATAGAGTTCGCGGACCTTCGCATACACGGCGGCCGGCATGTAGACTTCCCATTCGTTCTTGCCAGCGGCAAGTTCAGCCTTGGCGGCATCGGTGTACTGCTGCAAGTCACCGAGCTTGCTGAAATCAAAATTGTTTTCGGGCTTAAAGATGTTGAAAATACCCAGACGGCGGTCGCAAGCTTCTTGGCAAACTGCGAAGGCTTCGACCTTGATGTCTTCGAGCGTGGCCCCGTTCTTGAGCTTTTCGCGGAACTCGGCGCTCTTTGCGGCGAGGGCGGCGTCATCCAAAGACTCCAGGGACTTGCGGACCTCGTGGATCTTGGCGATGACCGGGCGAAGTTTCTTCACCTTGCGTTCATGTGGGGTACCAAATGCCTTGTGGAGGATGGTATCGATAAGACTCATAGTAATCCTTTATAATAGCCGAGGGAAAACCCGCGGACTTGGCGTAGCAAAATTACGGGCTAAATTTAGCAAAAACTATGCCACGTCAAGGTGCGTCTTACATTGAAACAACGCAAAAAATCCCGGGAATCCCGGGATAGAGTAGAGAGAGTAATTTTAAACGCTCGATTAAAGCGCCGTTTTCACGAACTTGAGGACTTTCTGCTTCACCTGGCCGTAGTACTTGTCCCAAATATCGGAAACTTCCTTAACCTTCTTCAGGTTGTCCATCTCGTAAGCGCTTGCGACTTCCGGTGCGCAGCGGAAGATATTTTCCTTGCCGATATTGGCGCAGGCTTCGAAGTAGTTGGAATTTCCGGTACGGGCGACCCATTCGTCCATGATGTAGTTCAGCCAGCCGAGAGCGTTCTTCTTCTTCGGCGCATTGTTCGGATGGATCATGCCGGTATTGAAAGCGAGAATGATAAAGCCGTCATCTATGATTTCCTTGCATGCCTTCTTGTCCGGCTTGCAGGGGTTCTTGATGCCCGATTCCAGCACCATAATGGGATCGTTGGCCCACAGGCCGCCATCGCAGAAAATCTTGCCATCGAGATTCAGCGTATCGAAATATGTCGGGGCCGAGCAGCTGGAAAGAACGGCATAAGCCCTGTCCATCCAGCTATCTTCGCGGTTCCACACCTTTTCGACGCTTTCCCCGTTCATGAAGGTAGTGGGAATAAAGATGGGCTTGCCAAAGGTATCCATTTTACCCGGGAAATACTTGTAAAGCAGCTTTTTCAGGTTAGCGTTGTCATAGCGGTAGTAGTTCGACGCAAGTTCAGGAACCACAACGCCCTTTCTTTTCGTGAAAATAGCCGACAGATTGTCATTATACATACCATACAGTTCGTCAGCCGACATTCCGGAACACAGACCCGAGGCGATAATGGACCCGGTCGACGTTCCGGCAAAAGCGGCGCACACATCACCAAGTTTCTTGCCGAGATCAGCTTCGAGTCTACGCATGAATTGGAGAGGGCCGATACCCAGGGCACCGCCACCCGAGACAGAGATAACTAGTTTCATTTTTACCTTCCTTTATATGGATTCTTCGCTACAAAATAAACTAATTTTTTCAACGGATGTTATATTTTTTGTAAATTTTTATTACATTTTCAAACCACGAAAATCCCATTTTTTCGCATAATTTTTCAGGTCATGTGTTGATAAGTTGTTGATTAGCAAACTCCATGCAACAGCGCTCAATTTTCAAACTTCACATAATATCCACAAACCGGCACTTCTCTGTTCAACGCCCAGCAGGGAGAAAACCTGTCCGGATTTCGCTTTTTCCTAGTGAAATTAAAGGCTTTTTTGGCGTTTTTTCCTAAAAGTTTCACGTGAAACATTGAAACTTTGTCTTAATTCGACTTAGCGGTTGTTAATAAAAAACCTGGTTTTATCCAAAATCTATCCACTAATGAACATGGCTCCATATACTGGAGCCATGATATGGTTTATAGAATGTTTACAAATCTATCCACATAAACGGGATAGGAACTGACCGATTGGAGCAGGTCAAGCCCGGCCGAACAAGCTCTTAGAACTTGATGACGCGGGGTGCTTCCGTGAAACTGTAGAACGTGGCGGTCGCATCCTTGAAGTAGAGCGTCTCGGTGTTGTCGTCGTCGGGGGAGTACATCGACTTGAGTTCGGGGTAGTGCTCGAGCATGTCGACCTTCGGTTCGCGGCGGTCGTCGCGGACGAGGGTGCCGGCCAGGCGGAGCCACTTGTTGCCTTCCTTGTTCATGGCGCAGATTTCGACCTTGCCGTTTTTCTGGATCTGCTTGGAGCAGTCCTTGGACTTGCCGGTCTGGATGTAGAGCTTGCCCTCGAAAATGTTGGCGGTTCCGAAGGGGCGGACGCGCGGCTGGTCACCGTCGACTGTCGCGAGGAAATAGGCCCCGCAATCCTTGAGAAATTTTACGACTTCTTCCATAAGATGTTCCTTTTTTTGAAAAACTTCAATACTTGTCCGCTAAAATATAAATTATTATACCCACATACCAATGCCTACCGGCAAGTTAAACAAGATATGGAAATAAGGACTCTTCATCCGTACCAGATAGCCCACCCTGACATTGAACATGTCGATGATTGTCCCGATACAGAGCGAAAAGCCGTAATCAAAGCCAGTCTCGTTAATGTAGCCCAGTTCTGGACCTAGGGAAAACTTGAACGAGATGCCCCTTTCGTAGAAATATAGGATATTTGGCTGCAGCAAGAAGTTGAACCCGTCCGCATAAAAAGCATGCGTCCCAATAGTCCACAACCAAATGTGACTTGGTATAAAACTGGAATCATCACTTTTAATGTATATATAATTCCAATCACCAAAAATCCAATCTGCTCCAAAAGCGAAACCTGTGCCGCCTCCCAGGTACATATTCCAAGGAACCAATTCCCGAAAGAAAGTTTTTCCAGAGTTCTGCTGCACCCTAGCGGAATCCTGCGCTACATTGGGGGCCTGTTCCTCGTTGGCAAATGAGATGCCCGCCATCACGAGTACCATTAGAAAGGGTAAAAATAAACGATAAAACTTCATTTTTTTCAAGACGCTTTCGCCGTCACTTCTCGATAAATCCTCGCCATATCCGCAGAGAAACAACAGAAGATGACTTTCTTGACTTTTTGCACCGGGAAGTTCCGGACCGTCCTGACCGCAATCTCGGTAGCCTCCTCCCAGGGGTAGCCGTACACGCCGGTCGAGATGGCGGGGAAGGCGACCGTCTCGCAGCCGTTCTCTTCGGCAAGTGCAAGACAGCTTTTGTAGCAGGATTCCAGGAGAGCCGGTTCGCCGTGCTGACCGTCACGATAAACCGGTCCCGGAGTGTGGATAACGAACTTCGCCGGGAGTCTAAAACCCGGAGTAATTTTGGCCTTACCTGTCTCGCAACCGTTCAGGGGGATGCACGCCCTCAGCAAATCAGAGCCCGCCGCCCGGTGAATCGCGCCATCGACACCGCCACCCCCAAGGAGGGAACAGTTCGCCGCATTCACGATGGCATCGACTTCCAGCTTCGTGATGTCTCCCTGGACAACTTCAATCTCTATCATAAAACCTCCATCATGTCCAAATTCTGAGCCCCGAAGGGATATTGAGTATAATATTCATATAGGTTCTTTCTGACTTTACCAAATACCCTATTTCAAAATTCAAAATATCAATGAATGTGCCTACACGAGCTGAGCCACCATATTCAAAACCATTCTTTATCTTGTAACCTATTTCCGGACCTACCGAAACTTTAAATAAACCTAAAAGAGGAATTCCTACATATAAATATTGTATTGTAGGCTGTAAATAAATACCATAACTAGAAGTCCAAAGTACCTGAGTTCGAAGAGACCAGACCCATAATTGTTTCGAGGAACCCTTCCGTTCGGAAGACGAATCATCGAGAAAAGAATCATAAAGAAAGCTATAATCACCAAACACCCAGTCAACTCCTGCAATAAAAGCATTCCCACCTCCGATAAATGCACTCCAAGGAATCAACGCAAATCCAGATTCGTACGTGTCATCTCTCATTTTTTCCTCTTCTTCCGACTCATCCGCAAATGAGGCAGATGCCATCAGCAACACAACGAGGTATGGAAGAATACAGCGGTAAGGTTTCACGTGAAACATGATAGCGCTCGACAACCCACCTACGGTTTGAATTGTCCAAGACGCAATGCCAGAGGCATCCCCTCGATAGGTTCACGTGAGGCCCTCTTCTCGAATTCCAAGATTACCTGGCAGACTGGGGAACCATCCCTTTCCAGACTGTAGCCGAAACAGTTATCTTCCAGTCCGTATTCATGACACTTCAAAACATCCCCGACAAAACATTCCTGCATGAACTTCACCCGGATTCTTCGCACGGCATCTTCGAAACCGGAACTCTCCATATGGCAGGCCACCGCCAAGTCCAGGTACGTCCTGTTGTTCATGTGGTGGTTAAAGTCGATATCGTTCATGCCCACGCGATGCTCGAGTGTGTTCATCAATTTTTCAGATGCCTGCCATTCGAACTTCCGGTGTTCACCAGCGGCAAGTTCCTCGATGAGGTCAACCTTACCATCAAGGATCCGGGTATCGGCAGGGCGCTTCCTGTTCTTGTCCAAGACAATCCAGCAACAGTTCCCCCTGGCAAAGACCCGGCCACCGTAACTCATGGTGAAGTCGCAATAAATCTTTATCCTGGACTTTTCCGAAATCCAGAGTTCAACATCGAAGCTTTCGGACCATGGGGGGAGTTCTCCATCGATCCGCATATCTATTTCGGAAATGATCCAGTACAAACCCTGAGCCCGGATATCGAAAGCGGCAAGAAACCGGCTACCCAGATAACGGGCGAAACTGTCCTCGTAATATGCCAGGGCAGCCATCGGCAACATCCGATAATCCAGGTCCATATCGCGACCGGCCACCATATAGCTATGTGAAAACTTTTGCATAAAAATACCCTGCCCATAATTTAACATTTTTTAGGGAGACAACAAACAAATTATCTATATTGATGATATGAAATATCGTATTCTCATACCTATTATATTACTTGTTTTTGATCTGCCGTTCGCGCAACTCTTGCCCCAGAAGTCGGAAGACCCTTCCACAAAAATTGACCGTGCCCTGATATTCAAGGTAGACTATAATGATGATGTGGAGGCGCCAGCCGACACTTCCAAGACCATCGATCAGCCGGCACGCAGCACGAAGAAGAGCAACCTGGGAAGCAGTCTACTATTTATAAATACGCTATGCGCAACGGGAATGGTCCTTTCAGTTATCCTTGACGGGAGCGGATCCGGCTGCTTCGTGATACCCAGCAAGAAACTGAAGTAATAATGTTAGGCACCCATGAAGATCGAACACGTAGCCATCTGGGCCAATGACATCGACAAGGTCTGTGAATTCTACCGGAAGTATTTCGGCGGGGCAGTCCAACCGCTTTACCACAATCCGGCAAAACAATTCACGAGCCGGTTCGTCACCTTCGAAAGTGGTACCCGCCTCGAAGTCATGCACCGTCCCGACATACCCCCAACGTTTCACGTGGAACATTCGGAACATCTCGGTTTTGCCCATCTTTGCTTTTCCGTCGGATCCAAAGAAGATGTGGACCAGCTGACCCAAAAAATGTCCAACGACGGAATCCTGGTCGTGGGGCAACCCCGGACTACCGGTGACGGGTATTATGAAAGTGTCGTCCTCGACCCCGAAGGAAACCGGGTAGAGGTATCAGCATCGAGCAACGTGCCTCAATAAAAAGAGACATGTTCCACGTGAAACATCATTACTATATTTCCAGCCATGAAAAAAATCATCCTTACTTTTGCCCTGACTCTCTTCTCCCTAGCTTCCGCAAACTGCATCAAGACCATATTCGATTTCGAGAGATCTGAGTACCTTATGTACGATAAAGATTACGACGGTTTCGTCCTGGATAGCATGTACGTGGACAAGGGTACTGCCGACAACAGAGGCGAACGAATCTACATCATGAAGAACTTCTATAAAGACGGACTTCTCGACAGCGTACACGAAGGCGACTATCGGGAAGGGAAATGGGAATACCGCGATACAAAGTACAACGGGAATATCAATGTCACCCACGAAGGAAATGTCTGGACAATAGAAGGAACAGCGAACGGACAGGAGATAAAAGAAATCGTCTACTTTGACGGGGATTCACTTGCCGCAACCACAACCGACGAAGACGGCGAATATACCAGCATCTATGTCTTGAAAAACGATACCCTGTTCAGGTCTTCCGAAGACCAGATCATCGTCATGGACGAAACAGACACAAACACCTGCTACCAGAAAGAATATTACGAAGGCACCTGGACGGCATGGGACCGATTCGAAACATCTGTCCAGGACGGGATGATTATCGTCAGCAAAACCTATATGGAAGAAGGACTGGATCACAAGGTCATGATATATTATATGGTTCCGCGCAATGGTGCTTCCTCCACATCAATCCATCGCAAAATCCGTCCGGCAATCATTCTCGAAAAGGTTAAAAAGTTTGACCTCCTCGGACGCCCGGCCAAAAGCGAACATATTATAAAAGTGAACAGGTAATCTGCCCATGAAAAAACTCATCCTTATTCTAGCCATTCTGGCATTGAACGTTTTCGCCGCTGGCTGCCGTGACTACATGCGCCTCTCGGTATCTTTCTGGAATTTTGATGAGTACCACCTCGATAGCGTCTATGCGGCAAACCATTTCGGATCACTTGTTTATTATACAGAAGCAAAGCTGTACTATACGAATAATAATCTTGATAGCATAGTCAGATGCTATGGCGACTGCGAATACATGCACATCAAAACCATTACCGAAAAAACAGATACGTCAACAAATAGAACAATCTATATAGATGGCATATTATCAGAAGAAGAACTCACTTCCATTAATGGAGATTCTTCCTTTTCTATTTCATACCGCATCAGAAATGACAGTCTCGTTGAAATAAGTAAGATGAAAAGTAATTTTCTTAGTAATGATACCTTATATAAATTAGAGATGAAACAAAACACTGTCATTACACCTGACCCCAGCAATGAAAATCTCTGCAACTTCACTGTTTATGAACCCATAAAAAATGACACGTCACTTCAAAGCCTGACTAAACAAAATATCATCAGCGAATACCAAGCAACTATAACCAATACAGAAAAAGGCTTTGTTGTATCCTTCAGCAATAGTGATGAAGAGTGGTTTTATACCCTCGCCAGTGAGTCCACCACATCAATCCATCGCAAGGTCCACCCGGCAATCATTCTCGAAAAACCGAAACAATTTGACCTTCTCGGACGCCCCGCCAAGAACGCACATATTATAAAAGTGGGCCGGTAAAGTTTCACGTGAAACAAAGTTGGGCCTATTTTTCGCTGTCGGCGGTGTTGATAGATAAATCACAAGATTCAACATTTTTTCAACATTTACTAAAATATTATCCACAAATATTTTTAAAATTTTCGGTCCGTCGGATTTCCGGCGGCCTTTTTGTTAGTAAGATATTCTAAATTAGGGAACGTTACGTCAGATATTCACAAGACGTTTCACGTGGAACATACTTAATGAGACCATCGGAAGATACCAGGCAACAGGATATATTCTGTCAATTTTTGTCAGATAAGGGCGTACAGCTGTCCAAGGAGACAACTGAGCGACTCTACCTGTATGCCGATTTGGTGGTAGAGACCAAGCAGTTCGGCAACCTGATTTCGCCGAAGGATTCCGAAAAAATCCTCAGCCGCCATATCGCAGACTCGCTGGTTCCCTATATAGCAATGAGGAATGAGCTATCAGCTATGAGGGCTAATAATTTAAAATGCTCACAGCTCAATACTCATAGCTCACCGCTACAATGGGCTGATATGGGTGCGGGTGCGGGCTGCCCGGTTTTCCCGCTCGCCATCGTGATGCCCGAAATCCAGTTTTATGCGGTCGAACCCCGCAACATGCGCGTGCAGTTCATGAACTACGCCAAGGAAAAGCTCCAACTCCAGAACCTGACTGTCGTGGGCAAACGCTTCGAGACCTCCGGCCTTTCGGACCTGGACTTTATCAGCTGCCGCGCCCTCTCGACTTTCGAAAACGACTGGGAACGTGCCCAACCCGGACTCAAGAAGGGCGGAATGTTCCTCACTCTAAAAAGTTTCAACAATATCGTTCACTTGGAAAACGACCCGGCGGTACACATATATAAATATGCTCTGCCCCAGGAAGAACAAGTTTACGCCTTAGTCACTCGAGGTAACGAATGAGTAAAGTAATAGCAATCTGTAACCAGAAGGGCGGTGTGGGCAAGACCACGACGGCCGTGAACCTGGCCGCAAGTTTTGCCGCTCTCGAAAAGAAGACACTCCTTATCGACATGGACCCGCAGGGCAACGCTTCCCAGGGTCTCGGTTTCAACGAGGCGCAGGACGAAGATATCCACGAAGTCCTCAACTTGGCCGGTAACCCCGACAACCTCAGCTACGAAACCATCAAGCCGGCAATTCTCGACACGCCTCTGGATTTCCTGAAGCTCATCCCGTCTGGACCGGACTTGGCCGTGATGGAAATCGAGCTCGTGAACGCCATGAGCCGCGAACGCCGTCTCGAAAGAGTTATCAACATCCTCAAGCAGGCATTCGAGTTCATCATCATCGACGCACCCCCGAGCCTGAACCTCCTCACGCTCAACGTGCTGACCGCTGCCACGAGCGTGCTCATCCCGGTGCAGTGCGAATACTACGCCCTGCAGGGTATGACCGAGCTTTTCAAGACAATCCGCGAAGTGCAGAAAAACCTGAATGGCGACCTCAAGATCGAGGGAACGCTGCTCACCATGTACGACGCCCGCCTGAGTCTCTGCAAGCAGGTCGCCGAAGAAGTCCGCGAAAACCTTTCCGATACGGTGTTCCAGTCGGTTATCCCGCGCAACGTCAAGTTGAGCGAGGCCCCGTCCCACGGCAAGCCCGTCATCTTGTACGACGTGCAGAGCAGCGGCTCGCAGGCCTACATGAAACTCGCCGAAGAGATCCTGAACAAGGAAAAATAAATTATACCATCGGCACCGAAATCGCAACAAACAGATTTTATATATTAATCAAGGATTTTAACAATGGGAAAAAAGTCTCTTGCTCTCGGCCGCGGCCTCTCCGACATTCTCAAGGACCATTCCTTGAACAGTGGAGCCATACCCACTGAAGCTCCCGCGCCGGCCCAGGAAAACGAAAAGGACAGGATTGTTGAAATCGATGTCAACCTCATCGACCCGAACCCGTTCCAGCCACGCAAATTTTTCAACGACGACGAGCTCGTGGAACTCGCCGAGACCATCGAGCAGCACGGCCTGATCCAGCCGATTGTCGTCCGCAAGGTCGGCGACCGTTACCAGATTATCAGCGGTGAACGCCGTACCCGCGCAACAAAGCTTGCCGGACTTCCGGTCATCAAGGCGCAGGTCTACGAAAATCTCGAAGACAAGACGATGGCCGAATGGGCCCTCATCGAGAACATCCAGCGCGTGGACCTGAACCCGGTCGAAGTTTCAAGGTCTTATCAACAGTTGATCGATAATCACGGCTATACTCACGAAGATTTGGCCAAGATTGTTGGTAAGTCCCGCTCCGCCATCACGAACTCGCTGCGTCTCCTGAAGCTTCCGGAACAAGTGCTCACTTGGATAGTAGAAGGCAAACTGAACAGCGGTGCCGCCCGAGCCCTCTGCAGCGACAAGGTCGAAGATCCCGAAAGCCTCGCCAAGAGGATTGTCGACGAAGGCCTGAACGTCCGCCAGATCGAGGCCGTCATCCGCGGGGAAGATATTAACCCGACGAGAGAAGAGAAGGAAGAGGCCCAAGAGGAAACCCCGGCAGTCGATACGGCCGCCATCGATTCCTCGACAAGTTCGACGATTCCGGCCGTAAAGAAGCCGAAGCCGGAACTGAGCGCCGACCTCAAGAATTTCGAGTCCAGACTCGAAGGCTATTTCGGTACCAAGGTCGAACTCAACCCGAGCGCATCCGACCAGGCCAAGGGTACCATCGTCATCAGTTACTACTCCATGGACGACTTGACTCGTATCCAGGAACTTTTGGAGAACCGCTAAATCGTGAAATTCCTGAAGCTAAAGTTCAAGTCGTACACCATCCAGGTCATCCCGGATGATTCCCGCCAGATAAAGCAGTATCATGTCACGGCGAAAATGCTTGCCGCGATCCGTATTGCGCTGGTGGTAATTATCGTATTTTCGCTCGTGTTCATATTCCATATCGGCAAGATGACCGCGAAAATTGCCCGTTACGAAACCCTGAAAAAGACGGATGCCCAGCTCGTGAAGGTGAACGCCAACTACGAGGAAGTGCTGACGCACCTGGATTCCCTCTGGATTTTCGAAGAAAGGATACAGAATATCCTCGAGACGTTCCTGGAAAACGATTCCAACAAGATCAACAGCCTTATCGACAAGAGCAAGTTCACGCATACTCCGCCCGAGAAGATCGAGGTCGACTTTGAAGGCCTGCATGGTTGGAAAAGTTTCGAGGAAAGGCAGAGAATCGAGAGACTCCCGAATATTTTGCCTGTAGTCGGCATGATCAGCAAAACGTTCAACGAAGAGACTGGACATAACGGCACCGACTTCGCGGCAAAGGCCGGAAACCCGGTTTTTGCCACCGGAACGGGTACAGTTGAGTTTGCCGCCGAAAAAGGTGAGCTCGGTAATACTATAATTGTTAATCACGGGAACGGTTACGTAACTAGCTATTCCCACCTTAAGGATATGAGGACACGCAAAGGGCGCCAGGTCAAGAAGGGCGATATCATCGGTACCATCGGTAACACTGGCAATGCATCTGGACCGCATCTTCATTACACCATCACGAAGGACGGAGTTCCCCAAAATCCCGAATCCTTCTTTAACTACTAGGAGAAAACATGCCTAATAAAGAACAAGAAATCACGCAGATTGGTAACAGCATCACCATCAAGGGTGATATCCTCGGCAAGAGCGACGTCCGCGTTGCCGGCAACGTCCAGGGCAGCGTCAATATCGAAGGCGACCTCGTCGTGGAACGCACGGGCCGTATCGAAGGCGAAATCAAGGTGACTTCCTCTGTCATCGCCGGTACCGTCAAGGGCAATATCGACTGCACCGGAAAGCTCGTTCTCGAAAACTCCTCCAAGTTCGTGGGCAACATCAAGACCAAGCAGCTCATCATCCAGGAAGGTGCCATTTTCCAGGGCAACTGCAACATGGGTTCCAATGAGATTCCTGCCGCCAAGGAAGCTTCTGCCCCCGCAGCGAACGGCAAGGAAAAAGTTCAACAGCCTTTCTAATATCTTCTATCTATTTATATAAATAGAAGTAGTATTGATGGTGTTGATTGTGGATAGAAAAATCGGGTTTTCGAGATATACGCTTGAAGATCATAGAGATATGAAACGAAAGTGTGATGTAGATTACATTGAAAACTCGAATTCTATTCACGACTTTCAACATGGATAGATGTTGAAGTTCAATCTTTGACAGCAATTCACAAAGAAAGCACAAAAACACGTTGAGAACTGGCATAGCCGGTCAAAGCACATTTGCAAAAGAGATACATAAGCAAAATAATACAAGGCCCATAGCGCTGTATTATCTATATTCTTTACACGTATGATTTCGAAAGTCGTCAGGATAGGCCAAGTATCCGATATCCACATCGGAGAGGATGAAGGTTTTGTACAGGGCATAGACGTCCGTGCAAACTTTGAGTCCGCCTTGAAGTCAAAGTCCATGAAGGACATTGACTTGCTTGTGCTGTCCGGCGATCTGGCTAACGAGGACGGGGAAGAAGGCGCCTACAAGTACGTGGCTGACCTGCTCAAGGATTACCCTGTTCCCGTGTGCGTGATTCCAGGAAACCACGACCGCCTCGATGTCATGCAAAAGTATTTCGATCTAGAGGGCAAGGTCAGGAACGGAAAGTGCTACTACCGTTACGACATTTGCGGACGTACACTGCTCTTCCTGGATAGCGGGTGCGGTACAGTTTCCAAGGACCAGCTGGACTGGTTGAAGGTCGAAGCGGCCAAGGTGAACGACGAGGTGCTGCTGTTCATGCATCATCCGCCATGCTTGTGCAACCACAGGTTCATGGACTTGAAGTACGCGCTCAAGAACATCGACGAAGTTCAAGAAACGTTGTCTTCAATAAAGAATATCAAGCATATCTTTACTGGCCACTATCATTTTAATTTTCACCTGCAGCTTCCGTCGCAGCAGGAGGTGCATGTCGCGCCTTCTACGCAAATGCAGATTGACCCGCAGGCTCCCATTTTCAACTTGATGAGTTCCGCTCCGGGCTGGCAAGTGATTGAATGGGGAGAAAATTTTGTAGAAACTGGTGTTTATTTCAACTAACCCCTTGAAATATTCAACTATTTAACTAAATTTGGGGAAAAATTGGCGGCTTAGCTCAGTTGGTAGAGCGTCGGAATCATAATCCGCAGGTCTGTGGTTCGAGCCCACAAGCCGCTATTATCTAAGAAGAAGAGGCGCGTATGTCAAAACGAATTCTTGTAATCTCGATCTTGATGCTCGCCTCTTTTTTTGTGTCCTGTTCTAAGGACCAGGACCAGCGCCAGTCGCAGCAGCAGGCTGTCGTGACTGCTCCCAAGGTCGAAGCGATAGTCAAGGTCGAACCTTTCAATGCTCCCGCCTCGCCGGTCATTAGCGAAGACAAGGCCAAGATGTACGTGAAGGCAAGCGCTGCCCTCCTCGAACTCGGAGTAAGCTGGACGGACCGCATTGAAAAGGCGCAGGACAACGAGAAGGTCCAGATTCTCAATGCCTACAACGTTGCACGTGATCAGCTCTGTGCTCGCGTCGGCCTCGCCGGCATTGCCGAATACAACTGGCTCACCGAAGTTGCCCTCAAGGAAGAAGGCAACAAGGCCACGTTCGAAGCCGCTGGCATGAAGATCCAGTAAGGCGAACCTGAATTTCTTTTTTGACGCCGTGCCTTTGGCACGGTTTCTTTTTTGCTCGTGTTCGTGTTGGCAAAATGCGTTTGACATTTTTTGTCGTCCCGCTGAAATTATATTTTGGAAGTGAAAGAAGAGGTTGATGAATGAAGTTTCTGCATTTGGCAGATTTGCATATAGGCAAGCGCGTTTGCGAGCACAGCATGCTCGGCGACCAGGTGCATATCCTTGGCGAGGTGCTCAAGGTGGTCGATGCCGAAAAGCCAGATGCCGTGCTGATTGCGGGCGACGTGTACGACAAGCCGGTGCCGGGTGCCGAGGCAGTCGCCGTGCTCGACGATTTTTTGGTGAAGCTTTCTAGGACGGGTGTAAAGGTGTTTGTCGTGAGCGGAAACCACGACTCGGCAGAGCGCATCGCGTTCGGTGCGCGGCTCATGCAAGGCACGGGCGTGTATATGTCGCCCGTGTACAGCGGCGCCTTCGAGCCGGTCACGCTGCAAGACGTGTCCGGCGAGGTCGACGTGTGGATGCTGCCCTTTGTTCGGCCTGCGATGGTCAGGGCCTGCCTTGAAAGCGACGAGGAGCGCGACGCGGTGAAGGATTATACATCGGCCGTGAAGGCGGCTCTTGCGCAAATGAAGTTTACCGAAGGACGGAGGAACGTGCTCGTGGCGCACCAGTTCGTGACAGGTGCCGAGACGAGTGACTCCGAAGAATGCGTGGGCGGCCTCGAAAACGTGGACGCCTCGGTGTTTGAAAAATTTGACTACGTGGCGCTCGGCCACATACACAAGCCGCAGAATGTGCTGAAGGATGGTGACGGCACGGTACGCGCACGCTACTCGGGCACGCCGCTCAAGTATTCGCTTTCGGAAGCAGCGCACAAGAAGTCCGTGACCGTCGTGGAACTGGGTTCGGCCGGGAATGCGGGCGTCGCTGTCGCTGGCGACTTGTTTGCGGATAGCGGAATGCATGCGGCCTTGCAGCTGCGCGAGGTTCCGCTTGTGCCGCTGCACGACGTGCGCAAGATTCACGGAACGTTTGCAGAACTTGTGTCGCCGGAATTCCGTAACGGGCAAGTTGCCGCGGGGATGAGCCTCGAGGACTACGTCTACATAGAACTCACCGACGAAAACGACATTTCCGATGCGGCCCAGAAACTGCGCGGTATCTACCCGAACTTGATGATGCTCGCCTACGACAACGAGCGCACCCGTAACCAGAAGATTACCGTCGATGTCGAGAAGGTCGAGAAAAAATCTCCGATGCAATTGTTCGGCGAGTTCTTCGGCGAGATGAACGGCCGAGAGATGAACGGTGAAGAAAGTGAGTTTGTACAAAGTATCATCGACGGAATCTGGGAGGGCGAAAGATGAGGCCGACCCGGTTGATTATTTCTGCATTCGGTCCTTATGCGGACCGCACCGTCATTGATCTGGACAAACTCGGCAAGAGCGGGCTTTACCTGATTGCCGGCGATACCGGTGCCGGCAAGACGACGATTTTCGATGCGATTACGTATGCCCTTTTCGGCCGCGCGAGCGGTGACAGCCGCGACGATTCAAAACTCTTCCGCTGCCTGAACGCAAAGCCCGAGACAAGAACCGAAGTCGACCTGACTTTCGAATATGCGGGAAAGGAATATCGCATCGTTCGCAATCCCGAGTATATGCGCCCGAAGGCCCGTGGCGACGGCATGACTAAAGAAGCCGCCTCGGTCACGTTCTTCTATCCGGATGCAAGCGGAAAGCAGGGACCGTCGAGCCGCCCGGTGAGCAAGGAAAAAGACGTTGCGGCGGCAGTGCAGGACATTGTCGGTATCGACCGCGACCAGTTCACGCAAATCGCGATGATCGCGCAAGGCGATTTCTTGAACTTGTTGCTTGCCACGACGGACGAACGCAAGAAGATCTTCCGCAAGATTTTCAAGACAGACAAGTTCAGCGCGCTGCAGGACGAACTCAAGAGGCGTGCATCGGAAATCGAGAAGCAGTGCAGCGATAGCGAAAATGCGGCGTGCACGATGGTGGCGCAGTTGCAGTGTAGCGAGGAATCGGCGCAAGTGCAGAACTTGGAGCAGGCGAAGAATTTGGCCGCAGCAAGGCAGGTCGCCGACTGGCAGGGCGTTTGCAGCACTGCGGAATCGGTAATTGCAGAAGATGCGGAAGCGCAAGAAAAAATGAAGGAGGAATTCTCCGGATTTGAAAACCGCCTTGCCGCGATGGACAAGGAATTGGGGCAGGCGCAGAATATCGAAAGGACCCGCAGCGCTCTCAAGAAGGCTACGGAAGATCTTGAAAAAATTTTGCCGACCTTGGCTCCGTTGAAAGAGGCGAAGGTTGCGGCAGAAGCCAAGCAGCCGGAACGCGACCGCTTGCAGGAACGCATTACGACGCTCAGGAATTCGCTGCCGGATTATGACCAGCTGGAATCGCGCCGTGCCGATATCTTGAAAAAGGAAAACGGAGCCAATGGTCTTGTCGCGGATTTGGAAAAAAATCGCAAGGCTGTAGAAGCTCTCAAGGCAACGATTGCGACGCTTGATGAGGAATTAGCATCGCTAGGCGATGCAGGTTCCAAGAAGCAGGAACTGATTGCGCAGCTGGACAAGCTTAAGACAAGGCAAGATGACCTGCTGAAGGTAGGCAAGAGCGTCAAGGAATTGACTGCAATACGCGATGCGTTTGAAAAGGCGAAGCAGGCCTACGTTGTAGCCGACGAAGATTACCAAAAGAAGAATGCGGAATACGAGGCGATGAATCGGGCCTTCCTGAACGAACAGGCGGGAATCATTGCCGAGACCTTGGTAGAAAACGAACCTTGCCCGGTTTGTGGTTCTACGGATCATCCGCACAAAGCTTGCAAATCGGTAGAGGCGCCGAGCCAGGCCGAATTGGAGCAGTTCAAAAAATTGGCTTCCGAGGCGGAAGCGGTACGCAGTACCAAGAGTGCAGAGGCTGCGCAAGCGAAGGGCGCCTACGACGAAAAGCAGGCTAGTGTCGATACGCTAGTGCATGAACTTTTTGGCGAGTGCAGCTTGGAAAATGCCCGCGAGTGCGGCAATACGGAATATGCCGAAAACCGCGACAAGATGGCGACGCTGACTCAGGCTGTATCCAAGGAAGAAGAGCGCGAAAAGCGTAAGGCATTCCTCGAAAAGAACATTCCGGAAAAGCGCCGGGAACTGGATAGTTTGCAGGCTGCCGCGACAGAACTTGAAAAACAGATTTCGGGCCTCAAGGCCGATATGGAATCGGGCAAGGCCGCGGTAGAGGAACTTTCGAAAAAGCTTTCGTTTGCAAGCAAGGCCGATGCCGAAAAGCAGATTGCTGAAACACAGCAGCAGCTCGATAGCTCCAAGCGTGAACTTGAAAAAGCGACAAATGCATTTGCCGAATGCGAAAAGCAGGTAAACGAGCTGAATGCAAGCAAGGGTACGCTGGCGTCGCAGTTGGAGGGCGCTCCGGAATACGACTTGGCTGCGATGCAGGCAAAGCGCGACGAGGTCGCTGCTGTTCGCGGTGTGCTTGTACAGCGGCTGAACAGCGTTACGGCACGGCAATCGCAGAACAAAAATGCGCTTTCGCAAATCCGCAAGACGGTGGATTCGCTGGGCGAGCAACTCCGCAGGCGCGGCTGGATAAGGAACCTCTCGGCCACAGCGAACGGCGGGCTTTCGGGCACAAGCAAGGTGATGCTCGAGACCTACGTGCAGGCTTCCTATTTCGACCGCATCGTGAGCCGGGCGAATGTCCGCTTCAGGATTCTTTCGAACGGGCAGTACGAACTGGTGCGCCGCGTGGAAGCCACGAACAACAGGAGCCAAAGCGGGCTCGACCTGAACGTGCTCGACCATGCGAGCGGACGCCAGCGCGAGGTGAAAACGCTGAGTGGCGGCGAGAGCTTCTTGGCGTCGCTGTCGCTTGCGCTTGGCCTCGCTGACGAGGTACAGAGCTCGGCGGGTGGCATCCAGCTCGACACGATGTTCGTGGATGAGGGCTTCGGCTCGCTCGACGACGAAAGCTTAAGGCTCGCCATCAATACGCTGCAGACGCTCGCAGGCGAAAATCGCCTAGTGGGAATCATCAGTCACGTGAGCGAACTCGAAGGAAAAATCGAAAAGATTGTCCGCGTGAAAAAGGACGAGAACAGAATCAGTCGCGTGACTATCGAGGTATAAAAAATGGCCCCTTGAAGGGGCCGTTCTTTTAAGATGAAGTTTTTTACGGAATGTCGTTGGGCATGATGCCGAACTTGCGGACTTCATCCAGCAAGATGATCTCGGCGTCTCCGGACTTTTGGGCCTCGGCCGTGACTTCTTCCGTGAATGTTTCTATGGCTGCTTCGTTTGCGCTCTGGAAGGTGGCATCCTTGTTGTTGAGCAGCGTCGTTTCGACTACGTCAAGGTATTTGCCGTCCCTTTCGGAATACCAGCCGACAAACATGTGGTCGGGGATGACAATGAGCGCAGCCTGGAACCCGATGGCTTCCAGAACCGATGCGAAGAGCAACGAGAACTCGTTACAGACAGCATGCTTTGAACGCAGTATCTCGATGGGGTAGTTGATCTTCTGGCCGACAGAGCCTGCCCCGTCGTTTTCGACATACTTGATGTTACGTTTTTTCAGGACGTCGAACACCGCTTCCACCACACGCGCCGAGCTTTCGGCTATTGTCTCGTCGTCGCTGTATTTTTGGTAGACCTTGAGCGTTCCGCCGGGGAGCTTCTTGGCGACTTCGTCCAGGATGGTGCTGATGGAGTCCATATTTGGCGTGACCCAGACCCCGTACCACCAGTGGCGATTCTCGACGCCCTTGTACTCGCCGCCGTTAATTTGCATGGGATGGATTGTCGTGGGCTTGGATTCCGAGAAGAAGAGGATTTCGCGGTCGTTCTCGAGAGCGTAGGCGCGAAGCTGGATTTGCTCCTGCTTGGGTGCGTTGAGGGCGAGCAGGTAATCCTTGTCGAACTTCAGCGAGGCGCCGAGGGTTACGGAGGTGTCGGGGTTCACGAATTCCGTCGACACGCTCGTGTCGGTGACGCCCTCTATCCAGGTCTTAAGAGCGATCTTTTTCCAGCGGCAGGGAACGCTGCTCTTTTTTTCGCAGGTGTTGCGTACCGTTATGCCGACCGGCACAGGAAGCGGTTCTCCCTTCGAGCCCTTGAAGTCCTTGTACATGAGCGGGTACTGGTTCGCGAACGCTCCGTAAATGTCGTCCTTGGAAATCAGCACGGCAGCGTCGAGCGTCCGGATGGCGTGCTGCGTATAGATATCGTTGTAGATACTGTCGTAGAGCGCGTCGTAGAGCGAATCGTAGTCGGCATCCTTCAGGCTGTCGACAAGCGCTTCGCGTATGGAGTCCATCCAGTCTTCGGAGTAGGTGTTGTCGAAGAGGATATTGTAGATCGTGTCCACGTAGGGCTCGGCATAGAGGCTGTCCCAAAGGGTCTTCGTGACTTCCGAGCGTATGGCATCGGCGAGGGAGTCGACATCGACTTTCTTGGTATCCTTGGTGACCTTCGTGCGTATGGCCTTGGCGAGAGAGTCGACATTGACTTCCTCGGCGTCCTTGCCGGCAACGCCGTCTGCACCGTCTTCGCCGGAACAGGCCGTAAAGGAGAACGTGAAGGCTGCCCAGGCAGCAAGCATAATGGATAAGAGTCTGGAACGCGATAACATGATGGCTCTCCTTTCTTTATGGGGACTCGGCATCGGCTATGAGCCTTTCCGCCTGTTGATGACCTTGTTATAAACTTCTATCTGGCGCTTGATGATGCCGTTCCATTCGAAGCATTCGGCGATACGCCTGCGGGCGCCTTCGAGCAGGCTCACGACAAGTGCGCGGTCGCTGGCGAGGCGCTTGAATGCGTTGGCCAGTGCCTCGGGGGCCTTCTCGGGAACGAGTATGCCGGAATCGCCGTCCACGACGACGTCGGGGATTCCGCCCACGTTGCTCGCGACAACCGGCAGCCCGAGTTCCATTGCCTCGATGAGCACGACGCCGAGGCCCTCGGTGTCGCCCTTGTGGTCGACGATCGCAGGCAGGACGAATACGTTCGCGGTGCGGTATTCGTGCGCGAGGTCTTCCGGAGAGAGCTTGCCCGTGAACACGATGTGCGGGTACTGCAAGGCTTGCTGCTTGAGCTTTTCGGTGAGGTCGCCCACGCCAACGATGCGGATTTCGAACTTGTCGGCGGGAAGGAATTTTGCGGAGTCGATGAGGTAGCAGATGCCCTTGCGCTCGATATGCCGACCGACAAAGAGAATCTTGAACTTGCCGTCGACCGGATGCGGAACGATACTCTCGTTCCTTGCACCTTGAGCCTCGAGCCCCGAGTCTCCTTTCTCGTCTAAAGTCGTCCCGTACGGGCTCCATTCGACGTCTACGTTGCGGATGGCCTTGATCTTGCCCGCGGTAAAGCTAGAGTTCGCGAATATGGCCCGCGCCTGCCCGATAGCGAATTTCAGCAGCGGCTTCACCCATTTCTTCTTGCGGATGAGCAGGAGTTCCGCTCCGTGGAAGTTCAGCACCAGCGGGATGCGCAGCAGCTTGGATGCGCCGAGTGCGATATAGGCGTGCGGGAACGGCCAGTGGGCGTGGATTACGTCGGGCTTCCACTTGCGGCAGATGGAAAGGCACTTGAAGAACCCGCTGATGATGTAGGGGATGGCGAGGAGCTGCAGCCAGGGCCTGCTTGCCATCTTGGAGGGGGCGCCCTCCTCGTGCGTAAGGATTTCCCAGCTAGCGGGCGCGTAGCGGAAACGGTTCACGCGCGTGTCGTCGATTTCGTGACTCTTGAGCCCCTTGTATGCCGGGGCGAGTACCTGGATTTCGACGCCGGCCTGCTTGAGGTGCGCGACGGAGGTACGGAGCCAGGGAACTTCGGCGTCTTCCTGGAACCGGGGGTAAACGGAACCGATGACCAGAACTTTCATGTGCTTGCTGCTGCCGCCTTTTGCTGCATGTCCTGGATGCAGGCGGGATAGACAATGGGGGTCACCAGGGTCGAAAGGATGCTCGACACATGGGGGAAGTTGTTTATGTTGGCGGTCTGCTCGATACGGCCCTTGACGCGCATCCAGCCTTCCGCCTTGGAATCGAGGAGTAGCATGCCCAGCCCGGCCTCGTTTTCCAGGAATCCGATGATATCGCATCCCCTGTTGTTCTTGGCCAGGGCTTCCAGGAATATTTCCCAGAACTTGCTGTTGTCTTCTTCGTTACCGAGCTTCTTGGCTATCTGTTCAAAGTTGAACTCGAGGTACACGAACGAGGTCTTGTCCTCGTCGCTGCGGATAATTTCCTCCTGGCAACGCCGTTCAAATAATTCCTTTGTGTATATGGAAATATTGAACCGGTGTTTTCCAATCAAATTGAAGAGCTGTTCCTTCATCATCGATTGGAATTTAGTCTATTTTTTGGGTATGCAGAGATTGATCAAGTTAAAAAAAGTGCTGAAGAACAGTGTTTTGGCTTCGGCGGTGGAGGGATTCAAGTCCCTGAAGGTGTCCATGGGCAAGTACCGCCCGCTTTCACCTGCCGAAATCGAGTTTCTCGAGAAGAATGGCAACCATTGTGAAGACTGGTCGAAGGTCTTGGTGGAACCGGCGTTCGTTCCGAACCGCATCTACCGTTCGGTGTTCATGGGCGATGTCTACCTGCCTGCATTCTTTGGTACTCTGCTTTTGCCTGGGGATGTCTCGTTCCCGACGGGCATATACGATAGTCTCGTGCATAACAGTATTATCGAGAACGCGCTCGTGTACAAGGTCGCGACACTCAGCAACGCGCTCGTGCGCCGCGGCGCCGTCGTCCAGAACGTGGGCGCACTTGTCGGCAACGGCAAGATCAACTACATGATGGGGACAGGCATTTCCGTGGGCAACGAGATGGGCGGCCGCATGGTGTACGTGTTCCCCGAGATTACGACGGACCTGGTGGATGTGCAGCTTTTCCATAAGGCCGATTCTGCGACCGAAGAGGCTTTCAAGGAACAGCTGATGGCCTACCGCGACGAGTGCGTCATGCCCTATGCCATCGTGGGCAAGGGTGCCGTCGTGAGCAATACGAATATCGTGCGCAACAGCTGGATAGGCGAGCATGCCCGTGTCGAGGGTGCCGCCAAGGTACGCAATTCCATCATCATGAGTTCGCTTGAACGTTCCACGCACGTCTACGATTCCGTGATTCTAGAGAACTCCAACCTGCAGATGGGCGTGAGCGTCCATACCGGTGCCGAGATACAGAGGTCGGTGCTCATGGAACGCTGCAAGGTAGGGAGCAAGGCCATCGTCAAGTCTTCCATCGTGGCGCCGTGCTGCCATATCGAGGAAGCCGAGGTGAACTGCTCCTACGTGGGGCCGATGACGCAGATGCACCACCATTCGCTGCTGATTGCTGCCCTGTGGCCGGAAGGTTGCGGCAACCTGGGCTATGGCGCGAACGTCGGCAGCAACCACACGGGTCGCATGCCCGACCAGGAAATCATGCCGGGACAGGGCATGTTCTTTGGGCTCGGCGTGAACATCAAGTTTCCCGCCAACTATCGCGAGTCGCCTTTTACCTTGGTCGCAAGCGGCGTGACGACGTTGCCGCAGCGGCTCAAGTTCCCGTTCTCGCTCATCCGTCCCGGCGACCCGCAGCTGATGGGCGTGCCCGCTCGCTTGAACGAGATTATCCCCGCGTGGAACTACGCGAAGAACGCCTACGCGATGGACCGCAACGCTTACAAGTACGCCCAGAGGGGCAAGGGGGCTGTGGCTCCGTCGTTCTATAACATGTATAGCGCCGAGACCGCCCGCTGCGTGTTCGATGCTTATGAACGCCTGCAGGGTGTCACTGTGCGCGACCTTTATACCAAGCGCGAAATCGACGGACTCGGCGAGAACTTCATGCGCGAAAGCGTTCGCCAAGATGCCCTGCGCGCCTATGCGGAATACCTGGAACGCTACGTGCTCGACATGCTGATATCGCTCGTGGAAAACGACGGCTCGCTTGCCTCGCAGGCCCCGCGTGAACTCCGCCGCCTGGTCGCTGGCGACGTGAACCGCGACATCATGCGTGTCGTGCCGCTGCCCGAGACGTTCGATGAGCTGGTCAAGCGCTTCCGTACCCTCGAGAAGGACTGGTTCGACCGTGTGGGTCACGGGCTCGACCGCGACAGCGCACGAGGCCGTGAGATATTCGACGACTACGACGATGCGCATCCGGTGGATGCGGCCTTCGTGGAGTGGGAGAAGACGCGCTTCGAGGAATCCATCCGCCGCCTGAATGCCGTGGCCAAGATGGTGAAGCCGGAAGGGTAGCGCTCCGGTGGAACAGGTATTGCTCTACATATTGCTCGGTGTCGAAGTCGTGCTGCGCATTGTGCTCGAAGTGCGCGAACGCAGGCTGACCCAGGTTCGCGGCGGCGTGTTCGCGTTCCTTCGCATTGTGCCGCTTCTAAACGACATCGTGCCGCTGCCCGAGATGCGCAAGGCGCCCGCCGCGTCCGCTTTTGTCGAGAAGCACGAAGAGGGGCACAAGAGTTTGCATCACGGCATCCTGCGCAGCGTCACGAAGATTATCTTCCTCATTGTTGCGGTATGGTTCTTGGCAGCGATGCTGACCCGTTTCGGCTTCTCGATTTACGAGTCGGTGCTGTGGCTGCATCTGGCGGCGATTCCCTTCCGTGCGATATTCCATCTGTACTGCTGGAACCAGGAATACGAAGCCGATGCGTATGCAATGAAGCAGCTGGGCAAGGCCAAGACCAAGGAAGCCATGCGCGAACTTGCGCTTTGCGAAATTCCCTACACCAAGCTGTTCGCCGTCATATACCGCGAACACCCGACTGCGACGCTTCGCCAGCGCCACCTTCTTGGGAAATAAAAAGTACAAATAAAGTAATCTATTCCCTGCGGGAGTCAGGGAAAGCCTAGATGTCTTTTCCGCTGCGGGCGAGGAACGCAAGCGTAATGAAGGCGCCCCCGACAAGCCCGATAAGCGGGAGGTCCGCCTGGTTCTGCAGGAACATCTTGAGGAGCCTGACCAGCTGCGACGAAAGAAACGCATAGCCTGCGCTGCACAGCACGACGAACAGAGCGAACCGCCCGAGGTACGGGATGCTCCGCGTAATCTTCTTGAAGTAGTTGTTGATGTATGCGCCGTAGATCATCAGCACGGTCGCCACGAGACCCACCGAGATGGAGTCCATGTGGACGCGCAGGAAATTTGCGAACTGGTGAATGTAGGGCTGCATATATCGAATATATAAAAAACGCTCCCATGCATTCTTTTTATTATTGGCGTATGTTCAGGTCCATCGCCGTTATCCTTGTCTTGCTAATCCTGTGCGGTTGCGCGGCAACTAAGCAAGTGGGCTATTCGTCAAAGGATGCGACCCGCGGGCTTGTCTATATAAACAACAAGCAGGGTGCTACGGCCGTCTATATCGATGGCGAGTTTGTGGGGAGCACACCGATGAATGTCTCCCTTGTTCAGGGCGAGCACCACATTACCATGAATTACGGCGGAAAGATCGTTTTGGATACGACTTTCACTGTCACGGACGACTTTGAAAGGAACGGCAATGCGATTATGATGGGTGGAGCCGTCACGGGATTCATCACCATCCTTTTAGTTCCGTTCCCCGTAAATATGCTTGCGTCCACGGTTCCGGTTATTCTCGCGGGCGTGTCGGCGCGGATAAATACAGACATGATTGTCGTCAGTTCGCGGGAAGGTATCGATGCGACCGCCAAGCCTTTGCCCAGTGCCCCGGATACGCTCCCGGCGCCTGCCACAGCTGCTGCGGTTGCCCCAGTCGCCACTACGAATCAGGACGGCATGAACATGTACGCCATTGATACGGACAAGTACACATTTTTGATGGAAAGGCGCGGCGAGAAGATTTCGAAATTTGTGTCGGTGGGTTCCATCTGCTATGAAGCGTCAAACGATCTGGTGTGGATGAACCATGCGCAAAGTCAGCAATCGGTTGTTCTCGCCAGTGACGAGTTTTTCCCGTGCGAAATAGATTCGCTTCCTTATCCGAGCCCATTGCTGTCTTCGCTTAAATGGGTGGGTGGCGTGACAGCTATCTGGGGAGTTATAGGGGCTGTCGCGGGTGGCGAAATGAAGTCGACAATTGCGGGTTTAGGCGTGGGCTTGGCCCTTTTTGGATTACCGACCTACCTTATCGCTCACAAAGTTACCGAATCCCAGAATCAGCGTACCTGCAGGCTCTTGAGGAGTCAGGAGCAGGTGAGGGAATGGTACAGGCAGTATCCTTGCCATTAGAAAACGAATCCGATACCCGTGTCAAAGAACCAGTAGTGCCCGGTGAAGGCTTTCCCGAGATAGACTGTGGTCCCTGCCGAAATCTGCACGTGTTTTGCAATCAGGTACGACGCTCCGAAATATTGCGAGATGATGTAGGGAAAATCGAAGGATATGTCGCGATTCTGAATTTCGTCGTCCCACCAGGGCCTGTAAAGGAACGGCGCATAGGAGAGGGCAAATTCCTTTATCGGGAACAGGTTTAAAAATCCGCCGAATCCCCCGTGGAACTTGGTTTCATGGCATTTATTGCAGTCAAGCTCTCCATAATCATCCATGTCCCCTGCCAACGTTCCTTCTACCGATATCCACTGGCCTTTTGCAGAAAAGTTGTTCATGCTCAAGTTTAGGTAAGCCGTTATGCCTGCTTCGACAAACCGCGAATTGATTCCGGCAGATGCGCGAATAAAGGGAAACGGATCGAGTCCGAATCCGAGTCCCCACATGGAAATCCGGTTCTTGCTGAAGTAGTCGAATGCTCCCGTAACCGGGAATCGCAAAAGCCGGTATGCGATATTTGCGTCGCTCTTTTCCAGTTTGTATCCGCCGCCGCCCGTGTTCGCCTCTTCGTTCGTGAGTCCGTGGAGTTGCCACGTTTCCTTGTCGAACTTGCGGATTTGTACGCTTGCGCGCTTGACACTTGACTTTTCGTCCATCGAGAACGCTGCCCCTGTATAGGGGGCCGGAGCGTAGACATCGAATGTGCCTTCCGTGATGCTCGCCTTCGACCAGCTGCATCCGCAGAGATTTATAAAGATGCAGGCGGCTATCGCGTATATGGCGAGAGTGAATCTCATAGCAGATAATCCATGCGGATGTTCCGCATGCTTTCGAACAAGTTAGCCTTCAGCGTGGAGTTACCCTTGGTGAGGCTCTTGATTTCTTCGCGGATGCTCTTGCGGTGGGAGGCCTTCGAGAACTCGCAGGTACACGTGAACTTGCGGATATCGGCATCTTCGGCGTACTCGATGATTTCGCTTTCTTCGCAGTAGCACAGCGGGCGGATGATGCTGCACGGATATTTTTCGTAGGGCACCATTGGCGGCATGCCGCTGAACTCGCTCTTGTACAGCATGTTCATCAAAAGCGTTTCTACGATGTCGTCCATGTGGTGGCCGAGCGCAATCTTGTTGTAGCCGTTCTCGCGGGCGAACTTGATGAGCTCGGTGCGGCGCTGCGTGCTGCACCAGTAGCAGTTGAGCTTGCGGCCTTCCTTGAGTCGTCCTTCCACGGCCACGTCCTTGAAGTAGAATGGAATCTGCGGGTACTGCTCTGCCATGCGCTGCAAGAATTCGCGCGGGGCCTTGTCGGCAAAGTCGCTCTGGATGTGGATGGCACCTATTTCGCAGTTGGGCAGAAACTTGCCCATGCGGCTTGCCAGTTCCATCAGCAGCACGCTGGAATCCTTGCCGCCGCTCACCGCGACAAGCACCTTGTCACCGTCCTCGATCAACTTGAAATCGTGGAGCGCCTTGGTAATCTTCTTGCTGATACGTTTACGAATTGCTGATGACATAACTAATATAGGCTATGAGGTGTGAGGTCGCTCCCTTCGGTCGCTTTGAGGTATGAGGTTTCGGATATTTATACTCACCGCTCATAGCTCACCGCTCATTGCTCGCGTCTCAAACAAAACGGGCCCGCTTTCGCGAGGCCCGATTAGTTTATTCTTTATCCTTGTTAGTCCTCGACAAGGCGGAGCGGCATGAGCAGGAAGCTGAATCCCATGTTCTCGCCGACCGGCTCGATGACACAGGCGCCGATGGGAGCGTTCATCTTCATCACGATTTCTTCGCTCTTGCTTAAACCGAGGATTTCGGACAGGTACTGGCCGTTGAACCCGATGCAGAAGCTGCCTTCACCGTTGTGCGTCACGGCGAGAGCTTCGCGGGAATCGCCGCCGACATCCGGGTCGGTTGCGCTGAGTTCGAGGTTGTTGCCGTCCATCTGCAGGCGGATCTGGCGCGTACGGGCGTTGGCCATGGAGATGACGCTGCGGATCTTGTTCTGGAGCTCCATCGTGTTGGCCTGCATGGTACGTTCGAAGTTCTGCGGAATCACGGCGCGGTAGTTAGGATACGGACCTTCGTACAGTTTGGAGATGACCTGCGTGGAATCCGTGTTGAACAGGATGTGCGTCGCGGAGGTGCGGACCTCGATGTTCGCATCGCTCTTCGCGATGTGGAGGATGTGCTGCATGACCTTCTTCGGGATGATCACGCCGTTCTCGAGGTTGGCGCCTTCCTGGTCGATGCTGGCGCGGCCCAGGCGGTGACCGTCGGTGGCGACCATGGAAATCTTTCCGTCCTTGGCTTCCAGATAGACGCCGTTCAGGTTGAGGCGCGTGGAGTCGGTGGAGGTCGCGAACAATGTCTTTTCGGCGAGGAACGCGAGTTCGCTTGCGGCGAGGTTCAGGGTTTCGCCGTTTTCGATTTCGGGGAACGGCGGGAAGTCGCTTGCGTCAAAACCGGTAATGGAGGCCTTGCCCTTTTCGCTCCACTGGATCTTGGCCAGGTAGTCCTGCACGTCGAGGCTGATTGTCGTGATGCTCGGGTCGACCAGGTTGTTGATGAGGTCGGAGAACTTGCGTGCGTTGATGACGACCGCGCCATCCCGTTCGCCCTGCACTTCGACCTTGACCCTGATGCCGAGGTCGAGGTCGGTTGCGCTGACTTCGAGGAAGTTGCCTTCGAGGCGCAGCGAGAAGTTGTTGAGTACCTGGATGGTGGACTTGTTCGGAACGGCGGTAATGGCCGATTTCAGAACATTCTGAAGGACGGTTTTGTCAATAGAAAACTTCATGGATTATGCACCTCTCTGAATAAGCATCGTTCCAACAAAGAATACTACCGCGATAACTGCGAGCAGGACAATGACCCGCTTGTCGAGAGCGTTGGACTTCTTGGGGACAAAATTCTTGGCATTTTGCTTTGCACGCCTGCGTTCACTACGACTCATAGGGAATCTCCATTGTTTTATGTCCAAAAATCTACTATTTTAGAGAGCGGTGAGGAAAAAAGCATGCACAAAATCCCTCTAAATATGCTGAAAAACAAGGCCAAGTCTTATGCCGACATGGTGCGTAATCGTGTCGACGTTACGGGCGAGGAGGCCAAGCTGGCTGCCGACTACCGCAAACTGGGCGAAAAGGTGTACCATGCCGTGCTGGGCGACCTTGTGTCGGTCATGAAGAGCGATCCGGCCGTCGTGGAATTGGTGGGCTCCATCGAGGAACGCCTGAGGAAACTCAGAGAACTGAAGGGTATTCGGTAGGCCGTGAAGAAAATCGAAGTACATGTCTTTTCCAAGGATACCTCGGGCAGCAGACACTACAAGTTCCCGGTGTGGAAGGTTCTCGTGGGCGTGGTTGCCTGCATTGTCGCTGTCCTGGGTTTTATCCTGTTTTCCCCTGCGCAGATTATTGACCGCCTCTCTGACGGGAACGTGGTCGATGTTTACAAGCAAAATTCCTTTATAAAGAAGCAGATCAAGCAAATCCGCGAGAAGGTGGACGAGTCCATCCTCAAGGCAGAGGAGGCGCGAATCCTGCGTGACAGCACGGTGGTGCTGAGCGGCATGGGATTTTCGCTGGAGAATGCAGGGGCCGACGACGAGATGGCCCCGATGGCGAAGGACCGCAAGAGCGTCCTCGAGATTGAGCGTACCATGCGCAAGGCCGTGAAGCTCCTGGAAGCGGATTCGGCGCGTGCGGCGAACATTCCGGTACTGCATCCCATCAAGAATTCCCCGACGGTCAAGAACCGCTTCGAGATGATTTTCGACCAGTTCACACAGCAGAACCTGCCTCACCGCGGCATCGACTTTGTCGCGGCCGAAGGCGACACCGTGTTCGCTCCGGGCGGCGGGATTGTCGCCGAGGTCCGTTCACATCGCGGGTTCGGGCTCACGATGAAGATTGAGCACACGAAGCGCATACGGACGTTCTATGCCCACCTGGGGTCTGCACTGGTGAAGCCGGGGCAGAGGGTTTCCCGCGGCGACCCGATCGCGCTTATCGCCGAGAGCGGACGCGAGTCCAGTGTCGGACTGCATTACGAAGTGCGCGTTGACGGCACTCCGGTGAATCCGGAAAACTTTTTTATAACAAAGTAACGTAACCTCCGGGCCTCGCGCCCTAAGCTTGGCATCTCATAGCTCACTGCTCATGCCTTGCACCCCGCGCCCGGAGCCTCGCACCTCACAGCTCACCGCTCACAGCTCACCGCTCATAGCTCACCGCTCACAGCTCGTCCCCCCTTTTCTCCAGTCTCCAGCGCCTATTCTCTGAATTCTAGGCTCTCGTCTTATTATATTTAAAGTCCCTAGGTCCGTTGGAGCGGGCGGGCGGTACTTTCCGTCAAGAACCTTCTCGGGCTCGGAGGATCTCCATACTTTTGGTCATCCTCTTAGGGTGCTATCAAGTTTTGCTTACTTTTAGGAGTTTTAATGGCAAATAAGTGTAAGCGCGGAATTTTGATTAGCAAGACACCTTACGAGAAGCGTATCGCCATCATGGAAGATGGCGAACTTGTAGAGCTAGTTGTTGAAGGTGTCTCGTCTAATCGAGTTCTGGGCAATATATATAAAGGCGTAGTCCAGAAGGTGCTCCCCGCACTCAAGGCTGCGTTCATCGATATCGGCCTCGAGAAGGCCGGCTTCCTGCACCAGGACGATGCCATGGACAGGAACGAACTCCTCCGCCGCGAATATGGCGACGACGATGACGAGGATGGCGTTTCCAAGGACATTTCCATCGACGAACTGCTCAAGGAAGGTCAGGAAATCATGGTCCAGGTTGTGAAGGAACCGATCAGCACCAAGGGTGCCCGTCTGACGACGCACCTGAGCTTTGCTGGCCGTTTCCTCGTTTGCATGCCCGGCACCAACTTCATCGGCGTCTCGAAGCGCGAACGCGATCCGGCCAAGCGCCGCGAGTTCAAGAAGGTGGTCCGCCGCCTCAAGGGCCGCGACGTGGGCTACATCGTCCGCACCAACGGCTTGAACGAGTCCGAGTTCGAGATCAACAAGCAGATGCGCGAGCTCGAGAGCAAGTGGGAACAGACGAAGTACAACTTCGAGACCATGCCCGCCGAGACTTGCATCTATGAGGAGTCCGACTCCATCGAGCAGACCGTCCGCGAATACTTCGGTGACAACACGGACTACGTGTACATCGATAACCGCGACGAGTACTTCGCCCTCCGCGAGTACCTCAAGGTGCTCTCGCCGGACAAGCTCGACAAGGTGAAGCTCTGGAGCAGCAGCGAAAGCCTGTTCGAGTACTTCAAGATCGAGAACGACTATGCGCGCTCCCTGCAGCGCCAGGTCCCGCTGCCGCGCGGTGGTAACCTCGTGATCGAGCAGACCGAAGCCCTCGTGTCCATCGACGTGAACACCGGACCGAAGGTGCACGGCAAGGACCAGAGCAAGATCATCCTCGAAACGAACATCGACGCCTGCCACGAAATCGCGAAGCAGCTCCGTCTGCGTGACGTGGGCGGCCTCATCATCATCGACTTCATCGACATGGAGACCGATGCCGACCGCGAGGCCGTGTACCAGGAATTCCGCAAGGCTATCCGCCGCGACAAGGCGCCTATCAGCCCGGCCCCCATCAGCCAGTTCGGCCTCATGGAAGTCACCCGCAAGCGCGTCCGCGTGAACCTGATGACCGAGAAGACGGAACGCTGCCCGGTGTGCAACGGTGGTGGACGTATCGCCACGCTGGAATCCACGCTCGGCATGATCGACCGCTGGATGGCCCGCGCGAAGGCCAAGGGCAAGCTGCGCGAGGTAACGCTCGTGGTGAGCCCCGCCGTCGTCGACGTGCTCTGCCGCGACCTCAACCGCATGTTCAACTACCTGGAATACAAGCACAACATGAAGATCTCCCTCGTGGAAGACGAAAGTGCGCACGTGAACCAGTTCTGGATGTACGACAAGAACAACGAGGACATCACGGATCAGTACAACTTCGTGTAGTTGTCGCGGTTACAAGTTAGTTTATAAGTAAGGCCGGACTTCGTGTCCGGCCTTTTCTGTATCTAGGCGCCTGCTTCGTAGGCTAGCCGTAGTGCAAAAAAAGAAACGCCCCGCAGAAGCGAGGCGTTGTTTATCATGTAGAGAAACTTACTTGATATTCAGGTCGAGCGCGTTGATCTTTCCGCGGCGGACGCCCCAGAGCATGTCGCGGGTCATCTCGGAAATGGTCTTGCTTCCGGCCTTTACGGTGATTTCGATACGGGCGATGTAGACGCCGGTCGCGACCAGGCGGCCATCGGTTGCCCTCATGTTCCAGGCGAGGAACAGGTTGCCGCCGTTGCTCAGGCAGTCGCCGTTGTAGATTGTGTCGGCGCAGGCGATGCTGCCGGATTCGCCGTTCACGTAATGGCCGAGGCTCGAGAAGTAGCTCGTCTTGTAGTGGAGCGTGATGTTGTCCTTGCTCATGACCTTCACGGTGCCGTTCTTGACGCCGGCGAAGTTGGACGAGGTGAGCGCGCCTTCCTTGATGGCGTTCACGGTAGATTCGCTCAAGCCGTATTCCTTCTTCGCTTCCTTGACGGACATCTGGCCGGATTCAATCTGGCGGAGAATGTCGACGGTGAGCTTGCCCTTGTCGATATCGGCGACGACGGCGGCATTTTCGTTGGCCGCGAGCTGCGCCATGTCGAATCCGATCAAGTGGCCCTGTACGCCGTATTCGTCCACGATTTCCTTCACGTCCTTCGTCATGTCGGTGATGAGCGTGGGCACGGTCGCTTCCTTGCTCGTCACGATGGCGACGGTCTTTTCGTTATCACCGTTGACGCCTGCGACCGGAGCGCTAGACAGTTGGACTTCCTGGTCACCGGTGATACGAACCCACGGGTTCTGCTTGTGGGGCGAGGTGCCGGACAGGTCGAAGGCCACTTCGGTACCCGTGACATAAAGCGGAGCGTCGCCGGGGACGAGGCGGATGGAGTCTCCCACGGCCGGGACCACGTCGTTCAGGCCGCCGTTGAAGGGCATCTTCCAGATGTTCGGTTTCACTCTTCTCACGGACATCGGGGTAATAGGATCCTTCAGTACACCGACGCGCCAGCACTTGTACAGGAAGAGTCTCTGGAAGTAGTCCTTGCTGCTGTCGGCGATGCCTTCGCTGAAGGTGATGACCAGGTTCGTGTTGTGGTCGGTAATCTCGACTTCGGCAGAGGTGATAATCGGGTTCACGCGGTCGATGATGTCGCCGGTAATCGGGAACACCGACTTGCCGCCATTGTCGGAGAACGTGAACCAGGTCTCGATCATGCCGTTATAAAGCGTGTCGCTGGAACCCGTGAACACGGTGTTGCCGAAACCGCCCTCAGCCGTGAGGATGAGCGTGGAGTCGTGCATGATGTACTTGGTAAGCACGGGGAACTGTTCGCCGAAGGTGAACTGCAGCGAGTCGATCTTGCTCTTGCCGGTGAGTTCCTTCGTGTACTTGACAAAGAGGCTGTCTGCGCGTCCGTCGCCGTCACGGTCATACATGATGGCGTATTCGACAAGCGGTACGGGCGGGAGCTTGAGGTTGATGTTTGTCCAGGCTGCGGTGTTCGAGGTAGCGGCGCCCCTGACCATCAAGGTGGCGTTCACGACTTCACCCTTACCGATGATGTAGAAGGTGGCCTTGCCTGCGTTGAGCGTGACGGAGGAAATCGGGTTGCCTGCCGAGTCGACGACGGTCATCAGGGTGTCGGTCGAGTTGATGTAGAGGACATCGTTGTATTCGGCACCCCATTCTTCTTCGTACTGTACGTTGACCTGGTACTTCTGGTAGGCCCATTCGCCGAGCGGGGTCACCTGGCTGTTCAGGTTGCCGCCCAGGATTTTCCACTTGCTGTCGGCGAAGACCACGGTCGGGAGTGCGTAGGCATCGACTTCGAACCAGACTTCGTCACCCTGGGTCGGATCGCTCTGGAGGGTGAAGCGCATGCAGTACTGACCCGGAGAAAGGGCGCGGGCTTCCTTGATGGCGTCGACGTTCACCTTGAAGCCGGACATATCCTTGTTGATGATGATGCCGCCGTACCAGGTGCCTGCGGAGTCGAGGTACACGCCTTCGGCCGGGAGGTTACCGCCGCTCAGGTTGAAGTTGGAGGCCGCTCTGGAGGTATCCTTATCCTGCATGGTGTTGGAGAAGTCGCAGGAAAGCTGCTCTTCGCGGACAATCTGCCAGATTTCGTAATTGAGGTTGCGTTCGTCCGTGGAGAGGTTGTTCAGGAGCAGGCTCGCTTCCGTCTGGAGGTCGATGGAGGTGAGCATCTTGAAGTTGGATTCGTAAATGTGGCGTTCAGCATAGAAAATGTGGAACGGGTAGGTCACACCGGGAGTGAGGCCTAGGGTGTCAAGGTCGACTGCACCTTCTTCTTGTGCGTGCTGACCACCGATATCCACGACGAGGCGGTTGTTGATGAACACCCACACGTCGTCATCGCCGAAGAACGAGAAGTACTGACCGGGAACATATTCGAACTGGGCCTGGATTTTCATGGTGAAGCCGAAATTGTGCCTGCCGCCCCTGGTTCCCTGTCCGTTCAGGTTGTCGTAGAAGGGGTTTTTGACTGTTTCAGCTGGGTCTAGGTACTGGAAATCGTCAAGCAGGAAAAGTCCGCCTGCGGGGCTGTTCTTGTCTCTCTGTCCGAGCCACATGCCGTTTTCGTCCATTTCGAGTTCGATTTCGCGGCAAGTCGCGTTCGTGTACTCCTTGCCCGCAGCATCGTGCGCCACCACCTGCGGCAGGAACCAGTTGTTGATATGTTCGGTCAGCTGGCAGCTTTCGGGGAACACGGCGGCACGAACCGGGACTCCGTTCGGGCCGAGAACGGGTTCGACCATGCCGGCGGTACGGCGACCGCAGCCACCGGAACCAAAGTCATTGCTAGTGGCGTAGAGGGGGCCGAGGGTTGGGTCCTGGTCCTTGGCGCCGTTGCCGTAGGTAATCGTAGTCGTGGAGTCCCTGTTGGTCCTTGTGCTGACACCGCCGTCACCCTTGTCGCCGTGATACCAGTCGAACACCATGACGGGGAGTTTCTTTGTGCAGACGCCCAGGGAGCCGGTGGGGAAATCACTGTAGAGGGTGGGTGTACCATTCGGGTACGGGACCGGCTTGATCCAGACGGTCGTCGCGCCGGTGGCGAGGATGCTGTCCAGCGAGATGGGGTCGCTGTTGTTGATACCTTCCGCACCGTAGGCCGTTCCGCCCAGGGTCTGGGTGAAGTAAATCTGCGCGCTCTGGCCTTCGCCGGGGGCGGGGACTTTGGACTCGAACCATCCGCAGTAGTTCTTGACGAGCTTCATAGAGTCGGTGGCGTTGCCTGCGTGCATGATAGCCGAGGAGTTGGTCCACGGGGTCATGAAGCGGATGCTGATAGTGTTGGCCGTCTGACGGCCGCCATTGCCACCGGGACGCGTAGGCGTAGTGGATTCAGCCGGGTCGTCGGCATCAGCGCCTGGACCGGCCGCCGGTTCTTCCGAGGTCTGTTCGTTATTACGTCCTGGTCCGAATTGCGCGGAGGCCATGGAACACAGCCCTAAGCATAGGGCAATACCGAATAGAAGTTTGTTCTTCATTATTGCGCTCCTAGAATCCCACCCTGTGGGGCGACTAAATGCGTTGATAAATTATTAACCCAAATACAATTACATATTAAATATATACTCAAGAAATGCTCAAGTCAAGCAAACAAAAAGTAGCCTAAGGCAAAACTTGTTGAGAACTCCTCAAGGCTGGAACGAAATTACCCGAAAAAAATTGAAAAACGGGGTGGACCTCCTGGAGGGGTCGGAAAAAGGGCGTTTTTTGTTGAAGATGTTCACACGATTTTGCCCATTTTTCGCTACTTTTTCGGTTATAAGGAACAGTTTTCCAAAAATGGAGTTGAAAATGAATCGAATTTATCTAGTCGCGACGGCCGCATCCAGTATGGCCGCCAAGGTTCAGGAAGTCAAGGACGCCGCTGCCCAGGCCGGTCTGGTGGTGGGTTCCTACAATCCGCTTTCCCTCGTGTCCGCTTCCGATGCCGCTGCCGAGATCAAGGCCGGCAGGACAGCCACCCTCATGGAGAAGATTTGTGCCGACTTCCTGCAGCAGGAATTCGACTCCGTGGACGCCGTCGTGGTGGAAGGCGCCACCGGCATGAGCGACGTGGTCGCCCAGAGCTTCAATGACTCCCTCGCGACCGCGCTCGACGCGAAGATTTATTCCGACAGCGAAGACGCCGACCTGTTCTGCCCGTGCCGCCTGCTCAAGTGCGGGAAGTGCCTCGCCGCCGACTTGGCCGCAGAACCCGCCGAAAGGAAGACCAGCCAGGCCATGTTCCGCGCCGGGCTGCTCCTCAAGGCCTCCAAGGCCAAGAAGCGCATCGTTCTCCCCGAAGGCAGCGAACCGCGTACCGTCCAGGCCGCGAAGCTCGTCATCGACCGTAAGATTGCCGTGCCGGTCCTCATCGGCAAGAAGGACGAAATCTTCGCCGTCGCCAAGGAACAGGGCGTGCAGCTCCCGGCCGACATCGAAATTATTGAACCCTCCGCCCAGCTCGCCGAGAAGTACGTCCCGACCCTCGTGGAACTCCGCAAGTCGAAGGGCATGACCGAGGACCAGGCCCGCGCGGCCCTCGCCGACAACGTGATGCTTGGAACCATGATGCTCAAGATGGGCGAAGTGGACGGCCTCGTCTCTGGCGCTATCCACTCTACCGCCGACACGCTCCGTCCGGCCCTGCAGGTCATCAAGTGCGCCCCGGGCGTGAAGTCCGTGAGCTCCGTGTTCTTCATGTGCATGCCCGGCAAGACCTACATCTACGGCGACTGCGCCATCAACCTGAACCCGACCGCCGAGGAACTTGCGGGAATCGCCATGCAGTGCGACGACACGGCCAAGGCCTTCGGCCTGCCGAGTCGCGTGGCCATGCTGAGCTACAGCACCATGAACAGCGGCAAGGGCCCCGATGCCGACCTCGTCCGCGAGGCCACCAAGCTCGTGAAGGAAGCCCGCCCCGAGATGCTCGTGGACGGCCCGCTCCAGTACGACGCGGCGACCGTGCCCAGTGTCGGGTCCCTGAAGGCCCCCGGCAGCACCGTCGCCGGCAAGGCGACCGTATTCGTTTTCCCGAGCCTTTCTGCCGGTAACATTGGCTACAAGGCCGTGCAGCGCTCCGCTCGCGGCACCATCGCCATTGGCCCGATGCTCCAGGGTCTCGCCAAGCCCGTGAACGACCTCTCCCGTGGCGCATTGGTGGAAGACATCGTCTACACGATCGCGCTCACCGCCGTGCAGGCCGGGTAAGCAAAAGCCGCCATTTCAGGCAAAATCAAGGAATTTGTAAAAAAGTCCGGATAAAGTTCCGGGCTTTTTTTGTGTGCAATAGGAATTTTTCTCAAATTTAATTTTTTTATTGACAACGTTTCTTTGATGATATAATTTTATTACAAAGTGTTTTTACAGCAGGCGGTTTCTAGAGGCTGCCGAAGTCCTAAGGAGTAGAAAAGTGAAAACAAAACCGGGAATCTGGGGTGCAATCCTGTTTTTAGCATTTGCCGCAATGATGGCAACAAACGCATGGGCAAATATAGTGGAGTTGCAAAAAAACAGTAATGGTGTTTATTATATCAACATGCCTAAATCTGGTGTAGATACACTTAACATTCCTGCGAATGTAACTACTTTTAAGGTGTATGATGATGGAGGTGGATTGTGGCCGTTTTCTTCCGATTGTGATGGTCATCTTGTGATAATTGCTCCCGAAGACAGGTTGCTTCGTTTCTCCGGAAATCTATTTGGTACCTATATAGAAAATTCTCGTCGCTATGCAGTGGGCGCATTGATTATTTGGGATGGAATCCGTGTAGATGATTCCGATGAAGGTGTAGAAGATTTATTTTGGAAAATTGGGGACGACATAATTCCAAATACTCTTAGCTCAGGTAATTCTTTAACGTTCCATTTTTGGCAATATAATTCAAGACATACTTCTACAGGCATAGATGTTTCCGTAACGTTGGTTGATGCCAATGCTCCACACGAGATAGTTGTTGAAGATGTTTCTGGAGGAAACGTTGTTTGTGATCAAACCGAAGCTAATACAGGAGCCTCAGTCACTTTGACTGCAGTTGCTGATGATGGCTATGTTTTGGATCATATTGAAATCATCGATGAGCGGCGCCATGTCGTTGAAATGATTGGAGGGACGTGGCTTACCGGGAATGAAGCGACATTTACTATGCCTAATGCAGCAGTGACAATAATCCCTAAATTTGTTTCAGAAGACGAAGGTCCTCACTATATTTATTCTGGAGATGAAATGGGCAGATTTATTATTCCAGAAGGAGTAAAGTCATTTGTCATTGAACCCCTTGTTTTATCGTCCGAAGGAAACATCGTAACTCTTGTACTAACGGCTCCCGATGGATATCTTATAAGAATAGATAACACCAATACTTTTCATAGTTTTTGGTTTGCTTATGAAGGAGACGTAGCTGACTATGGGGGTGATGTTCTTACTCCAATTAATGGTTATGCCAGTATAGGAAATACCATGACCATTATTAATTATGAATCAAGGACCGAAGCTGAAGAAGATATTTTGCCACTTCATATTAGCATTGTTGAAGCGAATGTGGCACACTCCATTTATACGCAAGAATCCGATTGCGGAAGTGTTGTTAGTAATTTGGAATCGGCTATGGCGGGAACGACAGTAACGCTGACGGCGACGCCTAATGAAGGCTGTATGTTGGCCGGTATTAAGGTGTTCGATGTAAAGGGAGAACCTGATGAGGCTTATGGATATCCCTTTGGCTTTATTAATGTGACAGGTGGTGCTTGGTATACAAATAATGAAGGATCATTTAAGATGCCGTATGGCGATGTCGTCGTTATTCCATATTTTATCCCCATCGCGAACACGGCTGAAGAAAATCTCTTCATTGCTATCCCGGAAAAAGATACGGTCAATGTGGAACTCTCTGCAGGAGTATCCTCATTAAAGGTTTATGATTATCGTGGTCCAGAGAATGTATATGGGAATAACAACGATGGTTATCTTATTCTGACTGCTCCTGAAGGATATAAGCTCCATATTACCGAAGCAAAAGTTGAAACCATTGATGAATCAAGTTATTTATCAGTACGCGATGGTTCTGGAGCCGATGCTCAAGAAATTTTAAAGATGTGGGGAATGGAGTTTGAAAGGGAAGGAAATGAACCTTTGTTGCCTTTGGCTAGTTCGGGACGGACTTTAACCTTTCATTTTAAATCGGACGATCGAGATATAAGGTTTAAACCAGATTATGATTGGGGCTGGCCTCAAGAGCTTATGGGCGTTGAGCTAATGGTAGAAGTTTATGATCCGAATAAGCGACTTAATATAGATGTGATTGATGTTTCTGAAGGAAGTATCGTAAGCGATTTGACAAGTGCAGCCGCAGGGGAAATGGTTACTGTGTCTGCAACGCCCAATAATGGATATATCTTCCAAGGCATCGTTATTTATGATTCATATACAGGAAATGAATTGATTCAAATAAGAGATGGTGCTTGGTATAACAATTCAGTAAAGTTTG
>Ga0129306_1000226_pt1 | contig 99759 bp, 76 predicted proteins | sample P827metagenome_FD_94438 | JGI IMG/M metagenome (GOLD analysis project Ga0129306, IMG submission 94438) | Capybara group fecal microbial communities from Wisconsin, USA - P827 metagenome | ecosystem: Host-associated > Mammals > Digestive system > Large intestine > Fecal | place: USA: Wisconsin...
CGCACCTCGGCCATTGACTTCATCTTCCTCCTTCGCGCCTCGGCCATTCAAGCAAGCTTGATGGCTCTCATCTTGGCGTCGGTTCAAGCAAGCTTGATGGCTCTCGGTTTGGCGTCGGTTCAAGCAAGCTTATCTCTTTTTCCGCGAGTAGGAGGCGGTTTATAAACACGGGCCGCGTTTATATAAACAGGGGCCGTGTTTATATAAACAGGGGCGCTGTTTATAAATATACTTAAACAATAGGAAAATGACAATTAAAAATTAGGAATTAGGAATTAGAAATTAGGAATTGGGTTAACGATAACGATAACGTTAACGATAACTCTGATCTATTTTTCTTAACTCTTAATTCTTAACTAAATTGACCCTAACCTCTAACCCCTCCCTAAAGGGAAAGCCTACCCCCAACCCCTCCCTAAAGGGAAGGGAGTCCGTCCCGCTGGTCTCCCCTCCTTTAGGAGGGGTAAGGGGGAGGCTATCCTACAAGAGGGGGAGTCGGTTTCGCCTTCGTCAGTTGGGCTTTGCTCTTCGTCTGTCGCGATGAGATAAATAAAGTGTAAAAGTGGTCCTGGTTACAACTGAGCCAATTTTGGAACTACTCGAAACTGTTAAAAAGGTGAAAAAGTCCCGTAACGCGTGCAGTATTCCGTCTCCACCTGCGTTTAGGGAGTAGAAGAATGTGATTCGACAAAACCTTAAAACCGTATAGAAAATGAAAAAGTCATGGATTAGAATCGCGCTGGCTGCGGCCTGCGTGGCCGGGCTGACAGCGTGCTCGGAGGGATTTGGTAACTATTTCAACGCAGATAGGTATGGCGAGCTGGCAATATGTCCCGTAGAGCCTGCGCCGGGCGAAGAGGGCGACCAATTTGAGGCGTTCACGGACAATCCGTTCGTCAAGACTGCCGTGGAGCCCGTCTCGACCTTCTCCGTCGATGCCGACGGCGCCTCGTATGCCGTCATGCGCAACTACCTGACAAAGGGGTTTGAAATCAACAGGCAGAGCGTTCGCATCGAAGAGTTCCTCAACTACTTCACCTTCGACTATCCCGAGCCGACGGACGGGAACGCCATTGCCATCAACGCCGAGGCTGGTCCCTGCCCGTGGAACGCCGCACACCGCCTGCTGCGCCTCGGCATCAAGGGCAAGAGCATGGCCAAGGGGGCTATGCCGCAGGCGAACTTCGTGTTCCTGGTCGATGTGTCGGGTTCGATGGAGGGCGAGGACCGTCTGGACTTGCTGAAGTCGGGCCTGATGCGCCTGCTCACCGAGCTTAATCCCGACGACCGCATATCGCTCATCACCTATTCGGGCGAGGTCAGGAAGGTGTTGGAGAGCACGCCCGTCCGCCAGGCCACCAAGATAACGAAAGCTATCAAGGGGCTGAAGGCCAACGGCTCCACGGCAGGAGGCAAGGCGCTGGAGATGGCCTATCAGGAGGCTCTTGCCAACTACAGCCCCGCCCTCAACAACCGCATCATCATGGGCACGGACGGCGACTTCAACGTAGGCGTCACCAACACCGACTCGCTCGTAGCCATGGTGGAGCGCTATGCCCGCAAGGGCATCTACATGACGTGCCTTGGCTTCGGCATGGGCAACTTCAACGACGCCATGATGGAGCACATCAGCAACGCCGGCAACGGCACATTCAGCTACATCGACTGCGAGAACGAGATGATGAAGGTGTTCGTGCACGAGCGTGAGCGCTTCCTCTCCGTAGCCAGCGACACGAAGTGCCAGGTGACGTTCGACAGCACGCTGGTGAGCGCCTACCGCCTCATCGGGTATGAAAACCGTGTGATGGCAAACGAGGACTTCGAGGACGACACGAAGGATGCGGGCGAAATCGGCGCCGGGCAGACCATCACGGCGCTCTACGAGATTGTCCCCGCAGCAGCGTTCCCGCACTACGACCCCAGCAGCAACCGGCGCGTGTTTGCCACGTTCGACTGCCGCTACAAGTCGTCGCTCGGCGCCTCCAGCCATCCCCTGAAGGTGGACGTTGCCGTCGAGGATATGTATGAGGTGGAAGAGCGGAACAACGATATTGTGCTGAAGCCTGCGTCAGAAAACCTGCGCTTTGCTGCGGGCGTAGCGGCCTTCGGCATGATACTCCGCCAGTCGCCCTATAAGGGAGAGGCCTCCTACGGCATGGCCAGGCAGCTCGTGTCCGACGCCCTCTCCTTCGACCCCCACGGCTATCGCGCCGAACTGCTCAGCCTGATGGAGAAAGCGGAAGCGATAAAAAATGAACAATAAACACTTATTCTGTCCTCTATTAAAGACTACGAATTACGCGAATTTAACGAATTGTTGACGCTTTGTTTTGTTAGCTCGTACTGTTTGTCGATGTAGCGTGAGACGGCGTAGCAGCTTTCGTGGACGGCAAAGAAAGGGCAAAAGCTCCTGATAACAATGCTTTTGCCCTTTCAGGGCGCGGAATGGTGGGCATACGGATGTACCCAGAGCGTCAGCCTGGGCTATGCGCTCATGGCCCCTTCGGGGCGCGCCATTGGGTTAGGGGTATTCTTGCGCCAGATTTTTTAAGGGACGTTAAGTTAAGAGGTACATAGAGATAAGAAAGAACGTTAAGAATGAAGTAACGCTGATGGGGCATTCGCGGAGAATGTGTATTTTTGCCGGCGTGTAAAGTTGTTTAACGTAGAAGAAAAAGGAAAAAACATGGACGGCAAAAAAAAGGTGTTGCTTCTGGTGGCTGGCTTGCTGGTGGCCTGTGGCGGGTGGGCTTCGCCCTTCGTCCGTCACGACTCGGCAAAGCCGATGCAAGCATCGCTCTGCTCTCGCTGCTCCGTCCGTTGGGCACAGACAGTTGTTGAAGGCGACGTCGTGAACGGGCGTGGAGAAACTATTGAGTATGTCAGCATCGGCCTTGAGGCTGACAGCGTGGGAACCATCTCGGACGAGAAAGGGCACTTCGTGTTGACGATTCCTGAGGGCAAGCAAGCGGATTTGCTGTTCAGTCACGTGTCGTACTTGCCGGAGCGGATTCCCTATGACGTCTATCGGGGAGGCTGCGACAGCCTTGTCGTCGTGCTGAAGGAAAAGGTGGTGGGGCTGACAGAGGTGGTCGTCGGCCGTGGCAGCCGACTGAAGACGATTGTTGGCAAGGGGATAACCGTGCCCGGCGTGGTGGGGATGTCAGGGAAGGGACGTCCGGACAGCAGCGAATGGGGCATCGCCTTCCAGCCTATGCGCGACCATGTGGTCAGCGATGTTCAGGTTGATGTCGCCGGTTGCGATTACCTGAAGTGTACGCTCAGCATGAACCTGTACGAACTTGTCGGCGGGAAGTTTGTGAATGTCTTAACCAAGCCTATATATCAGAACGTCTATCAGTCCGACGGCCGACAGATGCTGGACTTTGTGCCTGAGGAAAACATTGTGCTGAAAAGGAAAAGGAAGTACTTTGCCAGCATCTCCTGCGTTGATACCTATGGACAGACGGGCGTCGTCTATTTCCAGGCGCAGGTTCGCACCTGCTACTTCCGCCACCTCCCCCAGGGAACCACAAGGAAACTGCCCGGAGGCCCTGTCATAGTGGTGAGGGGCTACGAGGTTATCTAGGCGCCTTCGGCGCAATTAGGAATTAGGAATTGGCGCGCAGCTAAATAGAGGTCAGAAGTCAGAGGTCAGAGGACGGGCTCATGCGCAGCCAAATAGGACTCCGAGCTTGCTCGCCTGAACACCTCTAAAAAATAAATAAGGAGTGAAGAAATAGTAAATAGTAAAATCGTAAATATCATTAATAAGGGTCAGCCGAAGGGGGAGCGGCGGTTTCGGCAGCGCCCCACGTCTTGTTGGGACGGGGACCCATCTCGAGGATGAGGGTGGCGCCGTTCTTGATGTCGTCGTGCGAGAACCAGGGCTTATCCCACGGCTGGCCGTTGAGGGTGGCGCTTTGGATGTACTTGTTCTCGTCGGAGCAGTTTCGGGCGATGATGTGGAACGTGCCGCCGGGCAGCGCGATGCGGATGTCGGAGAAGAGGGGGCTGCCGATGTTGTAGGCCGGGAAACCGGGGGTGACGGGGTAGAAGCCCAGGGACGAGAAGACGGCAAACGAGGTGAGGCCGCCGCCGTCCTCATCGCCGGGGATGCCCATGACGTCGTTGCGGAACCACGTGCCGAGGCATTGGCGGATGCGCTTCTGCGTCTTCCACGGCGCTCCGGCGTAGTTGTATATATAAGGTATGTGCAGCGAGGGCTCGTTGGCCATGGTGAACTGGCCGATGTTGCCCGTCTGGTCGGGCAGCTGCTCGTAGAACTCGCGCTTGCCGCGCCCCATGGGTTCGGCGAAGGTGCGGTCGAGGTTGCGGACGAGGGCTTCGCGGCCGCCCATCAGGCGGGCAAGGTCGCGGAAGTTGTGCTGCACGTCCCAGCGGTAGGTCCAGCCGTTGTTCTCGTCGTAGGCTTCACGTGCGCCCAGACCGCCGCCGAAGCGGTAGTCGAAGTCGGGCAGGAAAGCGCCCGTGCTGTCCTTCGGGTGGAAGAAGTGGGTGTCGGGGTTCCAGACGTTGCGGTAGTTGTAGCTGAGGCGGAGGTACTTGGCGGCGTTCTCCTTGTCGCCGCGGAAGTCGGCGATGCGCGAGAGGCACCACTCGTCGTAGGCCGTGCCGAGGGTGACGGCGATGGGCTGGCGGCGCTCGAAGCCGTGCACGTTGGGGTCGGTCTCCTCCTCACCCTCGCGCAGGGCGGGGATGTAGCCGCGACGGCGGTAGAAGTCGTCGATCCATCCGGCGGGAGCGCCGTTCCAAGGCGCCAGCGTCTTCTCCTCGATGCCGCGGCGGCAGTAGTCGAAGGCACGGTCGGCATCGACGCTCAGGCCCTTCCAGAGCGCGTCGGCTACCATCGCCACGCCGTGGTTGCTGTTCATGCGGCGCGTGTCGCCCGTCATCTCGGGGAAGGTGGGCATCCACTTCGTGCCCATCTGCTCGGCCATGCGGAGGTACGACTCGATGATGTCCTCCTCCTCGGCGGGGCGTAGCAGGGCGCGCAGCGGGTGGGCGGCGCGGTAGGTGTCCCAGATCCAGTCGTCGGTATAGAAGGGGTGGCCGTCGTCGTTGTGTACCTGTCCGTCGAAGGCGCTGAAGTAGCGGCCGTCCTCGCTGAGGCAGACGGGGCGCTCCATGGTGCGGTAGAACGAGGTGTAGAGCACGGTCTTCTGGTCGTCGGTGCCGCCCTCGACGCGGATGGCCGAGAGCTTGTCGTTCCATGCCTTGCGTCCGGCCTTGGCGACGGCGGCGACGCTGAAGCCCTGCTGCTCGCGGTGGAGGTTGGCCGTGGCCTGCTCGGTGCTGATGAGCGAGATGCCGTAGCGCAGCGAAACCTTTTTCGTGCCGGCGGGGAAGCGGATGGCCATGCTGGCAGCCCGTCCCTCGGTGCGGAGGTCGGACGAAATCTGTCCGCCCCGCAGCACGCCGCAGGCTTCAGGCGTCGTGTCGAACTCGCCGGCGAAGTAGATGTTCATGTTGCGGCTGAGCCGCTGGCTGCCGGTGAGCGACAACTGTTCCTTGCCGTCGGCGTTCACCTCGCCCCGCTCGGTGTAGAACACCAGGGTGGCGGGCTTCGAAGGGTCTAGGAACTCGAATTCATAGACGGCGCTCTGCGGCGCTACGGCCAGGCTGACGCCGATGGTGTTGTCGGCCACCTCCACGTGGTAGTCGTAGGGTGTGATACGTTCCTGGTCCCACGTCACGGGGATGATGGGCCGCAGCTCCGTGCCCTGCGTTACGCTCAGGCGGAAGGCCGAGCGCTCGCGGTGGTTCGTCACCACGACGGGCAGGCCGTCGAGCATCTCCGTGGTGTAGTCGCTGCGCGTGGGGTAGATGCGCATGAGGCTGTTAGGCAGCTGAATGGTGGCAAACGTCGGCACCAGCAGATGGCTGATGTTGCCGATGTAGGGATTCACGTAGTCAACGGGCTCTTTGTCGGCCGGCGTCGAGCAGGAGACAGCGACGAGGCAGCACACGCCAAGCGTCAGGGTGGGAAGGAGGCTTTTTAATTGCATAATTTTCTGGTTTATATTTACGATTTGACGATTTCTTCACTCCTTGTTGTTTCTTAGAGGTGTTCAGGCGAGCAAAGCTCGGAGTCCGATGGACTATTTATTTTTCGATTTAGTAATTTTTCAATTTCACGTTGCATCGTACCTCTATATAACCAAATAATCCAATCGTAAATAGTAAATTTATTAATTCCTAATTGCGCCTGGAGCGCCATGGATTAAACGATATTTCTTATGATTTTCCGCATTAGTACCCTTAACGGCCTGAAAGGCCAAAAGCACCCATCCCAGGGCATCGCCCTGGGTTTATTAGGGCACACATTATTTTACGCCCTGAAGGGGCAAAAGGATTCAATAACAATGCTTTTGCCCCTTCAGGGCGAAGGTTGCTTTTGGGGGATGAACCCAGGGCGTTGCCCTGGGCTATGTGCTTGTTGCCCCTTCGGGGCGCACAAAGAGAGTAAGGGGTATTATTGCGGATAATCATGAAAATTTCTTATCTTCAATCTTCAATTTAAAACAGTTTCGCGACGGCGTCGGCAAGGGCCTTCTCGTCCTCGATGCGGAGGACGACCTCGTTCTCCCTGTTGATGAGGAAGTAGGTGGGAAGGATTTTCACGCCGTAGTGGGAGGCGGGCACGGAGCGAAAGGCCAGGATGCCCTCGCGCGTGGCATACCACTGGCAGTCGGCATCGTGGACGCATATCCACGGCAGGTTATCGACAGCCATGCGCCAGTAGTGGTCGTTGTCGTCGAGACCCACCTGATAGATTTCCAGTCCCTTCGGGGCGTACTGGTTGTAGAGCTCGCGCAGGGCGAGGATGCTCATGGCCGACGTCTCGGAGGCATAGGCACAGAAGCTGAGCAACACCACCTTGCCCTTGAGGTCGGTGAGGCGGCGCTCGGCGCCGTCGGCGTCGGGCAGGGCGATGTCGATGAGCGAGGCCTCCACCACCTTGTCGGCCAGCAGGGCAGCGATGCTGTCGTCAGGGGCTGCGGGGCGCACGGGGCGTGTGGCAGCCATGCCCTTGAGGGCGATGTTGTGGAGGTTCTTCGTGCGTATGGCATCGGGGTAGTAGAGGTCGAGGTTGGTGGCGACGGCGGCAAAGGCGCGGACGTCGTCACGCGTGCCGACAGGGTCGAAGATGAGGCTGCCGCCCAGACGCTGGAACAGCGCGAAGTAGGCGTAGGGCTTCGACGGGTCGGCATAGATGTACTGGAGGCGTACGCTGTCCTTGTACTGCTGCACAAGGTCCTCGATCTTATGGCGTGTGACGCCTACCTCGGGTCCGCCGGCGCGGACAAGGGCGCGGACGGCATTCTGCAGCTCAACCTGCTTCATCACCAGCTCCTTCAGCTTCAGGTTGTCCTCCGAACCCTCCACCTGATAGGCGATGGACATGGTGGGGAGGGCGGCGGCGATGCGGATGGTCTCCGTGGAATCGACGCTGACGTTGATGATCTCGCGCCCGATGCGCAGACGGTAGAAGTCGTAGCACTCGGGGCGGGGGACGCTGAAGGAGAAGGTGCCGTTCTCTTTTAGGCGGACGGAGTCGCAGGTGGTGACGCGGTCAACGCCCAGCGCATCGAGGTAAAGGGTCTTGCCGGTCGCCTCGGTGATGGCGCCTTCGATGGTGGCCTGCGGACTATGGGGTGTGCAGCTGATGGTCAGCAAAAGGGCTATAAAAGTCGGGAATAGGACGTTTTTTTTCATTTCTTATGCTTTTTCGGCGGCGAAATTACATAAAAAATCTGAAAACGGTGCGATTATTCGGAGTATTTATGTAATTTTGCGCGATTTTTCAGAGAGTTATAATTATATAAACAGTAAAGATGAACATTATTACAAGGAAAATCGCCCTGCCCGATGGTAGGGAGATTACGTTGGAAACCGGGAAGCTGGCCAAGCAGGCCGACGGCGCCGTGATGGTAACGCTGGGCAAGACCATGCTACTTGCCACCGTGTGTGCCGCTAAGGATGCCGTCCCCGGAACAGATTTCATGCCTCTTCAGGTAGAGTACAGAGAAAAGTATGCCGCTTTCGGACGCTATCCGGGTGGTTTCACCAAACGCGAGGGCAAGCCTTCGGACTATGAGATCCTCACCTGCCGCCTGGTGGACCGCGCCCTGCGCCCCCTCTTCCCCGATAACTATCATGCCGAGGTTTATGTGAACATCATCATGTTCAGCGCCGACGGCGTGGATATGCCCGACGCTCTGGCCGGCCTTGCTGCCAGCGCCGCATTGGCTGTCAGCGACATCCCCTTCAACGGCCCCATCAGCGAGGTCCGCGTGGCCCGCGTGGATGGCGAGTACGTCATCGACCCCACCTTCGAGCAGCTCGAGCGTGCCGACATGGACATCATGGTCGGTGCCACCTACGACAACATCATGATGGTCGAGGGTGAGATGAAGGAGGTCAGCGAGGCCGACCTGCTCGGCGCCATGAAGGCTGCCCACGAGGCCATCAAGCCCATGTGCCTTGTCCAGAAGGAGATGGCCGAGGCTGCCGGCAAGACGGTGAAGCGCGAGTATTGCCACGAGGTCAACGACGAGGACCTCCGTGCCGAAGTCAAGGCTGCCTGCTACGACAAGGCTTACGCCATTTCGCAGGAGGGCAACCGCGACAAGCACGCTCGCGAGGACGCCTTCACGCAGATCTGCGAGGACTTCAAGGCTGCCTACGCTGAGGCCCATACCGACCTCACCGAGGACGAGCTGGCCGAGAAGAACGCCCTCATCGACCGCTACTACCACGACGTGGAGCGCGACGCCATGCGCCGCTGCGTCCTCGACGAGGGTAAGCGTCTCGACGGTCGTAAGACCACCGACATCCGTCCCATCTGGTGCGAAGTCGGCTACCTGCCCGGCCCTCACGGCTCGGCTATCTTCACCCGCGGCGAAACGCAGTCCCTGACCAGCGTCACCCTCGGCACGAAGGACGACGAGAAAATCGTCGACGACGTCCTCGACCAGAGCAAGGCCCGCTTCCTGCTCCACTACAACTTCCCGCCCTTCAGCACCGGCGAAGCCAAGGCTCAGCGTAGCGTCGGCCGTCGCGAGATTGGTCACGGCCACCTCGCCTGGCGCGCTCTGAAGGAGATGCTGCCCCACGACTACGCCTATTGCGTGCGCGTCGTCAGCGACATCCTCGAGAGCAACGGCTCCAGCTCCATGGCTACCGTCTGTGCCGGAACGCTGGCTCTAATGGACGCCGGTGTGCCCATCGCACGTCCCGTCAGCGGCATCGCTATGGGTCTCATCAAGAACCCCGGCGAAGAGAAGTACGCCGTGCTGAGCGATATCCTCGGCGATGAGGATCACCTCGGCGACATGGACTTCAAGACCACCGGTACCGTCAAAGGCCTTACCGCCACGCAGATGGATATCAAGTGCGACGGACTGAGCTACGAAATCCTCGAGAAAGCCCTCAACCAGGCCAAGGAAGGCCGCATGCACATCCTCAACTGCATGCTGGAGACGCTGCCCGAGCCGCGTCCCGAGCTGAAGCCCCACGCTCCCCGCATCGAAATCATCACCATTCCCAAGGAGTTCATCGGTGCCGTCATTGGCCCGGGCGGAAAGATCATCCAGGGTATGCAGGAAGAGACGGGTGCCACCATCAACATCGACGAGATCGACGGCATCGGCCGTGTGGAGATTGCTGCCACCAACAAGGCCAGCATCGATGCCGCTATGTCGAAGATTCGTGCCATCGTGGCCATCCCCGAGGTGGGCGAGGTCTATGAGAGCAAGGTGCGCAGCATCATGCCTTACGGCGCCTTCGTCGAGTTCATGCCCGGCAAGGAAGGTCTGCTCCACATCAGCGAGATCGAGTGGAAGCGCTTCGAGACGATGGAAGAGACCGGCCTCAACGAGGGTGACACCATCACGGTGAAGCTGCTCGACATCGATCCCAAGACCGGCAAGTTCAAGCTCAGCCATCGTGCCCTGCTGCCGAAGCCCGAAGGTTACGAGGAGCGTCCTCCCCGTCGTGAGCGCCCCGAGCGTGGCGAACGTGGTGAGAACGGACGTAATGGCGAACGTCGCGACCGTGGTGAGCGTGGCGGCGACCGCCGCAACCACTAATCGTAGCGAACAGACAGACTTCTGTATCGGCTGAGACGGACATCCAGCTGAATCAAAGGAGGGCGTGCCAAGCAGGTACGCCCTCCTTTTCTATCTCACGTTCAAACGAATTGCAGATTCACCTGAACAAGTGCATCACTTTACATAAACCTTTCGGCCGTTCACGATATTCAGTCCCTTTCGTAAGGAATTGAGCCGCTGGCCTTGCAGGTTGTAGATGGTCTCCGCAGGTTTCTCCTGAAGGAGGGGTGAAAGGCCCGTTGTTCGTGCTTCAAATTCGCCTGTAAAGGACTCTTGGTCATTCTCCAACGTTATGGTGTAAAGGCCTTCTTCGTAGGCGGAGATGTCGATGTGGAGGCCTACGATACCTGCTGCGTCGATGGCTTTCTCATAGACGACGTTGCCCGTCTCGTCGGTGATGCTTACCTGATAGGCATCGGCAAGCGGTTCGAGATTGATGCCCAGCTGCAGTTCGTTGTATTCGCCATAGAGCGACTCTTCAGCCTCCCTCTTCATGGGTGATTTAGGCTTGGTCTTAATGGTATGGGTGAAGTCGAAACGGCGCTTCCTGGCATCGAAGTCACCAGGAGTGGCCCCGTCCTCATATTCATTGTTGAGGTAGATGACCTCATCACCTACGGTGCACGACATCAGGAACGCCCCACCATGATATTCTTCTCCATAATAGACGTTGTACTGTGGACTCTCAATATTCCCCACGCCTTCTAACCAAGTGATGTTGTATACTCCTCCTATCCTACTCATCATGACATCTCTGTAAACGCCCTTAAAGCCTTTCATCCCTCCTGTCTGCTTGGGTCCAATTATGTACAGATTGTTCCTTATCTGTATGGTATCGTTGGCGTCAGCAGAGAAGTCGTACATGAGTTGGAACCCCTCGTGTGTCGGATCATACATGTACACTTTCCTGTCCTCTTCGTACCATGCGCCCATATCGCTCTGGGAGGGCGTTTGCGAGATCAAATAATAGTCCGGATGTTCAGGACTGACATACCGCTGGCACATCATCTTCTTGCAGCTCTTTCCATCAATGATGGTGTCGCCATCGAAGTAGTAATACTCCACCATCTGCACAGGACTACCCAGACCGAATCCTACCTTCCACACCTTACCTTCTTCGATGAAGGGGCGGTAGGGCGATTCCTCGCCGGATTGGACGTTAAAGTCGTCAGCCGTGAAGATGCTCTCCCCGTTCTCCTCGCAGGAGACGAAATAAGTATATACGCCTGGCAGTCTTATAGATGGTTCTGCAGGAGGGAACTGGTCCTCAATGCCACTGCTTGCCGATCCTACGCCCTCGACCCAGATGTCGCGCCAGACGCTTTCATCATGGTAATCAATCGTTGTAAGGCTCTCTCCTTCCTCCGAATACTTCTGTAGGCAGGTGTATCGGCGGAACTGACGATTTTTCACCTCGATGGTGTCAACGCCATAGACCATCCAGTTGGTGTTGCGGGCACCCATTTCAGCCTCCCAGGTGAACACCCTTCCAAAATCGTTGCGACCGAAGTTAAAGAATACAGTCAAGACTGGTTGTCCGTTGATGTTGATGCCGGGGTCGGTGATTTTATAGACCGTGCGTCCCTCTTCATAGAGGAGGCATTCCAACCGTTCCTTCGTCGCATCCTGATACCAGAGTTTCTTATAGGTGGTTCGACCGATGATGGTGTCGCCTTTTACGACGTAGGAATAGGGTTCGCGATGTTCGCCGTTTTCATCCAGATAAAAGCGAATATAGTTCCACCGCTTTCCCTCGATGGCCATCCTGTGGTACCCTTTCTCGGTTAAATCCTGCTGGGCCTGCTGATAGAGTTTCTCACCATTCAGCTCACAGGCGTGAAGGCTATTGTAGTTGCCGTCGGACGGCGTCATGGCAAAGAAGTCCATCGTGGCGCCCACGCCTTCAATCCAGAAGACTTCGCCGTAGTCCTCAGGTTCGTCCCAGATAGGCTGGAGTGTGTATATCCGAATGAGCACATCGCCAGGCATTACAGCCTTAATGTCTTTTACGACCATCTGCCAGGCATAGACGTTAAGCGTATCGCCCACATTACAGTCGAAGTCGTACAACAACACGGCCTCTTCCTTTTCAGGAAAGAAACAGAAGACTTTCTTGTTTTCCTCATAGAGGGCAGCCTCATACCTGACGGCGTCATCGTTGTACCGATTGTCGGAGTACATCTTTATGCAGTTCTTTCCGGCTATCAGGGTGTCTCCTTTCAAATCGTAGGAATAGTAATGATTATACTCGGCAGGGCGCACGGGCAAGTAGTTGTCGTACGTCCAATGCTTCCCCTCCTCCACCAGTGGGTGGTAATCCATTTGGGAGAAGTAGTTAGAGGCCAAGTCTGGTTCTGATGACGCAAAGTCTCCGCTTTCAAATAATTCATTCGCACATTCCAATGGGCTTTTTTTACTATCTAAAGTGACAGACAGAATATACCATAAAGGCATAAACGAATCTTGCTTTACAATCCTTAGTCCATACTTTTCAGCATAAGACGATAGCAAGTCAATGTCTTGTTCTTTTTTCAATCGGACGGTCAAATGTGGAGTTGAGAAAACCTCCTCGTAGTTCTCTGTATAATAGCATGAAGTCAATATCACAGACTTCGAGTCTTCTTTCCAGAAGTCCATTAAGGTTAACTTCTCAAAATCTGACCGGGAAATGACTCGCGTTTCAAATTCCTCGCTTCTTATCGTATCCAATGGCTGGACATTTGAAAAAATCCTTTCACATGCCAGATTACATTCCTTGGAAATACTGACAACGACTTTGTTTTTATTCAGGATCAAAGGAATCTTGTCTCCTTTATAGTAATAAAAATAAGATTGGGCCGTTGGATAAAGGTGGGCACCATAATAAAGGGGGTTCGAAACATTATCATGGAAAGAGATTCTACCCCAGGCTGTAAGGTCTGAGATATGCACGGCATTCAGATTGAAGCACCAGAGGAAAGCGTGGCTCTCTACTGTGGCCACACTCGATGGAATGGTGATACTGGTCAGGCTACTGCATTTTCGGAAGGCGCATGTGCAAATGCTGGTGACGCCATCGGGAATGGTGACGTTGGTCAAGGCGCTACAGTTGTCGAAAGCAAAGTTGCCAATGCTAGTGACGCCCTCGGGGATGACAAGGTCGGTCACCTCATTGCCGTTAAGGTAGAGGTGATGGGCATATAATAGGGGATTGGAGCTATGACTAAGGCCCTCATCCTTGAACTCGATTCCACACCACGCAGCAAGGTCGGAGATGTGCACGGCGGTCAAGCTGGAACATTTTTCGAAAGCCCAATAATCCACGTAGGCAACGCTTGGGGGGATGGTGACGCTGGTCAGTCCATTACAGTTGCTGAAAGCTTCGTATCCGATGCAAGTGGTTCCTTCTCTAATCTCCAATTCGCCCGTCGGTTTGTCTCCTTTATAGCCGAGAAGCAGGCGGCCTATGTAGAAGGGACCGTCGGGAGCCTCGTCGTACTTTGAAACGTACCAAGGAGTATCGTTAAATGCGTAACAACCAGCATAGACAAGGCCATCGGGAAGGGTGAGGCTAGCCAAACTGCTGCATCCGCTGAAGACTCTCCGCTCAATGCGTTTAACTGTCGAGGGTATGACTACCGAAACGAGTTTCTTACAGCCAAAAAACAAGTCGTCGTCTATTCGCGTCAACCCCTCGGGGAGTTGTACTGTTGTCAGGCTGGTGCAGTAGCTGAAAGCCATTTTTTCGATATCAATCACCGTCTTAGGGATGCAGATGGACGTGATGTTTTCGTTCCCCTCGAAGGCGAGCTCACCTATGCTCGTCACCACAAACTCTTCAGTTCCTACGGTAAATCTGTCGAGAATCAACACATCGCCAACCGCATCAGGACTACCCGGATGAATGGTTGGTTCTAATTCATAGCCTTCACCTCTGTAAATTACTTCCTCATACCCGGCCTTGACCATTGCTGTTCCAGAGCCTGGTTCATATGTATAGACGACCTTGCTCTGAGGGTCAATATACTCGTCGGCAATGGCCACAAGTGCTACAGCCGACATCACAATTGACGCCCAAATGCGCATAAAAGAGAATGTACGTTTCATAACTATATGTTTTTCTTTATTAGTGATTTATTCATTATCCATTGTCAATTATCCATTGTCAATTATTCAAAATCTGCTCCAGCGTGATGTCAGGGTTGGATTCTCCAAACACGTCCTTCTTCAGCTTGAGCTTGCGATGCTGGACGGCTGAGATGGTGATGCAGTAGATGTTGCCGATGGTGCGGTTGCTGACGCCGAGGCGGGTGAGGATGCACAGGCGGATGTCGTCTTCCGTCATCGTGGGGTACTGCTCGCGGAGGTAGGCGAAACGGTTGCCGTCGATGGCGTTGAGCGTGCGTTCTATCTCGCTCCATTCGTGCGGGGTGAGGGTGATGAGCGAGTCGCCGCCCTGACTCAGTTTCTTCATCACCTCCGTACGTTCGAGGATGTGGTTCTGCAGGAATGTAACCACTTCGTTTGCCTGGTGCAGCTGCGCCTTCTGGTGCTCTGCCTCCTCCTGGAGCCGACGTTTCTCCTGACGCCCGGCCCGCATTCGGTACCGGACGACCAGCCCCATTGACAGGATGACGAAGATGGATGCAATGATTATTATAAGGATTGTACGCGCGTACATGCGCGAGCGGTATTCGAGTCGCTGGTTCTCCATTTCCTGTCGCAACGTCTCCTGGTAGTAATCGTCCTTCTGCTCGAGTGCCTTATAATAGAACTCTTCCACCTGCTCGAAGGCGTTGTCGATATCGTCCTCCAACTGTGTGGCTCCCATCCGTCGGAGCGCTATCCTGGCGAGGCTGCTCTGCACGATATAGGCCATGTGGACATCATCGCCTGGCTCAATCTGCTGATAGACGGTTTCCGCCGAGTCGAGCAAACCCAGGCTGAAGTAACTGCGTGCCAGCACCTGTAGGGTACCTGGCCGCAGTTCTTCCGTCGCTATGGCTTCAGCCTGACGGGCATAGTCGATGGCCTGACGATAGTCCTCCTTTGCCCAGGCGATGTTGGCGAGGCTGGTAAGCGTCTGGCACATCATGTCGGCCATTTGATTCTTCTTCGCGATGTCGTAGGCCCGATGGATGAAGTCGAGCGCTTCGTCGTATGAGCCCTCCTTGACGAAAGCCGCTTGTGAAGCGTAGGTACCCGCATAGTCGAGCAGGATGACATGGTTGCGCTCATCGTCGGGATGCTGCTCATAGATGGCCAGGGACTTCTTCATCAGCCGCAACGCTTCCTCAGGATTGCCCTGCGACAACGCCTCCGCCAACCGCTGGTAGGCGATATAGTGGGTATGCCAATCTTCAGACTCTTGCGACAGACGGATGGCTTTCCGCAGCAACGTCTCACCCAAACGGATGCTGTCGTTGTCCAAGGCCACCTCCGCCTCCTCCAGCAGGCGCGTTGCCGTCTGAGGCTCTGGCCCCTGCTCTGGCTGACTGCAAGCCATCATCAGAAGGCCTATGAAGAACAAGTACCCTATGCGCGAAAGCATGGCAGACTCTTTTCCTTTAGTTTCTCGCCCAATCAGGGAAAGGCCTTATTTTGTCAGGATCATGCGCTTGGTGTCGATGACGTTGCCGTCGGCGATGAGGGAGTAGAGGTACATGCCGGCATCGAGACTACGGGCGGAGATGGTGACGGAGGTCTTGCCGCGTCCTTCGACGGGGTACTGGTCAATCTGCTTGCCGCTGAGGTCGTAGATGTAGATCATGGCGTTGGCGACGCCTTCAGCTACGGAGCAGGGGATGACGGTATTCTCCGTGAAGGGGTTGGGCATGTTCTGGAACAGCTCGGTGGTCAGGCCGCGCATGGCAATGGCTTCCACAGGAGTAACGTTTTCATCGCCTATGCCTGCTGCCTTGCGGGTTTCCTTCAGCTCGGCCTTCAGCTCCTGAATGGCTGTGACAAGAACGGGTATCAGCTCCGTAATGGAAATGCCTAGATGGGTGTCATCCACATGATAGACGAGGTTGGGGAGGATTTGCTGAAACTCTTCCGCGATGAAGCCAAAGTGGGTGTTGAGAAACCCCTCTTCGTCTCCCTGGTACATGTACATGGGTGTTCCATCTGTGTTTTCGCCAATTATGCGGTTAGCGATGTTGTACTGAACGGGAGTCATTCCCAGTACGATTTCCAATGCATTGGGCATCGTCTCCGACAAACTTTGGACGTTTGTTCTCAGGCGATTGTCGGCACCGTTGACTAATTGTGCATTCATGGCAACAGACAGAGTGGCTGCCAACACGAGTAATACTACCTTTTTCATAACATTTGATTTTTTTAGTTGAAACAATAATGGTGAGTTTTTCCGTTCTTTTTTTCGCTGCAAAGTTACGGCATTGTTTCGAAACAAGTACCATTTGCCTATGGAAAACATACAAAAAAGTTATTGGCGTGAACAACTTTTAATCAATTGTTTGCAGAAATACTCTCCCTTTACCTCATGGAAAAGGACAGGAAGGGTACTGCCTCTAGGATTCCCCTAATGATCAAATTCCGTTTCCATAGCGTTAAACGCTGTGCGGCCAGAATCAAACGCTAGCAGAATAGAATCAAGGGCTGTCAAAATAACATCAAACTCTAAGCGGGACGTCAATCGCCAGCCTCTTCTCCTTTTCTGTCCTATTTTTTAAAAGAAAAATGCAAAAACACCCCAACACCTACCTGCTTCGTCGTAACAGCTTGTGAAATATTGCGTTAAAGCAGGTAGGTGTTTTCTCATCACCTACCTAACACCTACCTATCACCTACCTATCACCTACCCAAAACAGTATCTAACATGAACCTAAACCTTTGTTTTTACCCTGTAGTTGCTCCCTGCCCTTATCCAAAGAGCAAAGAAGGTTAACTGATGAGGTAGGTGTCAGGTAGGTGTTAGGTAGGTGTTTGGTAAACACCTACCTAGTATAAGGCGTTGTAAGACAATTTGTTTGGCGAGAATAGGTAGGTGTTGGCAGTTTTTTTGAAAAAACTATAAATAATATTTATCCGGATTGGCTTGGAGATATGGGAAAGATGTGCTTATTTTGCAGAAAAAACGGACAGAAATGAAAAAGACGTATCGGTTTAGGGATTGGGTTCTTGCCGCTGCCCTTATTTGCGGCATTTGTGCATTAGTGGGCGTAAAGCTCTATAGGGACCATCATAAGGCGCAGGCTGATGAGGCTGTTTCGGCGCAGGTGAAGGCTGAGGAGCTGATTCGCACGAGTCAGAGTTGGGATGGCGTGGAATTGCCTGACTATGCGGAGGGCCGGCCCGAACTGGTGGCTGTGCGGTATGAGTTTCCGCCGGGGCAGAAGCTGGGGTGGCATCATCATGTGGTGATGAACTACGGCGTGCTGGTGCAGGGTGAGCTGACGATCATCGGGCTGGATGGAAAGGAGAAGGTGGTGCATGAAGGCGAGGCCGTTGTCGAGATGGTCGGAACGGTACATCATGGCGAGAACCGCGGGACAAAACCTGTGATTTTGTATATGTTCTATCTTTCGCAGAAGGATTTGCCCCTTGCCGTGCAGCACCCGGAGATTGCGATGGAGTGAATCGGTTGTTTTTGACTGGAGGGGCTGGAAGGACTGGATTGACTGGATGGACTGGAGGGGCTGGATTGACTGGATGGACTGGAGGGGCTGACCTTTGAGGGTTTGTTGTTCCAAAGGGGGATAGTGGATAGCAAAAAAGTGGCGGCTCCTCTTGATGGGGAGCCGCCACTTTTTCGGTAGAGGGGGCGAGGATTACTTGCCTTCCTCGAGCTGCTGCTTCAGGGCTGCGAGGGCGTCGATGTCACCGAGGGTAGTGGCAGCGGCCTTGTTCTCGATGACGGGTTCGTCTTCGCGGACGCTGGCGGCACGCTCAGCACGCTTTGCGGCGGCAGCGGCCTTCTTCTCGGCACGCTCGGCTGCACGCTCGGCATCCTCGAAGATGCGGCTGTGGCTGAGGATGATGCGCTTGGCATCCTTATTGAACTCGATGACCTTGAACTGGAGCTTCTCGCCCAGCTGAGCCTGTGTGCCGTCTTCCTTGACGAGGTGCTTGGGGGTAGCAAAGCCCTCAACGCCTTCGGCGAGGCTGATGACAGCACCCTTGTCGATGACTTCGGTGATGGTGCCTTCGTGGATGGAATCGACGGCGAAGCTGTCTTCGAGAGCTTCCCAGGGATTCTCCTCAAGCTGCTTGTGGCCGAGGCTGAGACGACGGTTGTCCTTGTCTATCTCCAGCACGACGACGTCGAGGTTGGCGCCAATCTGGGTGAACTCGGAGGGGTGCTTGACCTTCTTGGTCCAGCTGAGGTCGCTGACGTGGATGAGGCCATCGACGCCTTCCTCGACTTCGACGAAGATGCCGAAGTTGGTGAAGTTGCGGACACGAGCGGTGTGCTTGCTGCCGACGGGGTAGCGCTCTTCGATGTTGGTCCAGGGGTCTTCCTTAAGCTGCTTGATGCCGAGGGACATCTTGCGCTCGTCGCGGTCGAGGGTGAGGATGACGGCTTCCACTTCATCGCCTACGGACATGAAGTCCTGAGCGCTGCGGAGGTGCTGGCTCCAGCTCATTTCGCTGACGTGGATGAGGCCTTCGACGCCCGGAGCGATCTCGACGAATGCGCCGTAGTCGGCCATGACGACGACCTTGCCCTTCACCTTGTCGCCAACCTTGAGGTTGGGATCGAGGGCATCCCAAGGATGCGGGGTGAGCTGCTTGAGACCAAGGGCGATGCGCTTCTTCTCGTCGTCGAAGTCGAGGATGACGACATTGATCTTCTGATCAAGCTCGACGATTTCCTTCGGATCGCTGACGCGTCCCCAACTGAGGTCGGTGATGTGGATGAGGCCGTCGACGCCGCCGAGGTCGATGAACACGCCGTAGGAGGTGATGTTCTTGACGGTACCCTCGAGGATCTGACCCTTCTCCAGGTGGCTGATGATTTCCTTCTTCTGAGCCTCCAGTTCGGCCTCGATGAGGGCCTTGTGAGAGACGACGACGTTGCGGTAGTCCTGATTGATCTTGACGACCTTGAACTCCATGGTCTTGTCGACGAAGACGTCGTAGTCGCGGATGGGCTTGACGTCGATCTGCGAGCCGGGCAGGAAGGCTTCGATGCCGAACACGTCGACAATCATACCGCCCTTCGTGCGGCACTTGACATAACCCTTGACGATTTCGTCGTTCTCGAGAGCCTGGTTGACACGCTCCCATGATTTAGATGTACGGGCTTTCTTGTGTGAGAGGATGAGCTGACCTTTCTTGTCTTCCTGGTTCTCGATGTAGACTTCCACCTTGTCACCGACTTTCAGGTCAGGGTTGTAACGGAACTCATTCAGGGGAATGATGCCGTCGGATTTGTAACCGATGTTGACGATTACCTCGCGCTTGTTGATGGCGATGACGGTGCCTTCGACGACCTCGTTTTCGGCGACCTTGTTGAGGGTGTTGTCATACGCCTTCTCTTGTTCTTCTTTGGCGGCCGTGGTCTGCGTGTCGCCGTTCTCGTAGGCATCCCAGTCGAAGTCGGCCAAAGGAGCTACATTCTTGATTTCTTCTTCCATGTTGTTAATAATTGATTTTGTTAATTACGTTAGACATTATGTTGCCACATCTAATCTTCTGCTGCAAAAGGCCGGAGAACATCAAGCCTCCGGCCTTACGCTTATTTTGTCATACAGTTTAGGATAAGGACCCCTATCAAAGCTTTGCGATGTGTGCGCACAGTTTCGACTTCAGGTTGGAAGCCTTGTTCTTGTGGATGATGCGTTTCTTGGCCAGCTTGTCCAACATCTTCTGTACGGTGGGGTACATGGCCTGAGCCTCGGCCTTGTCGGTCGTGGCACGGAGCTTACGGACGGCGTTGCGCATGGTCTTGCCATAGTAGCGGTTGCGCAGCCGGCGCGTCTCGGTCTGACGGATTCTCTTTAGTGACGATTTGTGATTTGCCATTTTGTTCTTTTCCTTATTTTATTATTTCCTTGTAGCGCCACGGGGAGTCGAACCCCGCTTTAGAGAATGAAAATCTCTCGTCCTAACCGATAGACGATAGCGCCTCCTTTTTGAAACCCGGAAACGGCGTTTTACGGCCCTTCCGAGCCTCGCTCGGTCAAAAGCGGGTGCAAAGGTAAGGGTATTTTTTCTTTCCTGCAAAATTTTTTTAAATAATTTCCATAAAATCTTTGCAGAACCCCACATCTGCCGTTTTTTTCCGAAGATTTCGGACTACGTGTGGTCCGCGTGCTCCGTCAGAAGCCGATGCGTGGCTTCTGACGGGGAATCTCAATGGGGACGATGTCCGACGTGGTGAGGGAGAGGAGCTTGAAGAGGTCGTCGGTGTCCTGCCTGACGCATCGCACGGCGTGGCGGATGTAGATGCGCTCGAGCAGGTTGGCAACGAAACGGGCGTTGCCCCACGTGCCGGAGTCGTGCGACTGGTATGCCTCTGCCAGCACCTGCTTGTACCTTTCCCATCCCACGCGGGTGAAGTGGTAGCCATGAACGGCGACGCGGCGGCGCGTGATTTCCAGCAGCTCGTCGTAGGTGAAGTCCTTGAACTCGAAACGGTTTGGAAACCGAGATTCCAATCCCGGGTTCTGCTCAAGCAGGCGCATCATGGGTTCCTTGTAGCCGCAGAGCACCACGGCGATGTCGCGCTGTTTCTCGTCGGCCAGCATGTCCATCAGCATGGGCAGTACCAGGTGGCCCGGGTCTTTGTCGTTATTGAGATTCAGCAGGTAGGCTTCGTCAATCATCAGCACGCCTCCCTGTGCCTTCTCCACTACCTGGCGAACGGCGCGTTCCTCGTCGCCGTAGAGCGCGCCGATGAACGTGCCCCGCGTGCATACCACCACGTGGCCCTTGCTTAGGGCGCCAGCATCGCGAAGCAGCGAGCCGAAGATCTTGCAGACGGTGGTCTTGCCCGTGCCCGGTTGGCCGAAGAAGATGCTGTGGAGCGAAACCTTGTGTGTCCCTTCGGGGATGAATTCGCTCATCTTCTGGTTGTACATCGACAGGGCGACCAGCTCGTCGATGCGAGCCTTGATGTCGCCGCAGCCGACCAGCTTCTCGAGTTCCTCGCGCGGGTGCTTGATGGGAGGAAGAATCTCCACTTTCACGCTGAGGGCCGCGTTCTGTGTAATCTCGCCGTCAGGGATGCTGAAGGGGAAGTCGTCGTCATCGTCACCATCATCTTCGTTATGGCTTTCGTCGTCGTCCAGGTCGTCTTCGTTATCGGTTGTCTCATCGTCCAGGTCATCGGCAGCCTCTTCGTTGTCGTCGGGGTTGTCGTCGGTATCGTCGTGGTTGTCGTCTTCGTCCTCGCCAGGGGCGGAGGCATAGTCTGTGTCATTGTGGCATAGGTTGCAGAATTCCTCTAAAAACTGATCCAGCAGTTCATCGATTTTCTCTTCAGAAAGTACACTTTGTTGTTGCTTGTCGTTATTCATAATTGTTAACTCGTGTTGAAAAATAGTTTTTAAAAGGTATAGAATTTGCGTATAGCCCTTTCGGAATAGGGCGCATGAGAGAATGGGCAATCTCCACAGAGGGGCAGATTGCCTTTGGCTTTTCTTGTCGCGACTCGGCAAAATGAGCTGGTCTCTTTTGCTCTCGCTGCTCCAAGAATAGCCTGTTAACGGTTCGAGAGAACACGGGTGTGGTGTCCTCTACCAGGGTGTCATGTTCAGTTATAAGGGGTGAGACGTAAAAATCCCCAGACAAAGGTAGCAATATGTCAAAGAGCGCACATCAGAAGGCGGATGGCCTCCACGTATTGTTTCTTCCACATGCTGAGCGCTAAAGCCGCAGCAGTGGAGGTGCCATACGTGTAGGGCATACGAACCTTTTGGTGCTTTCTTTCATTGCTTTACCTTGTAGTAAGGGGAAATAACAATCTTTTTACGCCACAAAGATAAGACATTTTCTCCTTATCCTCCAAACGAAACGGGGAGTTTCTTCCATTTTTAACATTGTTCTTTATTGTAGTGGCGCGAAGGCGGACGGGCTTATTGGAAGAGATCTTCGAGGACGTCGAGGGAGTTGAGCTGGGGGAAGGCGGGGAGGTGGATGAGGAAGAAACGGTTGAGATAGGTGAGTAGACGCGAGCGGTCGGTGCGTGCCATACGTATGGCGCTCATGCCGGTAAAGTCGGTCTGACTGAGGTGCCAGAGGAGGGCCGCATCGGGGGGCGTCAGCACCATGGGGGAGGCGGATGCCCACGGGACGAAGAGCGCGGACTCGAGGTCGAAGTAGGAGCCTTCGACAAACGTGTCGCTGTCAGGCGAAATGCCGAGGAAACGGGCAATGTTCAGCAGGAACACCAGATGGAAGTTGGCGAATCCTTCATCGGCTTCGTCGAGCCAGCGGAGCGAACCGGTAATGTAGTCAAAGAGGGCGGCTTCTTCGCTTTCCTCGCGCAACATGGCCGCCAGAAATTCACCCAGCATCAGGGCGACGGCACGCTTGACGGGATGGTAGGGGATGGTGTGCCAGACGATAGCGGCATGGACGTCGCGCAGGCGATAAAGGGAGACGGTGGGCTTCCGGTCCCACTGGAACGACAACACGTTCAGCGGAGCGAGCAAGGCTGCGGTGGAGGCACCGGCCGACGAGCGGCTCTTCGGACGGGTGACCATGAAGGACTCCGTGCCGTGGGTACGAGTGAAGATGTGCGCTACGGACGAGGCATCGTCGTAGCGCACAGTCTTCAGCACTATGCCCGTGTCGTCGAGATACATCTTCTTTTAGTTAAGAATGAAGAGTTAAGAGTTAAGAAAGAATGTCCTGTCGCATGGTCGTTAATCATTAAAAGTTAAACAAAAAACCTTAACTTTTAACTATCATAACACTTAGATTTTAATTCTGACTGAGGAGCTCTTTGACCTTGGCGGAAATGGCGCGGCCTTCGGCCTTGCCGGCGAGTTGCTTGGTGGCGATACCCATCACGCGGCCCATGTCCTTGGGGCCTGTGGCGCCAATGGAGGCGATGATGTCGCGCAGGGCGGCGGTGAGCTCTTCGTCGGTGAGTGCAGCGGGCAGATAGCGCTCCATGACGCTGACTTGTGCCAGCTCAGCTTCGGCAAGGTCGGGACGGGCCTGCTCGGTGTAGATGGCGGCAGAGTCCTTGCCCTGCTTGACGAGTTTCTGGAGTATTTTGAGGGCAGCATCGTCGGTGAGCGTGTCGTTTGCTCTAGGGGCGGTCTTGGCCTCAAGAAATGATTTCTTTACGTTGCGCAGAGCCTCCAGGGTGACTTTGTCGCGCGATTTCATGGCCGTAACGATGTCGGCGCTGACTTGATCGAAAAGTGACATGATTATTTACGATTTGACTATTTACGATTTGGGAGTTCAGGCGCCTTCGGAGCAATTGATAATTGAAAATTGATAATAATCCATTGTACATTATCCATTGTTAATTGTGCCGAAGGCGCGAATGGGTTGTTAAACAATAAACGTTAATCAAAAAACGGCACCATATCATCATGACTTCTTCATTCCCTGCAGGTTCTTGAGGTCTTGGGCGTTGCGGGTGAAAGTGGGAGAATTGGCGACGGCGGCAATGAGGGTGTCGTTGTCAAGGTCGTCTTCCTCGAAGATGAAGGTGCGGAAGGCCTCGCCGTAGGTGTTGATAATGAGCCGGTCTTCGTCGGTCGGGGAGGGCTGCTGCTCCTGCTGCGGAGCGGCATTCTGCGGTTCTGCGGCGTGGGGCGTAGCCTCGTTTGCGGCAGCACCGTTCAGGGCGGCGCCTGCGCCCTTGCCAAAGCCCTTCTCCATGCCCGGGATGTTGCTGATGCCGAATCCTGTGGCGAGGATGGTGATCTTGACGTCTTCGTCGAGGTTCTCGTCATCGGCGATACCCCAGATGACCTCGATGTCCTTGTTGCGGAATTCGTCCATGAACTGGTCGAGTTCCTCCATCTCCGACATCAAGAGCGGGTGAGCCTTGCTCTGGTAGATGTTGAAGAGGATTTTCTTGGAGTTATAGACGTCGTTGTCGTTGAGTAGGGGCGAGTGGAGCGCCTCGTTGATGGCGGCTGTCAGACGATGCTCGCCCTTGCCGAAACCATAGCTCATGACGGCGACGCCGCCATTCTTGAGCACCTTCTCCACATCGCGGAAGTCGAGGTTGATGGTGCCGCGCACGGTGATGAGCTCAGCGATGCTCTTGACGGCGACGGTGAGGATTTCGTTTGCTTTGGCGAAACCGGTGTTGACGTCCATGTCGGGATAGACCTTGAAGAGGCGCTCGTTGTTGATGACGAGCAGCGCATCGACGTGTTCCGATATGGCATCCACGCCCTTGAGGGCCTGCAGTATCTTCGGTTTCTGCTCGAAGCGGAAGGGGATGGTGACGACGCCTACGGTGAGCATCCCGGCGGCCTGTGCCTCGCGGGCGATGACGGGCGAGGCGCCGGTTCCGGTGCCGCCGCCCATGCCGGCGGTGATGAACACCATCTTGGTGTCGTCGTTGAAGAGTGCCTTGATGGACTCGATGCTTTCCTCAGCCTCCTCGGTTGCTTTGGGCGGGTTGTTGCCGGCGCCAAGACCCGTGCGGCCAAGCTGTACCTTGATGGGGATTTCGGACTCGGCCAGCGCCTGGGCATCGGTGTTGCAGAGGGCGAACGCCACATCGTGGATGCCCTCGCGGAACATGTTCTTTACAGCGTTACCGCCACCGCCGCCGACGCCGATGACCTTGATGATCTGTTTCTTTGTTGCCTTTTCGTAGTCGAAAGGCATGATATCTTTCTCTGACATAGTAGTTGTTCCCTCCTAATGATTAATCGTTGTCGTTGATTAGGTCCGTCAGGTTGTCCCTCATCTCCTTGATGCGGATGATGAGGCTTTTCCGTTTGGGACGGGCGGCTTTCTGCGCCTCCTTCTGGCGGCGCTTCTCTTCTTCAGCTTCAGCACGTTTCTTCTCTTTGTCGGCTTTTTTGCGCTCGGCCTCTTGGCGGTCGCGCTCGGTCTGGGCATCTTCGCCTTCGTCGGTAAACAGCGTTCCCTGCTCCAGGTTCGGGTCGGTGTAGTCGATTTCCTTCGGCACCTCGCGGGTAATGGTGACGCAGTTCTCGTCGCCGGCAGCAATCAGCGCCGTCAGCGCTATCTGCTTGGCTGAGGAGGGGCACTCCGAAGCTTTCCAGCTGATGTTTGCGCCGACCTCGGCAAAACGGACTCGTGCGAAGTCGGAATACCCGCTGATGTATTTCCTGGCTCCCGGGATGTCGAGCGCGCCGCCTGTAAAGATGTAGCCCGAGCTGAGCTTGTCGTCGGTGTAGCCGCTCTGCTTGACCTGGTTGGCGGCATTGGCGAGAATCTCCTGCATGCGGGCACGGATGGCGAGCCCGATGTCCTTACGGGATATCTCGCTGCCACTCTCGGCGCGGTAGGTGGACTCTGAAGAATCGGCAGGTGTCAGCCCGATGGTGCGCTTGATGCGTTCGGCTTCATCGTCGCCGATGCCAAGGGTGATGAGGTCTGAGGTGATCAGGCTGTCGCCCAGGGGAACGACGGAGAGGAAGCGGAGCTGCCCACCTTTATAGACCGATACGGTGGTTGAGCCTGCGCCGATGTCAACCAGCGTGCAGCCCAGGCTGCGTTCGGTGGGGGTGAGGATGGCTTCGGCCAGACGGACGGGGGTGACGAGCGTGTCGGTCTTCTCGAGCTTGGCCATGTCGAGCGCTGCAACAAGGTTGTCCATCGTTGAGAACCGCGCCATGAGGTTCAGGTATTCGCCCACGATGTGGCGGCAGTTGTAGCCGACGGGCTCGCTGGTGACAAGGCTGTCAACGTGGTATTCCTGCGGGATGACCTCAATGACCGTCTTGTCGCTGACGATGCGCTCTTCGTTGTCGCTGAACATGCTTTCGACCATCTCGGCTGTGACGCGCGTCTCTTCGTCGAAGCCGCGCTCCACCTTGCTGTGGATGGAGTGGAGGGTGTAGCCTCCAAGGCCGACATAGACCTTGTCGATGGTGACATTCTTCATGGCCCCCTCCAGCATGTTGATGATGTTAGTCAGACACTGGGCCGTGCGGTCGATGTTGCGGACGACCCCGTTCTTGATGAATTCTCCAGACGGCTCGCTGGCATACGCCACCACTTCGAGGGTGCCGTCGGGACGCTTGTACCCTGCGGCACCGCTCACCGACGATGAGCCTGTCTCAATAACCACAATCATTTCCTGTTCTGATACCATATTATGTTTGTTTTACTGATTTATCTGTTTACGGTTTCTTTTCGTATGCAGAGAAATATGCCGCTAACCTCTGTCTCCCTGATTTTACTTTATGCCGATCACCTGATTGCCGTAGCGGATGTCGAGGACGGAATAGCGGTTCCAGCCGACTTGGCTGAGGCCCTTCTCGTAGAAGGTCTGCAGCTTGTCGAACTTGCTTTTCACCCGCTCCACTTTGCCGAAGCGGATGATGTGGTTACCCACTCGCGGCACCAGTTCCAGCTCATGGGCGGCATTGACGTGAATCTGTTCAATCTGTGCGTTCCAGAAACTGTTTTTCTGGAGGAAACGGGCCAGCTCGTAAAGCTCGTTCTCGGCAAAGGCTGTGTCGATGTCTCCCGTAGCAACGGGCAGATAGACGGGTTTGGGAAGGCGGTCGAACAGCACCCCCTCGCGGTCGATGTAGCCGCTCTTGCCTCTGTCGGGGATGATGCGCATGATGGGTGTTCGGCAGGTGATGGCGATGCCCACCTTGGTGCCTACGCTCTTGTAGCAGTTGCAGTTAAGCACCAGCGCCAGGGTGCGCAGGCTGTCCTCCATAGCCCGGCAGGATATTTCGTTCATGGGCTTGCCTATGGGGTTGAGGTTGAAGCGGCGGAGCAGGTTGATGACCTCTTCCTGCGTTTCAAACTGCGAGGTGCTGCGGCCGGTCAGCTCAATGCCGTCGCACTGAAGGTCGTCGGGCTTGGGGCAGAAGGCAACGAAGGCTATGCCGATGTAGGCAAGCAGCAGCGTGAGAGCGACTATGGAAAAGACCCGTTTCATTTTTTTCGTTTAACGTTCAATGTTTAATGTTTAACGAGGCGCAAATAGTAGCTTTATTTAGTTAAGAATCAAGAGTTAATGGTTAAGAAAAAAGGTGATCTAACTATGAATTTTGAATTGTAAATTGTGAACTAAGCAAGTATGTCGGCGATGCGGGGGACGAAGTCCTCGATGTCGCCTGCGCCCAGCGAGATGAGCACGTCGAGGTCGTCTTTTTCCTTCGTAATAACGGGCAGAATCTGCTCCTTGCTAATCATCATTTTCTTTACACCAGGGGCAAGGAGGTCGTAGATGAGTTTTGTTGTTACGCCCGGAATGGGTTGTTCGCGGGCAGGGTAGATGTCCACTAGGATAACCTCGTCCATCAGCGAAAGGCTCTCGGCGAAGTCGCGGTAGAAATCGCGGGTGCGTGAATAGAGATGTGGCTGGAAGAGGGCTGTGATGTGGCGGTCCTTGTAGAGCTCGCGGATGGAAAGGGCGCTCTGGCGGATTTCGGCAGGGTGGTGGGCATAGTCGCTGAGGAAGACGTGACGGTCGTTCTTAATCTTGAAGTCGAAACGCCTGTCCACCCCACGGAAGGAGGCCATACCCTGCCGGATTTCGTCGTCGGTGACGCCGTTCAGCTGAGCCAGCGCCATCGCGGCCACGCTGTTGTCGATGTTGATGGGGATGGGAACGCCCATCTGGATGTCGCGGATGACGCCTCGGGGCGACACGAAGTCGATGCGGATTTCTCCGTCCGCAATGCGGATGTTCTCGGCGTGAAAGTCGCCGTGGTTGCGGCTATAGGTGTAGACGTCAACCCCCTCGGGGATGGCGGGATGGATTTGCAGCCCCTCGTGGAGGATGAGCTTGCCCCCCTTGCGAATCAGCGAGACGTAATGCTCGAAGCTTTCCCAGTATGCCTCGGGCGTGCCGTAAATGTCCAGATGGTCGGGGTCGGTAGCGGTGATGACCGTCATGTACGGTTCCAGCCAATGGAACGAACGGTCGAACTCGTCGGCCTCGATGACCACCAGGTCGCTCCTGTCCGCCAGGAGCAGGTTGGTGCCGTAGTTTTTTGAGATGCCGCCCAGGAAGGCCGCTGTGCCGACGTGCGACTGATAGAGCAGATGGGCAGCCATCGTGCTGGTAGTCGTCTTGCCATGCGTGCCAGCCACGCAGAGCCCTCGCCGGCTGCGGGTGATGGTGCCGAGCACCTGGGCGCGCTTCTGGATTTCGAAACTATGCTGGCGAAACCACGTCCATTCGGCGTGGTCGAAGGGCACGGCTGGGGTGAAGACCACCAACGTGGTTGCGGCGTCGCGGAAGGCGTCGGGGATGAGGCTGACGTTGTCCTCATAGTGGATGGCAGCACCCTCGGCATTCAGACGGGCCGTCAACTCAGTGGGCACACGGTCGTAGCCGGCTACCGCCTTGCCCAGCGAGAGGAAATAGCGCGCCAAAGCACTCATGCCAATGCCTCCGGCACCGATGAAATAAACCGATTTGATGTCTTCTATGCGCATGGGATATCGGGGTGAAATGAGGTTGATGGGGTTAATGGGTGTAATAGAGTTAATGGGATCAATGGGAGGTATGGGATCGGAACTCTTCTGCTAGGCGGATGACCTCGTCGGCGATGATGGAGGCCGAGTCGGGAAGAGCGAGGGTGAGGATGTTGCGGCGGAGTTCGGCCAGACGTTCTTTGTCGTGAGCGAGGCTGAGTGCCGTCGGGACGAGCTTCTCGGCTGCCTCTACGTCTTTCACAAAGACAGCAGCACCTTTGTTCACCAGCGCCATAGCGTTCTTGGTCTGATGGTCCTCGGCGACATTGGGCGAAGGCACCAGAATGACAGCCTTGCCCAGCAGGCAGAACTCTGAGATGGAGCCAGCGCCTGCGCGGCTGACAACGAGGTCGGCGGCGGCATAGGCAACGTCCATGCTGGCGATGAAGTCGGTGACGACGAGGTTGCCCGGCTTGTTGTCGCCGATGCGCCGTTTCATCTCTTCGAAGTAGTACTTCCCCGTCTGCCAGATGAACTGCACGTCGCTCTTCTTGATGTCGTCGAGATGCGCCATGATGCTTTCGTTGACGCTGCGGGCGCCGAGGCTGCCTCCGACAATCAGCACGATGGGCCTCTGGGGGTCGAAGCCGTAGGAGCGGGCGGCGTCATCGTGTCCCACGCCTGCCTGGAGCAGGTTCTGACGGACGGGATTGCCCGTGAGGCGTATTTTGTCGGCGGGGAAGAAGCGCTCCAGTCCTTCGTAGGCTACGCAGATGACGGCAGCGTTCTTGGCCAGCAGCTTGTTGGTGACTCCGGCGTAGGAGTTCTGCTCCTGCAGCAGGGTGGGGATGCCGCTCCCCGCTGCCATCTTCAGCGTGGGACCGCTGGCATAGCCGCCCACACCGACGGCGACGTCGGGACGGAAGCTCCTGATGATTTGCTTGGCCATGCGCTGGCTTTTCGCCAGACGGATGAGAACGGCGATGTTTTTCAGCAGATGACGGCGGTCGAAGCCGCTGACGGGAAGGCCCTTGATGGGATAGCCCGCCGCAGGGACGCGCTGCATCTCCATGCGGTTTTCAGCACCGACGAACAGGATGTCGGCATCGGGACGCTTAGCCTTGACGGCATCGGCGATGGAGAGGGCGGGGAAGATGTGTCCGCCTGTCCCGCCTCCGCTAATGATGACTCTCAATGGTTCCATATTCATAGGTTTTTAGGCAAGTTCTGTCTGTTTTTCAATGATCAGGCCAGGCTCATCGGCGATTTCCATCTGACCTATCTGAATGTTCTCGTCCTGCGGCTCGTCGCTACCTGTCAGATAGCTGACGTTGAGAATGACGCCGATATACATGCAGCTGATGATGACGCTGGTGCCGCCTCGGCTGATGAGCGGCAGCGGCTGTCCGGTGACGGGGAACATGTTCACCGAGATGAGCATGTGGGTGAAGGCCTGCGTCACCAGCATCAGCGCGCACCCCATCACCAGCAGCGCCGAGAAGCGGCTGGTGCAGCGGCGGGCTATCTTACTGACACGCATCAGGAGGGCGATGTAGAGCATGAGCACGAAGATGCCTCCCACCAGGCCGAGCTCTTCGAGAATGATGGCAAAGATGAAGTCGCAGTCGGCGTGCGAGAGGAAGTCGCGCTGAACGGAGTTGCCCGGTCCTGTGCCGACGACGCCGCTGGAGGCAACGGCGATGAGGGCGTGCGAGATCTGACGGTTCTCATCGGTAATCTTATAGTCAGCCGGGTTGTCCGGAAGGCGGACGACAAATCCCTTCACGCGGTTCTGCCAGGTGAGGGCGCGATGGAGCGGCGTCTTCTCGGAGACCCACTTCATCGTCTTGGGCGGCGTCAGCACGAAGAAGGCCATCACCAGCGCCACCCCGAGGACGCCCGCCCCATAGATGGGCAGCGTGATTTTCCTGGGTACCCCGCCGATGAGCGTCATGATGACCACCACCAGCAGGAGTAGGGCGGCCGTTGAGAGGTTCTCGAGGGCGATGAAGAGACACGCAACGCCTGTGATGCCCATGATCCATCCGAAGGTTTTCCACGACGAGCGGAGGTCGTCGGTATCCATACGCGAAAGCAGCAGGGCCACCGTCATGATGACGGACAGCTTGGCAATCTCGGAGGGCTGCAGAGTGAAGCCGAAGAGGCGTATCCAGCGTGCGCCGCCGTTGATGGACTTTCCGGCTACCACCAGATAGATGAGCAGCAGGATGGAGACGGCCAGCAGCGTCGGCCCCAGCACCTTCCACCATTTGTAGGGCAGCATGTGGACGAGGATGACCATCGCCACCCCGATGAGCATGTGGATGCAGTGAGAACTGATGGGGCTCCAGAAGTTGCCGCTTCCGTAGGTCATCTGGCTGGTGGCGCTGAAGACCTCAATGACGGAAATCATGCAAAGGAACATGAAGATGAACCAAATCCCCTTGTCGCCCCGGAATATCCGGTTTATAAAATCGCTTTTCATACGCGTTCTCCTTTTTTTATATAGGTGTCAGAGCGCCATCACGCACGCCTTGAACTGCTGTCCGCGGTCCTCGTAGCTCTGGAAGAGGTCGAAGCTTGCGCAGCAGGGGCTGAGGAGTACGGTCTGCCCGGGACGAGCCATATCGTAGGCGGCCTGGACGGCGGCGCTCATGCTCTGCACGTCGCGCACGGGGAGGCCGAAGCTGTCGAAGAAGCCGTGGAGCTTCTCGTTGTGCAGCCCGAGGTAGATGAGGCCGACGCACTTCTCGCGCACGAGGTCGGCAATCTCGCTGTAGTCGTTGCCTTTGTCCTTGCCGCCGAGGATGAGGATGGTCTTGGCCTTCATGCTCTGCAGGGCATACCAGCAGCTGTTGACGTTGGTTGCTTTGGAGTCGTTGATGTAATCGACGCCGCGGACGCGGGTGACATATTCGAGCCTGTGTTCGACGCCTTTGAAGTCAGAGAGCGCCTCGCGTATGACGTCGTTCCTGATGCCCGAGATGTTGGCCGTGATGCCCGCCGCCATAGAGTTGTAGAGGTTGTGCTTGCCGGTGAGGGCGAGGGCCTCCTGCTCCATGTTGAAGGCGTAGGGCTCGGTGAAGTAGATGCGGCCCTCGCGGGTGAAGGCCGAGAGCCCTGCGGCCTCGAGTTCGGCAAAGGGGTAGAGGCGGCCGTGGATGCCGTACTTGCCCAGCTCGCGGCGGATGATGGGGTCGTCGTTCCAGAAGACGAAGGCGTCGTCGTCCGTCTGGTTCTGCAGGATGCGGAACTTGGCATCGACGTACTCCTGCATGTTGTGGTGGTAGCGGTCGAGGTGGTCGGGGGTGATGTTCATCAGCACGGCGATGTTGGCGCGGAAGTCGTACATGTTGTCGAGCTGGAACGAGCTGAGCTCGATGACGTAGTAGTCGTAGTCCTTCGTAGCCACCTGGAGGGCGAGGCTGCGGCCGATGTTGCCCGCGAGGCCTACGTTGTATCCGGCCTGCTTGAAGATGTGGTAGATGAGCGACGTGGTGGTGGTCTTTCCGTTCGAGCCGGTGATGCAGATCATCTTGGCGTTCGTGTAGCGGCCTGCGAACTCTATCTCAGAGATGACGGGTGTGCCCTGCTCCTTCAGCTTCAGCGGCAGGGGTGCGTCGCAAGGGATGCCGGGGCTCTTGACGACCTCGTCGGCGGAGAGGATGAGCGCCTCGGTGTGGCGGCCTTCCTCCCAGGCGATGCCGTAGTCGTCGAGCATCTGCTTGTAATAGTCCTTGATGGCGCCCATGTCGCTGACAAAGACGTCGAACCCCTTTGTTTTGGCCAGGATGGCGGCTCCCACGCCGCTCTCGCCTGCTCCTAATACCACAATTCTCATGTTTCGTTTCTTATTTGGTATGTTTCAGAATCTGTTTTTCGTAATTTCAGAAAGCCGCTGTCGGCTGACGCCTATCGTATCTTGAGTGTCAGGATGGTGAAGGCGGCAAGGCCGATGCTGATGATCCAGAACCGCAGCGTGATTTTCGTTTCGAACAGCAGTCGCGAGTCGTCGCCGCGGAACCGCACGGTGCTCGTCGGGTCGGACTTGAGCACCTGGGCCATCGAGGTGCGATAGTGGTCGTGGATGGGTGTCCGTTTCCAGATGCGGCTGTGGCGTCCGCGGCGCTTGCCCAGTTTGTAGCAGAACCGCTGGCAGATGACAGAGACACTCTCTATGAGGAAGATGCCGCAGAGGATGGGGAGCAGCAGCTCCTTGTGTATGCAGAGCGCCAGGACGGCGATAATGCCGCCGATGGTGAGGCTGCCCGTGTCGCCCATGAAGATTTCGGCGGGGTAGCTGTTGAACCAGAGAAATCCTATCAGTGCCCCCACGAAGGCCATCGTGAAGACCACCAGCTCCTGGCTGCCCGGGATGTACATGAGGTCGAAGTACTCCGTGAGCACGATGTTGCTGGAGACGTACGCCAGCACGCCTAACGTGGCGGCGATGATGGCCGAGTTGCCCGCCGCCATGCCGTCCATGCCGTCGTTGAGGTTTGAGCCGTTGCTGACGGCGGTGACGACGAGCACCGTGAGGATGACGAAGAAGACCCATCCCGCCTTGTATTTCAGCGGGTCGCCCAGCCAGCTGAAGAGGTCGGCATAGTTCAGGTTGTGGTTCTTCAGGAAGGGGATGGTGGTCCGGGTGGATTTCACGTCGGGGCTTTTGACGACCACCTCGGTGTTGTTTTCGATGCGCGTCTCCACCTTTTCGTTGATGACCACCTGGGGGCTGTAGCGTAGGGTGAGGCCGACGATGAGGCCGAGCACCACCTGACCGAGGATTTTCACCCAGCCGTTCAGGCCGTCCTTGCGTTTCTTGAAGGTCTTGATGTAGTCGTCGGCAAAGCCGAGGGTGCCGAGGATGAGGGTGGTGATGATCATCAGCCCGAGGTAGATGTTGCTGAGCCTGCCGATGAGTAGGCAGGGGATGAGGATGGCAGCGATGATGATGACGCCGCCCATCGTGGGGACGCCGATCTTGCTCACGCCGAAGGGGTCGGTCTTTTCGTCGCGCTGTGTCTCGGTGATGTGGCGCTTCTTAAGCTGGCGAATGAAAAACTTACCGAACCAGATGGATATGACGATGGAAACCACCAGGGCGAAGATGGCCCTAAAGGTGACGTAGCCGAACAATCCCGCACCGGGGAAGTGAATCTTCTGAAGATAGTCGAACAAGTAAACCAGCATCTTGTATTTTGAAGATTAATGATTGAACATGGAGGATTCGTGCTGTTCGCCTTGCAGGGCGTCACCGTTGATGCCGAACACCTCGCGCAGCACCTCGCGGTCGTCGAAGTGGTGCTTGACGCCGCGTATCTCCTGATAGTCCTCGTGCCCTTTTCCGGCGACGAGGATGATGTCGCCCTTCTGCGCCATCATGCAGGCGGTGCGGATGGCCTCGCGCCGGTCGGTGATGGCGATGACGTTGCGCCGCTGCTCGTTGTCGAGTCCGGCCAGCATGTCGTTGATGATGTCCTGCGGCTCCTCGAAGCGCGGATTGTCGCTGGTGATGATGACGCGTGTGCTGCGCTTGACGGCCTCCTGTGCCATCAGGGGGCGTTTGCCTTTGTCGCGGTTGCCTCCGGCGCCGACGACGGTGATGACGTTGCCCTTGCCCGCGACAATCTCGCCTATGGCGCGGAGCACGTTGCTGATGGCGTCGGGCGTGTGGGCATAATCGACGACGGCGGTGATGCCCTTGGGCGAGCGGACGGCCTCGAGGCGCCCCGCCACAGGGTGCAGCGTGCTGAGGATGGTGAGCACCTCCATCGGCTCCTTGCCCAGCAGGCAGGCGGCGCCATAGACGGCCAGCAGGTTGCTGGCGTTGAACTTGCCGATGAATTGCACGAAGACCTCCACGCGGTTGACCTCGAGCAGCATGCCCTCGAAGTGATGCTCGAGGATGCGCCCCTTGTAGTCGGCGACGGTGCGCAGGGAGTAGGTGTGGACGGCTGCCCGCGTGTTCTGCGCCATCACCAGGCCGTTCTTGTCGTCGAGGTTGGTGAGCATGAAGGCCTCCTTCGGCAGGTCGTCGAAAAACGCCTTCTTGGCGCGCAGATAGGCATCGACGGTCTTGTGATAGTCGAGATGGTCGCGGGTGAGGTTGGTGAAGATGCCTCCGGCGAAGGTGAGCCCGCCGATGCGGTGCTGCACGATGGCGTGCGACGAGCACTCCATGAAGGCATACTCGCAGCCCTCGTCCGCCATGCGTGCCAGCAGCTTGTTCAGCGTGACGGCATCGGGGGTGGTGTGGTCGGTGGGGATGGCCTCGTCGTTGATGTAGTTGCAGACGGTGCTGAGCAGCCCTGCCTTGTGACCGAAGGCGCGGAACATCTTGTACAGCAGCGTGGCGATGGTGGTCTTGCCGTTGGTGCCGGTGACGCCGACGAGCTTCAGCCGCTGTGTGGGGCAGCCGCAGAAGGCGTGTGCGACGGGGCCGATGGCGGCCTCGCTGTCTGCCACCTGGACGTAGGTGACGCCGTCGGCGAGTGCGTCGGGCAGCTCCTCGCAGAGGATGGCGGTTGCGCCGGCGGCGATGGCCTTGGCGATGTAGGCGTGCCCGTCAACCTGCGTGCCCCGCAGGGCGGCAAAGAGCGCTCCGGCGGAGGCGCGCCGCGAGTCGATGACGACGTCCGTCACCTCTATGTCCGTCCGCCCGACGATGCGGGTGGGAGCGAGTGTCTCAGTCAGTGTGGATAGTATCATAGTCCTTAACCTTATTTTAAAAAGAGTTCCACCGTCATGCCCTTCTTCCTCTCGGCGCCGGGTGCGATGCCTTGTCGGTGCACCTTGCCGACGCCGTTCAGGTGGGCCTTGATGCCGCAAGACTCCAGGGCGTAGATGGCGTCCTTGGCGCCCATGCCCACCACGTTGGGCACCTTGCCCTCTTCGGCTGTCCAGTCTGTGCCCCGCAGCGAGTCGCCCTTGATTTTCAGTCCGTCGAGCACTTCGTCGGCCGCTTGGGCGTTGCCCATTTTGATGTCGGGGACGAAGATGGCCAGCGAGTCGCGCAGGTCCTCCACCTGGGTGGTTTTCTGATAGGCCATCACGCGTTCGGCAATCTCGCGCAGCACAGGCGCCGACATGGTGCCTCCGCCGTTGGCCGCTCCCACGTGTCCCGCCTTGCGATAGACGAAGACGCCGCAGGTGTATTCGGGCTTGTCGGCGGGGAAGAAGCCGCAGAAGTTGAGCCATCGTCCGGCATACTGTCCGCCCTCGTTGATTTTGGCGGTACCCGTCTTGCCGGCGACGAGGAAGCGGTCGGAGTGGGCGCGCACGCCTGTGCCGCCCTCGCTGTTGACGACGCCGATGAGGCACTGGGTGATGTCGTCGATTGCCTCCTTGCGGGCGATGGCTTCGACGGCCACCTGGGTGTCGAAGCGTTCGATGGTGTGTCCGTCGCGCTGAATCTCCTTGATGAGCCGCGGGCGCATCATCTTGCCGCCGTTGGCGATGGCGTTGTAGAAGGCCACCATGTTGACGGGGGTCACGTGGATGCCGTAGCCGACAGCCATCCACAGGGCCTCGCCCTTCCAGTTCTTCAGCTGCTCGGGGGTCTTGAGCTTCGATTTAGCTGCGCCGGGGATGACCTGGTGGTCGGCGGCGATGCCGAAGCTGAGCAGCTTGTTGAGGAACGCCTCGCCCTTGCCCTTCTTCACGTAGTGGTCGTCGATGACGGTCATCGTGCCCACGTTGGACGAGTACTTGAGTATTTTGCGGATGTCCTTCCAGGGTATCCTCTTCGTGTCGTCGGCCATGTTGAAGCCGTAGAACGTGCGGGCGTAGGGGGCGGTGTTGACGGAGTCGTCGAGGACTACCTCGCCGTCGTCGAGGGCGGCCAGCATGGAGGCGGTCTTGAAGATGGAGCCGGTCTCGATGCCCTGGTTGAGGGCGATGTTGTTGTCGATGACGAACTTCCCGTCCTGGCGGGTGAGGTTGACGATGGCCTTGATGTCGCCGGTGGCGGTCTCCATGACGATGGCGGTGCCGAGGTCGCCGTTCTGCTCCTCCATCTGGTCGCGCAGGGCCTTGTTGGCGATGTCCTGTATGCGCACGTCGAGGGTGGTGACGATGTCGCACCCGTTCTGCGGGGCGAGGTCGATGTACTCGGCGTAGGTGTCCATCACCTTGCGCCGGTGGCTGAAGCCGGGTGTGCCGCGCAGCACGCTGTCGTAGGCCAGTTCGATGCCGTTGCGGGCGCGTCCGTTCTGTTCGTCCCACATGCCGAGGGTGCGTGTGGCGAGCAGGCCGTAGGCGTTCTTGCGCACCATCACCTCGTCGAAGGTGAAGCCTCGCGGAGCGGCTGTCTGGCGGGCAATGAGTCCCGCCTTGCGTCCGCGGCCCAGCACGGGCAGCTGGCTGATTTGCTGCATCTGCCGTTCGCTGACGGTGATGCTGCAGAGGCGCATCTGCTTGCCCGGGTGCTCGATGGCGCGGGTGATGGAGTCGCGGAAGCTGAGGGCGCTGAAGGAGGGCACGATGCGGTGGAGCCCCTCGGTGATGGCGTCGAGGCTGTCGCGCCACTGGGCGGCCAGCAGGCGGCGGTTGGCGCGGTTGCCGACGCCGAGGTTGGCGTAGAGGGTGTATTCGATGTCGCACGAGTCGAGGAAGGCCTTCACCTCCTTGTAGCGGTTGTAGGTGAGGCGTCGGCTGCCCCTGGTGTAGAGGTTGGTGTAGTTGCCCCTCGACCTCGTGCCGGTCTCGGCGGCGGCGTTGCCTTTGCGCAGGGCGCCGTCGATGAGCGTGCGGAACTCGGCCGCGCTCTGCTCGGGCATCAGGCGGTGGAGTCCTTCGGCATAGTCGCCGATGTGGCGTCGCACCACCTCGTCGCGGTATTTCTGTTCGTCGCGCCCCTTGGTGAAGTCGCGGTATTTGAAGACGAGCTGATACTCGGGTGTGCTGCTGACGAGCACGCGTCCCTCGTCGCTGAGTATGCTGCCTCGCTGGGGCTGCACCACCACGCTGTCGGCCTCGAAGCGGCGGGCTACGCTCTGCCATCCGCGGCGGCCGAAGGTCATGAAGCCGAGCGCGCGCAGGATAATCAGCACGGCAAGCAGCACCACGATGACGATGATGGAGGTGTAGCGCTTGGCCATGGTGTCGGTGTCGGGTTTCATAGTGCTGATTCCAGATAAGTTTTTAGTTTTAGTTCTTAATTTTCAATCTTCAATCTTCAATCCTCGATGATGATGGGTGCTGCGGTGGCGGGCTTCAGCGGGTTGTCGTCGCCGAGGCGCTGCTCGATGTTCGACTGCAAGCTCTTCTGCATCAGCTCGTTGCGCAGGGCTACGGACTCGTTGCGCAGGTCGATGATTTCCTTGCGCAGGCGCTGAATCTTGACGGTCTCGGACTGGCAGGCATAGCGGTTGCCCTCGTAGAGGACGATGAGGCAGACCACCAGCACCATCAGGCCCATCTGCCGCTTGACGAAGGGATGCATCAGCACGTCGCCGGTGAGCATCTTCAGTACGGAAAACTTCTTTTTCTTCTTCATTTTCAATCTTCAATCTTCAATCTTCAACCCTCCATCCTCTCCGCTATGCGCAGTTTGGCGCTGCGGCTGCGCGGGTTGCGCTCCTGCTCCCCGGCGTCGGGGACGACGACCTTGCCCACGGGGCGGTAGGGGCTGCTGATGCGGCCGTAGAAGTCCTGCTCCTGCTGTCCCTCGATGTTGCCCGCCCTCATCATGTTCTTCACCAGTCGGTCTTCCAGCGAGTGGTAGGTCAGCACCACCAGTCGTCCGCCGGGTCGCAGCAGCCCGGTGGCGGCGGCCAGCATCTCGCGGAGGGCCTCCATCTCGTGGTTGACCTCGATGCGCAGGGCCTGGAAGAGGCGGGTGACCTCCTTCTTCTCCCTGTCGCGGAGGAAGAGGTGTCGTGTGGCCTCCACGAGGTCGCCCGTGGTGCGGATGGGCTGTGCCGAGCGGGCCTTCACGATGGCCTGTGCCGTGCGTCGGCTGTCGCGCAGCTCGCCGTAGAGGCGCAGGATGTCGGCCAGCTGCTCCTCGGTGTAGCCGTTCACGACGTCGGCGGCCGTCAGTCCCTCGCGGGCGTTCATGCGCATGTCCAGCGGCGCGTCGAAGCGGAACGAGAAGCCCCGCTCCTCGGTGTCGAAGTGATGGCTGGAGACGCCCAGGTCGGCCAGCACGCCGTCCAGCCGGCTGACGCCGTAGTAGCGCATGAAGTTCCACAGGTAGCGGAAGTTGCTGCGGACGAAGGTGAAGTTGGGGCTTGGGTGAGGGGTTAGGGGTGAGAGGTCGGGGTTGTGCAGGAGGTTCTGCTCGGCGTCGGCGTCCTGGTCGAAGCTGTAGAGGTGACCCTTGCCGCCGAGGCGGCTGAGGATTTCGCGCGAATGGCCTCCGCCGCCGAACGTGACGTCGGCATACACCCCCTCCGGCCTGATGTTCAGGCCGTCGATGCTTTCCTTCAGGAGGACGGGGATATGATAGGCGGGGGTCATACTTCTTTTAGTTAAGAGTTTTTTTTAGTTAAGAGTTAAGAATTAAGAGTTAAGAAAAATAGTCCTGCAAACGGTTTCGTCTGCGGACGGAAGAGGAGAAGGGAAAAACAGCATACAAGACATTTTTTCTTAATTCTTAACTCTTAATTCTTAAATAGTAAAAATTCTCAATTCCTAATTCCTAATTCCTGATTTTTAAGGGTTTCCCATCAGCGCTTCGAGGTTTTCGCCGAGGGTGGCGGGGTTGTCGAGGAGGGCGTCGGCGGTCTCCTTCGTCCAGAGCTCGATGGTGTCGTCCATGCCGATGAAGCGGACGCTGCCCTGCAGGCCAATCATCTGCTGCAGGCGCTTGGGGATGAGGATGCGGCCGTTGCCGTCGATGGGCAGCTCGTCCACCCCCGCCACAAACTGGCGGAACACCATCTGCTGCTGCGCGTTCCAGCGGTTGAGGCGGCTGCGCAGCTCGTCGAGTTGTTGGTTCCACACGCTCTTCGGGTAGAGCACGAGGCAGTTCTGGTGAACGTCCCTGCGAATCATCAGCGCTTCGTCGCCTTCCTTCTGCAGCGCACGGCGGAAAACGGCGGGGAAGAACACGCGTCCTTTCTCGTCCATCCGAGCATCTATGTTGCCTATAAACCGTACCATCTGAGGGCTTTATTTGAAATTCGCTTCAAAATTACTACTTTTCCCCACAATTCCCCACAAAAAACCACAAAAAGTTTTCCACAAATTGAAAAAAGTTTTCCACATCGCAGTTTATATGTCATGTTAAGCAAAGATTTACAGCCATTTATAATCTCTCCATAAAAACCCCGAAAAATGCAAAAAATGGTGGGAGAAGGATTTTTCTTTGTCCTTTATCCATTATTCATCATCCATTGCGCCATAGGCGCGTCGAGTGACGGGTTCTTAACCCCCGATTCCACGTTAGAAGTCGTGTTTGCAGCGCGGTTTCCTTTTCGACCCGTCACAAACCGGGGATGCTTGGACTTGCCAAGTTACAATTTGTAATGTCCTTGCGAATATGGACAGCCATTCCCGGCCTAATCAAAAGGGGCCCATCCCAACCTCCCCAAAGGCCCTTCTGAATTTGCAAAAGGCCCTTCTGCTCTTTCAGAAGGCCCTTCTATAAATCCAGAAGGCCCTTCTGTGCTTTCAGAGGGCCTTTCTGTTATCGTAGTCCAGTGGGCTACCGATTTAGCGTTTAACGCTAAATTCTCAACGTTAAACGCTGCGGAAATAACGTTAAACTCTACGAGCGGGACGTTAAAGTTTAGGGCTTAGGAGTGTCACAAACTGTAAGCCGCATCGTCAAAGACATCCATGCGAGTGACAGGTCAAAAAGCAAACCGCGCAGCAGAGGGCATTTTGTTATAGGAAATAAGTATTTCCCGACCCGTCACAAAAGCTACGTTTCCCTTCCGGATGGCAAACGCATGTCCGCGTGCTTGCTTCAACTTTCAATTTTCAATCTCCAATCTCCTTCATGCCCGTGTGCAGGATAGTTTTCCGACGTATGTTTACCCCGAACCGGGGTAAAAACTGTTGCGAAAAAAACACAAACAAAACCGTTCAGGCGGATTAAGGCCCGCCTGAACAAAAGAGTGCCCAGCTCGCAAAGAAATCCTAATCTGACATAAGCCCTAATGACCTATTTGGAATAGAACTTTCTTCCAGAGTAAGCAACATTCGCTACTTCTTATTCGGCGTCCAAGGACATTGGTATTTAATGACAGCTCCGATAATTCCTCCCGTTGTATCTTCCAAATAATCTACTACATAGATTCTGGCATGGTATTCAACATTGTCATATCTATTATTCTTGCTGTCGTAATATAATACAAGGGGCTGATTCCACTCTATTTTAACAACGTAGCCATTACCCGGAACAACTGCGACTTCTCTCGACCATCCTTCTGACGGGATAAGGTTAACTCCGCTAAGGCCAGAAACCGCTCCGATAGATGCAATAGCAGTGGCATAACTTATAGTAAAGTTATTTGACTGGTTCATATATAAATCAAAACCATATTCACTTTCTTTTTCAGTTTCAATATTGTTGATGTCTACATATTTATAAGAGTAGGGGATTCTAATATTAACTCCTTGATAATAGTAATCACCATATCTGTTAATTAACCTATCATTTCTAAGATTGATTACTGTAGTTCCTTCCGGATCTTGGTTGCTTTTAGTATTGGTTTGTTCCATGCTATCGTCTATGACACAAGACGTGAGGCTGAGAGTTGTTATTGCCACAATAAAAGTGGCCATCCATTTGAAATTTCTTGTTTTCATTTTTTTGATTTGGTTTTAGTTTGCCGCGACTCCAGCGGCAGAATGAGAATTTAGTTTTTTGCTGGAAAGACAGGGATGCGAAAGAGACGTGGAGCCTTGGCTTTGCCGTAGCTTTCAGCTGTGGCAATAGCCAACGTTCTGTCGTATCCCAGTCTTTTTTCGTTTTTCATTTCTTCATAGGCCATGACGTTTTTAGTTTAACTGAACTTCTCTCTTTGAGTAAAATATAAAAAGAAAGCGTGGACTGAACTTCGTCTACGCTTACCGAGGTATTGGGGATAACCTTGCCACTTTTGACGAGTAAAAGCCCACGCAAAACGTGAGCATCAACTTTTACTCTTCAGTAGCAGACTTCAAATTCCCCAATTTTCGGTAAGCCGGAATAAAGCTAACGCTAATTATCTATACTTTGTTTAACTACTCCATGCGCAATTAATTTTGGTTTGACATTATATGATGTTTATACTTTCGGCGGATTGATTACGACAAGGAAATCATTGTCGACTTTTTTCGTTTCTAAGCCTTGGTCAAACGAGCCATAGTGCCATGCTTTCAAGACTGGCTTTGTCTTGATAAACTCGGCAATGGTCTGCGTCATGGCAAGTGTACTCATTTCTATTTCTTTGCTTCTCGGCCACAAAGGTAGTGCAAGGCGAGAGAAAATCAAAACAAAATGGCGTTTTTTTCTCCTTACGGCCTGCGGATGATGTACTTCCTGCCGTTCAGGATGACGGGGCCGGTGTAGGCGGGTGCGGCGGGGCGGCCGGTGAGGTCGTAGGCGACGCCGTCGGCGGAGGGCGTCGGCGTGGCGTCGGCGCGAGGCGGGCGGACGGAGGTGGCGTCCTGCTGGATGCGGCGGTTCATGCGGCAGACGTTCTCGAGCAGCGAGGCGCCGCTCACCATGGCGCCCATCGAGGCGGTCCCGGAATAGTCGAACGCCTCGCCCCAGTAGTAGGGGCAGTAGGTCTTGGGGTAGCGGCTGAGGTCGAGGTGCGCCCAGAGGGCGTCGGCGTTGTCCTGCAGGTACTTCATGACGCCGCGGCGGCGGCCGAGCGTCATCTCGTCGTCGAGGACGAAGTTGACGGCGTAGGGGATGAGGACGGCCTTGAAGATGCTCTGGTCCATGGAGGTGCCCTCGTGGCGCAGCAGGGCCCGGCTGGTGCAGCGCTGGCTGGTGAAGGCGTAGTAGATGTAGAGGGCGGCCTTGGTCTTGTAGTCGGTCTTGCCGGTGATGTGGTAGAGGCGCCGCATGGCCTCGCCGAGCGTGCCCTGCGTGTAGGTGAGGGGCGGTTCCTCCACGCGGCCGTCGCTCTTGGTGATGCCGCTGGCGAGGAGGTACTGGTAGTAGGCTTCGGCGTCGGCGAGGTAGGACTCGTCGCCGAAGTACTCGTAAAGCTTGGTGGCCAGCAGGCACGAGGGGGCGTGGGTGCAGGCGTTGGCGCCCGCGCCGGCGTCGGTGTTCCAGGGCAGGTAGGTGCCGTGTGTGTCGGTCTTCTTGCGCTGGGCGACGGTGGCATAGACCGTCTTGGCCTGCCGCCAGTAGCGGTCGGCGCCCAGGGCCTCGCCGATGTGGACGAGGGTGAGCCCTATCCAGGCCATGTCGTCGGTGTAGGGGTTGGTGAAGGTGGCGCCGGCGTAGTTGCCCGCGTGGTTGCTGACCCACCGCTCGATGTACTTGCGGTAGATGGCGGCCTCGTCGGTGCGCCCCTCGTCGGCATAGCGCTCGTAGGCGTAGAGGATGACGTCGAGGGCGTGGGCCTGCTGCCAGTAGATGTACTGCGAGGCGTGGGCCACATCCTGCGGCGTGGACCAGAAGACGCCCCTCGTCTTGTTGAGGAAGTTCTCGACGAGGCAGTAGCCGAGCGAGTCGGCCTTGCCCTCGTAGTCGGCACGGACGTAGCTGAGGAGTTCGTCGGCCGCCGCGGCGGGGCGCACGGCAAGGGTGGCGACGAGGAGGAGAAGGGGGATGGACTTTTTCATGCAGTACATGGGGGTGGGGGAGATTGATTAGCGCGTGCAAATGTAAGGCAAAAAAAGGTACTTTCCAAAAAATAGCGCCAATACATTTGGCGGTTCGGCCAAATAGCCGTATCTTTGAGGGCTGATTTGTACAGAAAAGTCTTATATATATAATAATGGAGAAAGGATATCCTGTGAAACCGTTCGGCCAGCCTGTGCGGCGCTACTGCCAGACGCTGGACCTGAAGGACGACCCTGCGCTGATAGCCCGCTACCGCCGTGCGCACAGCCGCGCCGAGGCGTGGCCCGAGATTCTGGCGGGCATACGCCAGGTGGGCATACTGGAGATGGAGATTTACATCCTCGGCACGCGCCTGTTCATGATTGTGGAGGCGCCGCTCGACTTCGACTGGGACGCGGCGATGACCCGCCTGGCCACGCTGCCGCGACAGCAGGAGTGGGAGGACTTCGTCGCCCTCTTCCAGGCCTCCAGCCCCGGCACCTCGTCGGCCGAGAAGTGGCAGATGATGGAGCGGATGTTCCACCTTTATGAATAAGGTACAACGTCGTTTCGTTTAATGTTTAACGACCAAGCGGCAAATGCCGCGCCAAATCGTAAATCGTAAATCGTCAAATCGTAAATAAATCGTCAATCGTCAATCGTCAAATCGTAAATAAAGTCAATCGTCAATCGTCAAATCGTAAATAAAGTCAATCGTCAAATCGTAAATATCCATGTCTTCTCCCGTCGTTCCCCGCAAGTATCTGCTGCCGTTTGTGCTTGTTACCAGTTTGTTCTTTTTCTGGGGTATTGCCAACAACATGACCGACACGCTGTTGGCGGCCTTCAAGCGCATCATGTCGATGACCGATACGCAGACGTCGCTCATCCAGTTCTCGTTCTACGGCGCGTATGCCGTGCTGGCGTTGCCTGCCGCGCTGTTCATCCGCCGCTATAGCTTCAAGAGCGGCATTGTGCTGGGGCTGTTCATGTATGCCCTCGGGGCCATCCTGTTCCTGCCTGCCAGCAGGGCGGCCAGCTATGCCTTCTACCTGTTTGCCATCTTCATCCTGGCAGGCGGGTGCAGCATACTGGAGACGACGGCCAACCCCTACATCCTGTCGATGGGTGCGCCCGAGACGGCCACGCGCCGCCTGAACGTGGCGCAGGCCTTCAACCCGCTGGGCAGCATCACGGGCATCCTGCTGAGCACCTTCTTCATCCAGGCCGAGCTGAACGGCGCCGACGCCGCGGCCCGCGCCGCCATGGGCGAGGCGGAGCGGGAGGCCATCCAGGCCCACGAGCTCGGCGCCGTCACGGGCACCTATATGACGCTGGGCTTCGTGCTGCTGGCCGTGCTGGCCGTGATGCTCTTCTCGAAGATGCCCAAGACCGACAGGGCGGATGCCGCCGAAACCGCCGGAATCTCCGGAGCCTCCGGGCAACCCGCCAAGGGCGGCCTGGGCGCCTCGTTCGGCAGGCTGGCACGCAACAAGCGCTATTGGCTGGGCGTGGTGGCGCAGTTCTTCTACGTCGGCGCGCAGATTGGCGTCTGGTCGTTCACCATCCGTCTGGCCATGAGCGAGCTCGGCATCCGCGAGCAGGCAGGCTCGGTCATCTACCTGGTCTCCATCGTCGGCTTCAGCGCCAGCCGCTTCGTCTTCACGTGGTTGATGAAGTACTTCCGCCCGTCGCGCCTGCTGGTGGTGGCCGCCGTGGCCGACATCGCCCTCTCGCTGGTGGTGGTGTTTGCCGCCGGCACAGGCTGGCTGGCCGTGGGCGCCCTCGTCGCCATCAGCCTCTTCATGAGCCTGATGTTCCCCACCATCTACGGCGTGGCCCTCGACGGCATCGGCGACGATGCCAAGATAGGCGCCTCGGGGCTCATCATGGCCATCCTGGGCGGCGCCCTGCTGACACCCCTGCAGGCCATCATCTCCGACGCCACCAGCATCAACACCTCCTACCTCGTCCCCGCCTTCTGCTTCCTGATGGTGCTGCTCTACGGCTGCTACGTGGAGCGCCACCGTGCAAAGGCCTGAGGGCGAAGGGCGGGCAGCAGCCGACGTGCCTCACCGCCAGGCGGCAGGGCAGAGACGATGCCATACTTCGCGTGCGCGCGTACCTTTTTATAAATCCATAAAAAAGATTTGCGCGTTTCGAATAATTGTTGTATCTTTGTGCGATTTTTGACCAGCTTAGCAATGGCCGAGTATTAACATTTTGATATTCTGATAAGAGAGAATAATGATTGACAATGAAGAATTGATTAGGGAAGGTGCTGAACACTATTCCGCGGATAACATCCAGGTGCTTGAGGGGCTTGAGGCCGTACGTAAACGTCCTGCCATGTACATCGGCGACATCAGTACGAAGGGCTTACACCATCTTGTGTATGAGGTGGTGGACAACTCCATCGACGAGGCCCTGGCGGGCTTCTGCACCCATATCGAAGTAACCATCAACGAAGACAACTCCATCACCGTACAGGACAACGGCCGCGGCATCCCCGTCGATTGGCACGAGAAGGAGCAGCGGTCGGCCCTCGAGGTCGTCATGACCGTCCTCCACGCCGGCGGCAAGTTCGACAAAGGTTCCTACAAGGTCTCAGGCGGCCTGCACGGCGTCGGCGTCAGCTGCGTCAACGGACTCTCGTCCAAAATGATTACCCAGGTGTTCCGTGGCGGCAAGATTTACCAGCAGGAGTACGCCTGCGGCAAGCCCCAGACAGCCGTCACCGAAATCGGCACCACCGACCTCCACGGCACCCGCCAGCAGTTCTGGCCCGACCGCACCATCTTCACCGTATGGGAGTATAACTACGACACCCTCGCCACACGTATGCGCGAGCTGGCCTTCCTCAACGCCGGCATCACCATCACCCTCACCGACCTCCGTCCCGACGACGAGGGCAACACCCGCACCGAGGCCTTCCACAGCGACGAGGGACTGCGCGAGTTCGTCCGCTACATCGACAGCAGCCGCATACATCTCTTCGACGACATCATCTATCTGAACACCGAGAAGAACGGCGTGCCCATCGAGGTCGCCATCATGTACAACACCTCCTACAGCGAGAACCTCCACTCCTACGTCAACAACATCAACACCATCGAAGGCGGCACCCATCTGGCGGGCTTCCGCGCTGCCCTCACGCGCACGCTGAAGAAGTATGCCGAGGACAGCAAGGCGCTGGAGAAAGCCAAGGTGGAGATTGCGCCCGAGGACTTCCGCGAGGGCCTCACCGCCGTCATCAGCATCAAGGTGGCCGAGCCCCAGTTCGAGGGGCAGACCAAGACCAAGCTGGGCAACAGCGAGGTGATGGGCGCCGTGCAGAGCGCCGTCGCCGAAACCCTCAGCGAGTACCTCGAGGAACACCCCAAGGAGGCCAAGCTGATTGTCGATAAGGTGGTGCTGGCCGCCGCCGCCCGCATCGCCGCCCGCAAGGCACGCGAGAGCGTACAGCGCAAGAACCCCATGAGCGGCGGAGGACTGCCCGGCAAACTCGCCGACTGCTCCGACAAAGACCCCGCCAACTGCGAACTCTTCATCGTCGAGGGCGACTCGGCAGGCGGCTCGGCCAAGCAAGGACGAAGCCGACTCACACAGGCCATCCTCCCCATACGAGGCAAAATCTTCAACGTCGAACGCGTCATGTGGCACAAGGCCTTCGAACACGAGGAGGTCAACAACATCATCCAGGCCCTCGGCGTCCGCTTCGGACTCAACCCCGAGGACAGCAAGGAAGCCAACTACGACAAGCTGCGCTACTACAAGGTCATCATCATGACCGATGCCGACGTCGATGGCAGCCACATCGACACCCTCATCATGACGCTCTTCTACCGCTACATGCCCGAACTCATCGAGCGCGGACACCTCTACATCGCCACACCGCCCCTCTACCTCTGCACCAAGGGCAAGGTGAAGGAGTACTGCTACACCGACGTCCAGCGACAGCAGTTCATCGACCAGTACGGCGGAGGCAACGAGAACGCCATCACCACACAGCGCTACAAAGGTCTCGGCGAAATGAACCCCGAGCAGCTCTGGGAGACCACCATGAACCCCGAGACGCGCCTCCTCAAGCAGGTCACCATCGAGAACGCCGCCGACGCCGACTACGTCTTCAGCATGCTGATGGGCGAGGACGTCGGCCCGCGCCGCGAGTTCATCGAGAAGAACGCCACCTACGCCAACATCGACGCATAACAGGCCTGACGCTAAAGGTTTAACGTTTAACGAGGCTGACGCGACGGCATCGGAGGACGTGTTCGTTAAACGTTAAACCTTAAACGTTAAACGTTAAAAAACCACATGGTTCAAGTCGGCGACGTCATTGTCTCGTTCGATGTCCTGAGGGAGAAGTTCTCCTGCGACCTCGGCGCCTGTCACGGCGCCTGCTGCGTCGAAGGCGACGCCGGCGCTCCCGTCACACTCGACGAGATTGCCGAGATCGAATCCGTCCTGCCCGACATCGAGGACGACCTCAGCCCCGAGGCCCGCAGCGTCATCAACCGTCAGGGCGTAGCCTACAACGACCCCTCGGGCGAACTCGTCACCTCCATCGTCGACGGCAAGGACTGCGTCTTCTGCATCAAGCAGGGCGCCAACACCCTCTGCGCCCTCGAGAAAGCCTGGCGCGAGGGACGAACATCGTTCATGAAACCCGTCAGCTGCCATCTCTATCCCATACGCGTCGGACACTACGGCGCCTATTACGCCCTCAACTACAACCGCTGGGACATCTGCAAGGCAGCCGTACTCAAAGGCCAGAACGAGGGCATCCCTGTCTATCAATACCTCCGCGAACCCCTCGTGCGCCGATTCGGCCAGGAGTGGTACGACGAGCTCTGCCTCGTCGCCTCTGAGCTGCATAGACAACATCTGCTTTGACCATCGCTAACTCCTAATCCGAACAATCCGCTATGATGAAAAAATGCCCCCGTTGCGGCCTGACGTTCTCCGACGACATTCGCTATTGCACCTCCTGCGGCAGCCCGCTGGAAGACGTCGTCGAACAAGTCGCTGAATCCTCCGAGCCTACATCCGACGAAGAGAATGTCGCCGAACCTCAGCCCGAGACCTCGGAGCAGCCGTCTGGCGAACAGCCTCAGCCCGGGGCCTCAGAACAGCCGTCTGGCGAACAGCCTCACGCCGATTCCTCAGAACAGCCTCACGCCGACAAGGAACCGGACTTCGAGCAGAAGGCTGCGGATATGGCCGACGACCTCAGCGAAGCCCTCGGTGAGCTCGGCGCTGCGGCCAAGAAGGTGTTCGATAAAATCGGCGACAAAGCCAAAGAGGGTTACGAGAAACTTAAGGAAGACGAAACCTTCAACAAATACAGCGACAAAGCCCAGCAAGGCTTCGAGAAGGTGATGGACACCCCCGACAGCGCCTCCGACTACGACCCTGCCGACGTTGAGAACAACAAGATTATCGCCCTTTTTGCCTATCTCGGCATCCTCTTCATCGTCCCTCTCATAGCCGGCAAGGACAGCCGCTATGCCCGCTTCCATGCCAATCAGGGCATCATCCTTTTCATCTGCTCCTTCCTCATCACCACTCTCAGCGCCCTCCCAACCGTCGGGTGGGTATTCGCCGTCTGCCATGTGCTGGTGGTGATACTCGTCATCTACGGCATCATCAACGCCGTCACGGGCAAAGCCCGCGAGCTGCCCGTCATCGGCAAGTTCCGCATACTCCGTTAGGGCATCCGCCCGCTGGTCACGAGCGAAGCCTCCTCTCTATATAGAGTTCTCTTTATATACAGTCAGAAGGCAAACGAGAGCTGGGTGCATTGCATGGCGCGCAGCGAGAGAATCTCGCGCTGGAAGTTGCGCACGAGCAGCTCGGGCTGCTGTTTCTCGCGCTTCTCGGGCGTCGCCTTGATGGCCTGCTGCGACCAGATGCGTTGCACATCGTAGCTGCTGTAGAGCTGCTCCACACCGTTTGCCGACAGGCGTTTGCTGCGGCATTCGCTTCCCGTCAGCATCCAGTCGAAATGGCGGAAATTCAGAAGGTCGCAGAACTTCTTAAGCCTGATTTGCTCACGCAGGTCCCACTGCGGAGTGCCGCTGGGTGGGTCAAGATAGAAGAAGGTGTTGCCGCATGCCTCGTTATAGGTCTTCTCGTAGTCGTCGCAGAGGATGGTGACGTCCTTCAGCACCCTGGCGTCGGCCAGCAGCACGGCCTCCTCGCAGATGCCGTAGTGGCGCGAGGCGCGGAACTTCAGCCCTTGTCCGCCGACGCTTGTCTTGTTGAGGAAGATGAAGAGGGCGGCGTGGCGGATGCCATCGACCAGACGCTCGCCGAACTCCTCGCGGACTTCGTCGAAATAGTGGCGACGGCCGTCCTCGTCGAGCGGCAGAAACTGCTTCTCCGTCTTCCGCAGCTCGCCAATCAGCTCCTGAGCACGGTCGCGCACCGTGTTATAGACCCGCATCAGGTCGAGGTTGTTGTCGTTGATGACAGCCCGCGTGATGTTGGGATAGGTCTGCAGCATGTGGAACAGCATGGAGCCGCTGCCCACGAAAGGCTCGATGTAAGTGACGTCGGGAGTGGAGGCAAAATCGGCGGGAAGGGCTTTGGACAGTATGCGGAGATACTGGCTCTTGGCTCCTTGCCAACGGATGAAAGGTTGTGCGCCGATGTTCGTGACTGCCATTGCTTGACGGGGTTGGGGGGCTGATTTTTTTGACGTATTCTTCTCTTAGTTCTGCAAAAGTAATCATAGTGTTTGTATCAAACAAACTTTTTCTGTTTTTTTTGTGGAAAACTTCCAAAAAATGTCCATTCTGGGCTTTTTTGTTGCCCTCGGGCTGCCCATTTTGGTGCAGAAGGGCTGACGATTCTCTTTCAGATGTTTCCCGTAAAGCCCCGCAAGCCCTGCTTCTGGAGCAATCTTTTTCGTCCGGAGTTTTCCTTTTTGGGAGAGACGTTGAAAGCTTTCGGTGCACCAAATGAATAATGAAAGAATACAAGGAATGTAAGTCGGATTGAGAAAAGACAAAAAAATGGCCGTGATTTTCGTCACGGCCAAAACGATGGGATAACGGCATCGCTGCCTGAGGAGTCCTCCTACGGATGGATGATTTCGACGAGGTTCATGTCGAAGATGAGCGCAGAGTAGGCGGGGATGCCGCTGCTCTTACGGTCGGACGAGCCGTAGCCGAGGGCTGCAGGGACGTAGATGCGCCAGATGTCGCCTACGTGCATCTGCTGGATGGCCGAGCAGACGCCGTTGGTGAGGCTGCCGACCTCGGACATCGAGGGGATGTTGAAGTCGGGGTCCATCGTACCCTTGTACGACTGGTCGAAGACATAGCCCTCCGGATGGGCGGGTGTGGGCATGAGGCGACCGCGGTAGTTGTAGCGGACGGAGTCCGTGAAGAAGGGACGCTCGGTGCCGCTGCCGGCTTTCTCAACGTGGCAATAGACGAAGTCGTCGGTGCCCCACGAGGCGGCAGACCCGTTGACGTCTTTCTCGGCAAGGGAGAAGGAGCGGATGGTCTTCCATTTCCCGTCGGCGTTGGCTTGGGCCACGCGGGCAATGGAGTCGATGTAAGCCTCGCAACGCGATTGCCAGCGGTCGTATTCATCGGCCTCCTCGGCCTCCTGGCAGGAGAACAGGAATAATGAAAAATGAAGGATGAGCAATGAAGAATAAAGAGCTTTGCAGACGAGGTTGCCTGCAGACCCTTTCTGGAAATGGGGAGACATTTTATGGCTGGATTCCATTTTCATGCTGTTTTCATTCGCTCATTTCAGTTTTCGGAGCAGCGAGGTGAGGCTGACCTTGTCGGCCAGCAGACGGTCGAGCTCGGCAACGGGTACGCGCTCCTGCTCCATCGTGTCGCGGTTGCGAAGGGTGACGCAGTTGTCCTCCAGCGTGTCGTGGTCGATGGTGATGCAGTAGGGGGTGCCGATGGCGTCCTGACGGCGGTAGCGCTTGCCGATGGAGTCCTTCTCGTCGTACTGGCAGTTGAAGTGGAACTTCAACTCGTCGAAAATCTCGCGGGCCTTCTCGGGCAGGCCGTCCTTGCGGACAAGGGGCAGGATGGCCAGCTTGACGGGAGCCAGCGCAGGGGGAAGGGCGAGGACGACGCGCGTCTCGCCACCCTCAAGCTGTTCTTCTTTGTAGCTGGCGCACATGACGCTGAGGAACATGCGGTCCACGCCGATGGAGGTCTCGATGACGAACGGGGTGTAGCTCTCGTTCAGTTCGGGGTCGAAGTACTTGATGCTCTTGCCTGAGAATTTCTCGTGCTGGCTGAGGTCGAAGTTGGTGCGGCTGTGGATGCCCTCCACTTCCTTGAAACCGAACGGCATGAGGAACTCGATGTCCGTAGCGGCGTTGGCATAGTGGGCCAGTTTGTCGTGGTCGTGGAAACGGTAGTTCTCGGTACCGAAGCCCAGAGCCTGATGCCATTGCATACGCGTCTGCTTCCACTTGGGGAACCACTCCAGCTCGCTGCCCGGGCGGACGAAGAACTGCATCTCCATCTGCTCGAACTCGCGCATACGGAAGATAAACTGGCGGGCGACAATCTCGTTGCGGAAGGCCTTGCCAATCTGGGCGATGCCGAAGGGAATCTTCATGCGGCCCGTCTTCTGCACATTGAGGTAGTTGACGAAGATGCCCTGAGCGGTCTCGGGGCGGAGATAGACCTTCATGTTGGCGTCGGCCGTGCTGCCCATCTCGGTAGCAAACATGAGGTTGAACTGACGGACGTCCGTCCAGTTGCGCGTGCCGCTGATGGGGCAGACGATGCCTTCGTCGAGGATGATCTGCTTCAGCTCGTCCAGGTCGTTGGCGTTCATGGCGGCGGCGTAGCGCTCATGCAGGGCGTCGCGCTTGGCCTGATGCTCGAGGACATTCTTCGAGGTGGCGCGATACTGAGCCTCGTCGAACGCGTCGCCGAAGCGCTTGCGGGCCTTGGCAATCTCCTTCTCAATCTTCTCGTCGTACTTCGCCAGCTGATCCTCGATGAGGACGTCGGCGCGGTAGCGCTTCTTCGAGTCGCGGTTGTCGATGAGGGGGTCGTTGAAGGCATCCACGTGGCCGCTGGCCTTCCAGATGGTGGGGTGCATGAAGATGGCTGAATCGATGCCCACGATGTTGTCGTGAAGCCGCACCATGCTCTGCCACCAGTAGCTCTTTATGTTGTTTTTTAGCTCGACGCCCATCTGGCCGTAGTCATAGACTGCACCCAGACCGTCATAGATTTCGCTGGATGGAAAAACAAATCCGTACTCTTTGCAATGTGATACGATTTTCTTGAAAACATCTTCTTGTTGTGCCATTTTTCTTCTTTTTTGAAATTTTGGAGTGCAAAGTAAGTGATTTTTTCTGGGAAAGTTTGTATTTTTGCAAGGATAATTTTCAAATAAGCATGAAAGACGACGAAAAAACAGAGGGAACAGACGAAATTAGGGAGAAAACGGCCCCCGAAATGGAGAATTTGGACGACGCTGCAGGCGCCCACTCGACATATCATGTTCCGGCTGCAGGCGAGGAGTCGGACAAGAAGTACAAGCTGAGCGGCATGTACAAGAACTGGTTTCTTGACTATGCCTCTTACGTCATCCTCGAGCGTGCCGTCCCGCATCTCAACGACGGACTGAAGCCTGTGCAGCGCCGCATCTTGCACTCCATGAATTGTCTGGACGACAGACGCTATAATAAGGTGGCCAATATCGTGGGCCATACCATGCAGTATCACCCTCACGGCGATGCCTCCATCGGCGACGCGCTGGTCAACCTCGGCCAGAAGGAGCTGCTCATCGACTGTCAGGGAAACTGGGGCAATGTGCTGACGGGCGATGCCGCTGCCGCCTCACGATACATCGAGGCGCGGTTGAGCAAATTCGCCCTCGAGGTCGTCTTCAATCCCAAGACCACAGAGTGGATGCTCTCGTACGACGGCCGTAACAAAGAGCCCGTGACGCTGCCCGTGAAGTTCCCCCTGCTGCTGGCACAGGGCGCCGAGGGCATCGCCGTCGGTCTCTCGTCGAAAATCCTGCCGCATAACTTCAACGAAATCTGCGATGCTGCCGTCGCCTATCTGAAGGGCGAGGAGTTCCAGCTCTATCCCGACTTCCAGACGGGCGGCTACATCGACGTCAGCCGTTACAACGACGGCGAGCGCGGCGGCGCCTTACGCGTGCGCGCGAAAATAGAAAAGGTGGACAACAAGACGCTGGCCATACGCGAAATCCCTTACGGGAAGGTCACCAGCACCGTCATCGACTCCATACTGAAGGCCAGCGAGAAGGGAAAAATCAAAATCCGCAAGGTCGATGACAACACCGCCGCCGAGGTGGAGATTCTTGTTCACCTCGCTCCTGGTGTCAGCAGCGACAAGACGCTCGACGCCCTCTATGCCTTCACCGACTGCGAGGTCAGCATCTCGCCCAACTGCTGCGTCATCGACGACCAGAAGCCCCAGTTCCTCTGCGTGAGCGACGTGCTCCGCCGCTCGGTGGACAATACGCTCAACCTGCTGCGGCAGGAGCTGCAAATCCGCCGCGATGAACTCTTGGAACAACTGCATTTCTGCTCGCTCGAGAAAATCTTCATCGAAGAGCGCATCTATAAGGACCGCGAGTTCGAGAACGCCAAAGACATGGATGCCGCCTGTGAGCACATCGACGAGCGGCTGACACCCTGGTACCCGACATTCATCCGCGAGGTGTCGAAGGACGACATCCTCAAACTGATGGAAATCAAAATGGCGCGCATCCTGAAGTTCAACAAGGACAAGGCCGACGAACTCATCGCTCGCATCAAGGCCGATATGGAAGAGATTGACCGCAAGCTGGCCGACATGACGACCGTCACCATCCAGTGGTTTGAAATGCTGAAGGCGAAGTACGGCGCCGCCTTCCCCCGCCGCACGGAGATCCGCAGCTTCGAGAACATCGTGGCAGCCAAAGTCATAGAAGCCAACCAGAAACTCTACATCAACCGCGAGGAGGGCTTCATCGGCACCTCGCTCAAGAAGGACGAGTTCGTCACCAACTGCTCAGACATCGACGACGTCATCCTCTTCTACAAGGACGGTCGGTACAAGATTGTCAAGGTGGCGGAGAAGATGTTCGTCGGCACGGGTGTGCTCTGGGTGGGACTGTTCAAGAAAAACGACAAGCGCACCATCTACAACGTGGTTTATCGCGACGGCAAGAGCGGCCCGCTCTACATCAAGCGCTTTGCCGCCACAGGCCTGCTGCGCGACAAGGAGTACGACCTGACGCAGGGCAAACCAGGCAGCCGCGTGGTCTATTTCACCGCCAACCCCAACGGCGAAGCTGAAATCATCAAGGTGTCGTTCAAACCAAACCCCCGTCTGAAGAAACAGTTCATGGACAAGGATTTTTCCGACATTGCCATCAAGGGGCGCGGCAGCATGGGCAACCTGCTGACTCGTCTGGAGGTGACGAAGGTGGGGCTGAAGTCGCACGGCGGCTCGACGCTCGGCGGACGCAAGGTGTGGTTCGACCGCGACATCCTTCGCCTCGACTTCGACGGCCACGGCGACTTCCTCGGCGAGTTCCAGAACGGCGACCGCATCCTCGTCGTGCTCGATAACGGCGACTACTATACAACCGACTTCGACCAGAATAACCACTACGACCAGAACGTGCTCATCATCGAGAAGTACGTCCCCGACAAGGTGTGGACGGCTGTGCTGTTCGATGCCACGCAGAAAGGCTATCTCTACTTGAAGCGGTTCATGTTCGACTCCAGCGCTCGCAAGAACACGCTGCTGGGCGAGGGAAAGGACAGCCGTCTTGTCTGCCTCTCGTCGCAGGTCTATCCCCGCTTCCTCGTCACTTTTGGCGAGCCCGACGCCCATCGCGCTCCGCTGGAGATCGATGCCGAACAGTTTGTGGATGTCAAGGGTGTGAAGGCCCGCGGACGCCGTGTGTCGCAGTTCAACATCGCCAGTGTGGAAGAGTTGGAACCTCTCCGCTTCCCCGAACCCCCAGATCCCGCCGTCCCCGAAACAACGGAAATGCCGGATTCTCCGGATAATCCAGAATCTCCAGAATCTCCAGAAAATCCAGATAATCCAGCCACCCCAGATGACCCCACACCCGTTCCCGAGGACGGCCAGTTCACCCTATTCTGACAACGGTATGAAAAGAACGCTTTTCCAAATCTTTCTCCTCTTAGTGCCTGCCTGCCTGCTGGCGCAGGAAGACCCACAGCCGGCAGCATCCTCCGACGCGGCGTCTGATGTGCTGATTCCTGCCAACTTCACCCGTTCGGGCACCACCATCAGCCTTGGCCTCATCTCCACCAGCTTCGACTCCTATCTCTCGCCCAATAACTACATCGGCTTCGACTTAGACCTTCTGGGCGAGGACTGGCGTCGCTCCGTCTGGGGTGATAATCTATTCCGTCAGTCCATCTACGAAACGACCGTCGGCTTGACGATGGCAGGCTCTACCAGCAGCACGTTGGTGGCGAACGAGACCTACACTCACGCGTACGCCTGGCGTGTAGTCCGCTTCGGCCCCTTCGACCTCTATGCCGGCCCTGAGCTGCAAGCACGTGTGGGCGCTCTTTACAACACGCGTAACTCCAACAACCCCGTAAACCTCAAGCTGGGTCTCCACGCAGGCGGAATGGCTATGGCCGAGGTGCGCTACAACATCGGCGGACTTCCCGCCCGCACCTCCTATCAGCTCGATCTCCCGCTGCTCGGAGCCGTCTTTTCGCCACCCTACACCCAGTCGTACTACGCGATGTTCGACCTCCGCCAGCTGGGGGGCACCGTCCATTTTGTCTCGCCCTTCAACGGCTTCTCGCTGCGCCGCATCCTCACCACCGACCTGACGTTGCGCCACAGCATCCTGCGTGTCGTGCTCGAGAACGACTCCTATCAGTATCGTACCTCCACCAACAGCTATGCCCAGCGTACGTTCCGCCTCGGCGTGGGCTTCGTGTTCAACTCTTATGCCATCCGTCCCCGTGAAAAAGCTTTCGATTATCTTCCTTATTAATATAGGTGCCGCCCTCGTCTGCCTCACCTCGTGCATCAAGGGCGAGCCGTACAGCTCGTCGCCTACGGACAACTTCGAGGCGCTGTGGCAGTTGCTCGACGAACGCTACTGCTTCTTCGACTACAAGCGCGATGCCTACGGCCTCGACTGGGACGAGGTACACGAGCGTTATTCCAGTCTGGTCAACGACAGCCTCACCAACCGCCAGCTCTTCGATGTCCTTTCGGCTATGGTGAACGAGCTGCGCGACGGTCACACCAACCTCATCTGGGACTTCGGCACCTCGCGCTACACAGGCTTCTACGCCGGCTATCCCCGTAACTTCGACTCTGAACTCTTCTCCCGCACGCTGGGCACCGACTACTACTACACCAGCGGCATCTACTACACGCGTCTGCCCGAGAACATCGGCTACCTCTACATCGGCTCCTTCTCCACCAGCTTTTCTCAGCGGCTCATCACCGAGATCTTCCGCTATTTCGAACCCTGCATCGGCCTTATCATCGATGTGCGCGACAACGGGGGCGGCGACCTCACGCTGGCGCAGGATCTCGCCGCACGCTTCATGGAAGAGAAGACCCTCGTCGGCTACATCGCCCATAAGACGGGTCCTGCCCACGACGCCTTCTCCGAGCCCCAGCCCGTGTATGTTGAGCCCGACACCACGCTACTGCGTTGGGACCGTCCCGTCTGCGTGCTCTGCAACCGCCTCTCCTACAGCGCTACCAACGATTTCGTGCGCAACATGCGCCTGCTGCCTCAGGTCACCATCGTGGGCGACCGCACGGGCGGCGGCTCAGGCCTCCCCATGAGCACCGAGCTACCCAACGGGTGGAGCCTGCGCTACTCATCGTCGCCCATGTACGATGTTGAGATGCAGCACACCGAGTTCGGCATCGACCCCGATGTCCCCGTCAATATTCTCGCTGCCGACCGCCAGCGCGGCGTTGACACCATCGTACGCATCGCCACCCTTATCCTGCAAGGAGGGGTATAAGGGGATATTTTCCCAATCCAGGCAACGGTTTATAAACACGGCCCCTGTTTATATAAACACGGCCCGCGTTTATATAAACAGGGGCCGTGTTTATAAATATCCCGGTGCGTTGGGAATTTTATGCTTTACTTCTGTCGAATGAAGATGTTGATGGGGGTTCCGGAGAAGTTCCAGCGCTCGCGGATTTGGTTCTCGAGGTAGCGGCGATAGGGCTCCTTGACGTACTGCGGCAGGTTGGCAAAGAACACAAACGAGGGGATGCGCGTGTCGGGCAGCTGCATGCAGTATTTGATTTTGATGTACTTTCCCTTGTTCGATGGGGGCGGCGTGGCCTCGATGACGGGCAGCATCTCCTCGTTGAGGCGGGCGGTGGGGATGCGCTGGCTGCGATGCTGATAGACCTCCTTTGCCAATTCCAGAACCTTGAAGATGCGCTGCTTGGTGAGTGCCGAGGCGAAGACGACGGGGAAGTCGGTGAAGGGGGCGAAGCGCTGGCGGATGGTGTCCTCCATGTACTTCATAGCCTTCGTACTCTTGTCCTCGGCAATATCCCATTTGTTGACCACCGCGACGAGGCCCTTCTGATTCTTGTTGATGAGGGAGAAGATGTTGAGGTCCTGCCCTTCGACGCCGCGCGTGGCATCGAGCATGAGGATGCAGACGTCGGAGTTCTCGATGGCGCGGATGGAGCGCATGACGGAGTAGAACTCGAGGTCCTCGCTCACCTTGTTTTTCTTGCGGATGCCGGCGGTATCGACGAGGTAGAAGTCGAAGCCGAACTTATTGTAGCGGGTGTAGATGCTGTCGCGGGTGGTACCGGCGATGTCGGTGACGATGTGGCGCTCCTCGCCGATGAAGGCGTTGACGATGGAACTCTTGCCGACATTGGGACGCCCGACGACGGCAAAGCGGGGAATGTCTTCCTCAATGTCGTCCTCTGCTTTCTCGGGGAACTTGCTGACGATGAGGTCGAGCAGGTCGCCGGTGCCGGAGCCGTTGGCAGCGGAGATGCAGAAGGGGTCGCCGAGGCCGAGGCTGTAGAATTCGGCTGCGCCGTACTGCTGTTCGGGGCTGTCGGTTTTGTTTGCCGCCAGAATGACAGGCGTCCTGGTGCGGCGGAGAATGTCGGCCACCTGTTCGTCGAGGTCGGTGACGCCGTTCTTGACATCGACCAGGAAGAGCACCACGTCGGCCTCCTCGACTGCGATGAGCACCTGCTTGCGGATTTCCTCCTCGAAGATGTCGTCTGAGTTGACCACCCAGCCGCCGGTGTCAACGACGGAGAATTCGCGTCCGCACCACAGGCATTTGCCGTACTGGCGGTCGCGGGTGGTGCCGGCCTCCTCGGCCACTATGGCGTGACGTGTCTCCGTCAGCCTGTTAAAGAGTGTCGATTTGCCCACATTGGGCCGTCCGACAATAGCTAATACGTTTCCCATAGTTTGTTATTTCAAATTACAGATAATGAAATACAACGTAGCGTTCTACTCACTAAGGTCGTAACCAAAGCTTTTGAGTTCTTTGGTCGAGTTGCGCCAGTCCTTATCGACCTTGACAAAGACTTCGAGATAGATGCTCTTGCCGAAGAACTTCTCCAGCGACTTGCGGGCTTCGGTGGAGACTTTCTTTAACGCCTTGCCCTGGGCGCCGATGATGATGCCCTTTTGTGATTCGCGCTCAACGTAGATGACGGCGTTGATGTGGATGTTCTTGGGCGTCTCCTTGAACTGCTCCACGATGACTTCCACAGAGTAGGGGATCTCCTTGTCGTAGTAGAGGAGGATTTTCTCGCGGATAATCTCCGTGACGAAGAAGCGTGCGGGCTTGTCGGTCAGCTGGTCCTTGCCGAAATAGGGCGGGCTGTCGGGAAGCAGCTCCTTGATGCGCCGCAGCACGGCGTCGACGTTGAAGCGGTTCGTTACCGACAGGGGGATGATTTCTGCCTTTGGCAGCAGTTCGTGCCAACGTTCCACCAGCGCCTCGAGGTCTTTCTGGTTGCTGAGGTCTATTTTATTAATAAGGAGCAGGACGGGGCAGCGCATCTTCTGTACCTTGGCGAGGAACTCCTCGTTCTTGTCGGGCTTCTCAATGACGTCCGTCATGTAGAGCAGCACGTCGGCATCCTGCAACGCCGACTCAGAGAACTGCAGCATAGACTCCTGCAGCTTGTAGTTGGGCTTCAGCACGCCGGGGGTGTCGCTGAAGACGATTTGCATCTCGTCGGTGTTGACGATGCCCATGATGCGGTGGCGGGTGGTCTGTGCCTTGAAGGTGGCGATGGAGATGCGCTCGCCCACCAGCTGGTTCATGAGCGACGACTTGCCCACGTTGGGGTTTCCGACAATGTTTACGAATCCTGCCTTGTGCATGGTGAGAAGGTTTTCGAGGGACGCTTCGGACTGTAACGTAAAGAACGCTTCGCTGCAGAGCTTATGCTTTGTTTCTGTAGAAAAACCCTACAGCAAGCAAAGCGAGCGTTCTACAGCGAAGCGTTCTAAATACTACAATGCAGCGTGTTAAACAGCTGCTTCTTTTTCGATGGCCAGCTTACCGCGGTAGTAGCCGCAGGCGCCGCATACGGTGTGGAACACATGCCATTCGCCGCAGTTGGGGCAGATGGCCAGCGTGGGAGCAACAGCCACGTCGTGCGTACGGCGCTTGGCAGTTCTCGTCTTTGATTGTCTTCTTTTTGGATGTGCCATTTTACGTTTATTTTTTAGTTATCCATTATGTCTTTCAATGCGTCCCAGCGGGGGTCGGTTTCGCCTGAGCCCTCCATGTCGCCGTCGTCCTCGCGGGGCGTGTGCTTGCGCAGCTTGTCCATCATCTCGCGGTTGCACTTGCCGGGAGCGTGCACGTGCTTCAAGGGGATGGCCAGCGCAATGAACTCGTAGATGTACCACGCCACGTTGATGTATCCGTCCCGTTCGGGGACGATGACCGTGTCGCCGTCCTCGCCGAAGTCGTCGCCCAGCTTCACGGAGAGCGAGCCGTTGGCGGCGATGGGCTGTTCCATCTCATCAAGGCAGCGGTCGCAGGTGACGATGACGTGCCCGTTGATGTCGAAGTCCAGCACGTAAACACCCGTCTTCTTCGTGACATTGATCTTCACGTTGGCGCGCCCCTTCTGTACCTCGGGGCCGTCGATCTTGGCAAAGAAGTCGTTGTCAATATCCAGCTCAAGGGATGCTGTGGGCGCAGTCATCCCTCTCAATTCCACTTTATACTGATCGAACTTTCCCATATTTTTTTGCACAAAACGCTAAAATCGGCTGCAAAGATAGTGCAAACATAACGAAATAGCAAATTTATTTGCATTTTTTCTATAATGCCGCCCTTTGTCCTTTTTTCTCGGACCGAACATGCAGACGGTGTTCGGAAAAATCCTTATCTTTGCAGCGTCAAGCAGAAAAGGATTTTCAGATATGGTTTACAACGAAATCGGAAAGACAGGAATGAGGGTGTCGAACCTCTCGTTCGGCGCCTCGTCGCTGGGTGGCGTCTTCCACAGCATCCGCGAGGAAGAGGGCATCCGTGCTGTGCATGTGGCAGTGGAAAACGGCATCAATTTCATCGACGTCTCGCCCTACTACGGCCATCTGAAGGCTGAGACGGTGCTCGGTAAGGCGCTGAAGGACATCCCTCGAGAGAAGTATTATCTCTCTACGAAGGTGGGGCGCTATGGTAAGGACGGCATCAACACGTGGGACTACTCGGCAAAAAGGGCCACAGAGAGCGTCTTTGAAAGCATGGATCGCCTGAACGTGGACTACATCGACTTGATTAACGTCCACGACATTGAGTTCCAGGCTGCCCTCCCGGGCGGACTTCAGAAGGTGGCCGAGGAGACGCTTCCTGCGCTGGTGGAGCTGCGGCAGAAGGGCGTCGTGCGCCATGTGGGCATCACAGACCTCCAGCCCGAGAACCTGAAGTGGGTGGTGGAGCATGTGCCGGAGGGCACGGTGGAGAGCATCCTGAATTTCTGTCACTACTCGCTGAACGACACGCTGCTGACGGACTATCTCGACTTCTTCGAGCAGCACAGCGTAGGCGTCATCAACGCCTCGCCGCTGTCGATGGGGCTGCTGTCGGGCCGTGGCGCCCCCGACTGGCATCCGGCCACACCTGCCCTGCGCGATGCCTGCAGCCGTGCCGCCGCTTACTGTCAGCAGCAGGGCTATCCCATTGAGAAGCTGGCCATCCAGTTCTCTACCAGCCTTAACCCCCGCATCGCCACCACGCTATTTAGCAGCGCCAACCCCGCGAACGTGCTGAAAAACATCGCCTACGTCGATGAGCCTATGGACGCCCGACTGGTGAAGGAGGTGCAGCAGATCATTGGCGACCAGATGTTTGTCAGGTGGAAGAACAGCTGAAATCGCCTTTGGCGAAATTGACAATTTATAATTTATTATTGATAATAATTTTCCATTATCCATTAACAAAGTGATTCCCATCATAGATGCTCACAGCCATTTATGGCTCAAACAAGACACGACGTGGAACGGCAAGGCCATCCGCTCGCTGAAGAACGGGCGTTCCATCTTCCTCGGCGAGGAGGTGCAGATGCTGCCGCCCTTCCTTATCGACGGACAGAATACAGCCGAGGTGTTCCTCTCGAACATGGATTATGCCCAGGTGGCGGCAGCCGTTGTCGTGCAGGAACTGATTGACGGGTTGCAGAACGACTATCTGGCCGAGGTCCAGCGGCGCTATCCCGACCGGTTCCTGACGTGCGGTATGTGCGACTTCGCGGCTCCAGAGTTCGCAGAACAGGCTCAGACGTTGGCTGAGAAGGGCTTCCGTGCTATGGCCATCCCCGCCCATCGGCTCTCCCTCGCCCTGAACTCGCTTGAGTTGATGCGGATGTTCCACCTGATGGAGGAGCGCGACATGATGCTCTCCATCACCCTTGCCGACGGCGACCGGCAGGTGGGCGAGTTGCGCGAGGTGATAGAGGAGTGTCCTTGCCTGCGCATAGCCATCGGCCATTTCGGCATGGCCAATCCTCCGCTGACGCCACCGTGGGAGAACCGCAGCTGGCGCGAGCAGATACGGTTGGCCCGCTATCCATACGTGAGGATAGAGTCAGGCGGCATCACCTGGCTCTACAACGCCGAGTTCTATCCCTATCCATCGGCCATCCGCGTCATTCGCGAGGCAGCTGCGCTGGTCGGCATGGACCGCCTGATGTGGGGGAGCGACTATCCGCGCACCATCACCGCCATCACCTATCGCATGTCGTACGACTTCGTCCTCAAGAGCCGCGAGCTGACCGACGACGAGAAGCGACTTTTCCTTGGCGAGAATGCCCGGCGGTTTTACGGCTTCGGCCATTTAGTGGAATTACCTTATATAAAAAATATGTCAGAATGATGAAAGCTATCCAGATTGCCGCCCCTGGAAAGATGGCGGTTGTGCCTATCCCCGAGCCGGAAGTAAAAGCCGGCGAAGTGCTGCTGCGCCTGCAGTTTGTGGGTTTCTGCGGCTCGGACCTCAACACGTATCTCGGCCGTAACCCGATGGTGCACATGCCCGTCATTCCCGGCCACGAAGTGGGCGCTGTGATCGAACGCGTTGGCGATGGCGTACCCGAGAGCCTGAAGTCAGGTATGACGGTGACCGTCAACCCATATACCAACTGTGGCAAATGTGCCTCGTGCCGCAATGTCCGTGTGAATGCCTGCGAACATAACGAAACGCTGGGCGTGCAACGCGACGGTGCGATGCGTGAGCTGATAGCTCTGCCGTGGGAGAAGGTCATTCCCGCTCCGTTGTTGTCGCCCCGCACCTGTGCGTTGATAGAGCCGATGAGCGTGGGGTTCCACGCCGTCAGCCGTGCACAGGTGACGGACATCGACGTGGTGCTGGTCATCGGTTGCGGCATGGTTGGCATGGGCGCCATCGTGCGCTCCGTGCTGCGCGGCGCCACGGTCATTGCTGCCGACATCGACGATGCCAAGCTGGCCTTGGCGCGGAGGATGGGCGCCCGTTACACCCTCAACACGCGTACGGAAGAGGTGCACACCCGTTTGCAGGAAATGACCTCGGGCATGGGACCCGACGTGGTGATAGAGGCCGTCGGCAGCATCCCGACCTACCAGATGGCCGTGGACGAAGTGGCGTTCACGGGACGTGTCGCGTGTATCGGCTATGCCAAGAGCGAAGTGTCGTTCCAAACTAAGCTTTTTGTACAGAAGGAGCTCGATATTCGCGGCTCACGCAATGCGCTTCCGCCGGATTTCCGCGCCGTTATCCATTACTTAGAGCAGGGAACCTGTCCTGTGGACGAGCTGATCAGCCGTGAGGTGACGCCTGAGGAGGCCGCTGATGCCATGCAGTCGTGGGCGGATGCACCGGGCAGGGTGTTTCGTATCCTTGTAAGGTTTTGAAAAACTTTACCGGTGGAGCTCGATGCGAAAGGTGGTGCCTTTACCGGGCTCGGAGTGGCGGACGTAGATGCGACCCTTGTGATACTCCTCGATGATGCGTTTGGCCAGCGAGAGGCCGAGTCCCCAACCGCGTTTCTTCGTGGTGAAGCCGGGTGAGAAGACGTTCTTCCAATGACTTTTGGGGATGCCCTTGCCGGTGTCGGTGATGTCGATGCAGACCTTGTCGCCCGAGGGGATGACGTCGGCGGTGATGGTACCCTCGCCGTCCATGGCGTCGATGGCATTCTTAAAGAGGTTCTCTACAACCCACTCGAAGAGGGGGCTGTTCATCGGCACCTCGAGCGGGTGGTCGGTGTAGTGGCCTTCTATGGTGACGCGGCTTGATGAGCGGCGGCCGATGTACTCCGTCACGCGCTGCAGAGAGGCATTCACGTCCTCAGGCACGAGCTCAGGGGCAGAACCAATCTTCGAGAATCGCTCGGCAATCATCTCCAGCCGATGCACGTCCTTGCCCATTTCGGGCAGGAGCTGGTCGTCGGGGTAGTTCTGCTGAAGGATTTCAGACCATGCCATGAGGCTTGAGATGGGGGTGCCCAATTGGTGTGCCGTCTCTTTCGAGAGCCCGACCCACACGCGATCCTGCTCGCCGCGCTTCATGCTCAGCAAGGCGAAGAGGGCGACGAGCACGAACACCACGAAAACGGCAAACTGCACGTAGGGGTAGGCTCCCAGCAGCTTCAGCAGCGTTGAATCGTCGTAACAGACGTCGAACCACGTGGCAGCCTCGGGCATATCCATGCGGATGATATGGTCGGCATCGCGCATGCGTGCTGCGCGCCGCATCAGGCAGCCGAGGGTGTCGGTGCCGTGGATGGAAACGTTGACGTAGCTTTCGATGGCCCCTTTGTCGTTTAGGACGATGACGGGGATGGTGTTGTTGCCCTTGATGACGGTCAGCACCAGGTTGAGGTCGGTGTCTTCATCGGCGTTGTTGAAGGTGCGCATGGCCTCTGTCCACACCTCCATGCGACGTTCTTCCTCCTTGGAAAGATCGCGCACCAGATAGTTGGAAAACACCAACGACGCCACGCCAATCAGCACGGCGACGACAATAAGGGTTATCTTGATGGTCTTTGTCCTGTTAATCCATTCCACTGTACATACGACGTTTGTTCTTCTCTATAAACGAGAAAAAAACGGTTTTCGTATGTACAGTGGTCTGAATTTCTCAATCTTCGTCGGCAGGTGTGACGCTGAAGGTGTAGCTGTTGCGTCCCATGACGATGTCGACGGAGGTGTCCTTGCGCAGCTCAGGTACGAAGTCGAAACCCATTCGGTGAAGGATGGCAAGGAAACGTCCGACGGAGGGCTGCACGGCTCCGCTCTCGACACGCGAGATGTAGTTGGGTGCGGCGCCAATGCTCTTCGACAGCTTGGCCTGGTTGATGTTGAGGCTCCGACGCATGGTGCGGATGAACTCGCTGGCCACTGCTGCAAAGGCTTCGTCGTCGTGGCTTTCGGCCAGCTGCTCGTTTTCGATGTGTTGAATGTTGTAGCGGAGCAGCATGTTGAACTGTTCGCGCTGAAGTTGTTGATCATCCGGATTGGATGGACGGGAATTGGTGTTTCGTTTCATTGGTTAAAAGGTGTAGAATTGGGGTTAATAAAGCTCACTTTTTGACTAACGTGATGCAGTCAATGTCGGGTGCATAGGCAGAGGCATTGGAGATGGAGATGATGTTGTCCCCTTTTTCCAATGTGATGGGAACGTTTATGGATGCCGATGTCGTCCAGCTTCCGGAGTTGACAGTGGGCGTATCGACAACCTCGTTATTGACGCTGATGGTCATGGCTCGGTTTTCTTTGGTGATGTATCGGACGATCAGTTCGTAGCGTCCGCCGTGGAAGCTGCGGACGTTACGGAACTGCAGGCTATTTTCGGCGCTGGCGCCGACGTAGCAGGCTGCGATGCCGCCGCTCCAGACATCGTTATGGCGATAGACGCCGCTCTTGGCCACCTGGTTGTTCACGAGCTCCTGATAGGTGGGGAAGTAGGCGGTCTCGGCCTCGTAGTGCGTGCGCTCGGTGCGCTCAGCGCCCTCTAGCAGGTAGATGCGTGTGCCGTGCAGGGGTACATCGACTGTCATGCCGTCGCGGCACTCGGCCAGGTCGGTGTGTTCGAAAAGGTCGCGCACCTTGATGTTGCCCGCCAGGTCGACGTCGCTGAAGGAGAGCTTGAACTGCTTATCGGCATCGGTGGGGTTGTAGATGGCCACGGCACGTTTGTGGCCGTAGGCTTTCTCCACATCTTTGACCAGCAGCCAGCAGCCGTTGTCCTTTTTCACCACGTAGGCTTGCTGGCAGAGAGGGTCCTGGTTGAGGGCAATGAGCTCTTTGTTGCACATGAGCTCCATGGCCTCAGGTGCGATGCTGCGCATGTCGCAGCCGATGAGGAGGGGTGAGTTCATGATGCACCAGAGGCCGAAGTGGGTCTTGTCCTCTTCGACCGAGAGTCCGCGTCCGACCTCCAGCATGTCCATGTCGTTGTAGTGTCCGGGCGAGGCGTAGGCGCTGAGGTACAGGTTCTCGGCGATGATGCCGCGCACCGAGCTCCAGTTGCACCAGATGTCGCCGGTGGTGCGCCACGATCCGCTGACGTCCTTGGCCCAGGTGCCGGGGAAGGCCCAGCGGCAGATGTTCATGCGCAGGTCAGTCCGTCCGGCCTTCTCGGCGGCGCGGTCCATGGCCTGGCTGATCTCTGTGTAGCGTTGGCGTTCGTCGGTGATGCGCCCCAGTCCTTGCAGGCGCGATCCGCCGCAGTAGTCGATTTTGATGAAGTCGAAGCCACAGTCAACGAACCAGTAGTCCATGTCCTGCTGATCGTGTCCCCAGATGCCTGAGCCTACGCCCCATTTGTCGCCCCATTCGGCGCCCTGGCCCGAAGCGCAAGTGTTGTCTCCTGCATCGGTGTAGATGCCTGCCTTGAGGCCGAGGCCATGGATATAATCGACCAGCGGGCGCAGGCCGTTCGGGAATTTCTCGGGATGAATCAGCAGATGACCGTCGGTGCTGTCGCGCCGGCCGAAGTATCCGTCGTCAATGTTGATGTATTCGTATCCGGCCTCCTTCAGACCGCTGCTCGCCATGGCGTCGGCCTGTTCGCGGATCAGCTGTTCGCTGATGTTGATGCCGTAGGTGTTCCACGAACTCCAGCCCATGGTGGGTGCGAGGTTCTTGTCAGGTTCCGCTGCGGGTTCGTGGCACGCGCTCATGACAAGTAGACAGGCGGTTAGTACGATGGATGTTTTTTTCATGATGGGATATGGTTACATGGTTAATCCTCTTCTGGCATGACGATGGGTTGGTAGATGTGCTGTCCCGGCTTATCGTCGGGCACGGGCTCCGAGGGGGTACATGACAGGACAGCCACTCCGAAAAGGGCTGCTGAAAGAAGCATGCAGAGAATCTTTTTCATTGTCAGACGGTGTTGTAGCTTTAATTCAGATTCTTAAGTTCCACGTCCATAACGTTCTCTTCCTCTGCGGCCAAGGGGTCGGGACCGTATTTGTTGTAGCCTATTGTGCCGCGTTGGCAACACCAGACGAGCAGCAGAATGGCATAGGCAAACAACAGGATGGCAAGGAGGGCTACGAGGAAGAGCATGCCGAAGGGAATGTCGTCGGCGGTATTGGCCGGGTTCTCGCCGATGGCGAAGAGGGTCAGACCAGCCACAAGGGATAGCGCCACGAAGATGGCTTCAACGATGTATAATATGCCAACCCACCATCCGCTCTTGCCCCTGTCGTGCAGACGGCGCACCAATACGCCCAGTGTGGGCAGCAGTAGGGCGAGACCGACCACGAGGGATACGATGTAGAAGGGGGTTGAGACGCTGTTGATGGACTCGGCGTTGAACTGCCCCTTGAAGATTAGGGGAATCATGAACAGTCCCAGCAGAAAGTCGAGCGCGATGCTCACGAGGATGGTGAAGAGGGTGAACCACCAGAATTCGGAACGGCAAGCGCGTCCCTTGAATACAGCGTATTTACGAAAACAGGTTTTGATGGATTGTCCGAAAGTCATGGAAAAAAATGAATTACGAGTTAAAGTTCAGATGGGGCTATTGCAAAAAGGCAAAGGTGAGACAATAGAGGATGGTCATCGATAAGAGGGTGGCATCCCAGGCAAGGAACATGTTTTTTACGTTTGGGACGTTCACTTTTTCTGTCTGGTAGTCGTCGCCTGCGAAGGTGAAGATGTAGTCGTCAATGCGGTCTCCCTTCTGGAGGGCCAGGGTGACGCTGACCGATGAGCTGTCGGGACGTACGGCCTCCGCCTCTGCCTTACTCTTATAGGAGTTGATGCGCCAGAGGGGGAGTAGCTCGCCTTCGTATTCGCTGTGCTCCGGCTGGTCGGCAGGGGCGATGAAGTCGTTGCAGGTGGCGCCACCCTTAACGATCGCTCCGGTCAGCAGGTTGCGGTTCTTCATGTGCATCACCTTGTGCGTCGTGCCCTTCTCGTCGGTGTAGCTGCACTGGTCCCAGCGGATGCGGAGGCTCTCCTTGCCTAGGTTTTTGATGTTGAGGTCGAAGCCGTCGTCCCACATCTCCAGTTTGACGGTCATGCTGTCATCGACATAGACGCCCTTTTCGGTGAGGAAGGGGTTGGCAATATGGTCGGGGGTGTTGACGCTCTCCAGCCAATAGCCGCCTGTGTTCACCCAGCGCGTGGACGTGCAGCTCGCCAGCCACAGGAGGGCGGGAAGCAGAAGAAGGGCGATGGGGATGCGGGGTTTCATGAGAGGGGGGCTGGATTGGCTGGATTGACTGGATTGACTGGATTGACTGGAATGGCTGGATTGGCTGGATTGGCTGGATTGGCTGGGGCTTGGGAAAAAATGAGGTAAGAAGTAAATGGTAAGAGGTAAGAGGTCAGAGGACGTGTTCGTTAAACATTAAACGTTAAACGTTAAACCAAATAATGTTATTTGCTTTTGTCGGGGGCGGCGGGGGTGTCGGGGAGGGGTTTCCAGCTCTTCAGCTCGTCCTGGAGGACTGAGACGGCCTTCTCTAGCTGGGCGTCCTTGCCCTTGTAGTCCTCGAAGGGGTTGATGTCGATGTCGATGTCGGGATCTACGCCGTGGCCTTCTACGATCCATTCGCCTTCGGTGCTATAGGAGGTGAAGAAGGGGGTTCGCATATCCTGCCCGTCAACGAAGGGCTTCGAGCCGCTGATGCCGACGATGCCGCCCCACGAGCGTTTGCCGATGAGCTTGCCCTGACCGAGCTTACGGAAGCTGTAGGGGAAGAGGTCGCCATCGGACGAGGAGTACTTGTCGATGAGACACACCTTCGGGCCGTAGAAGGCCTGGTTGGGCACAGGCTCGTTGTCGCCGTTGCGGTACATGCTGATGCGATAGACCTCGCGCTGCAGGCGCTCGAGGATGATGGGCGACACGTTGCCGCCGCCGTTCATGCGGTCGTCGATGATGAGGGCTTTTTTGTCGAGTTGCGTGTAGAACATCTTGGTGAACATGTCAAGTCCCTCCAAACCCATGTCGGGGATGTGGATGTAGCCGATTTCACCGCCGGAGAGTTTATCGACAATGGCGATGTTGCGCTGCACCCATTCGTAGTAGGCGAGGTCGGCCTCGCTGGCGATGGGCTTCACATAGACCGTGTGAGACTTGCCGGAGGCACTGGATGCCACTTCAAGAGCCACCGTCTTGCCCACCTTGCCGACGAGCGCCTGAAGCGGCGACGTGAGCTTTTCGGCAGGCATGCCGTTGACCTTCACAATGTAGTCGCCCTCCTTGACATCGACGCCCGGCTCGGTGAGGGGCGAGCGGAGCTTCTTGTCCCAGTTGGCGCCCTGGAAAATCTTCTCGATGCGGAAGGCACCCGTCTTCTTGTCCTTGCTGAACTTGGCACCCAGCAGGCCGGTGGCGACGCGGGGGATGGCGGGCTTCTCGCCGCTGGTGATATAGGCGTGGCCGATGTTGAGCTCACCAATCATCTCACCGATGAGGTAGGTGAGGTCGTCACGATGCTTTGCGTAAGGCACCATCTGGCCATATTTCTCGCGGATGTGGTTCCAGTCAACGCCGTGCATGTTCTCCACGTAGAATCCGTCGCGGGTGATGCGCCAGCTCTCGTCGAAGATCTGCTGCCACTCGGCTTCGTGGTTGATGTCCATCTCCATGTCGTCGGTGGGCACGGCTGCGCCGCCCGCAGGACCGCCGAAGTTGCAGACGACGAGCTTGCCGCCATCGCCGCGGACAAGGGCTTTCTTATAGTCGGCCGTGATGTCCATCGGCATCTTCATGGGCGAGTCGGAGGCCTTCATCGTCTTCAGGTCGAGTTCCTTCACGCCGTTTCCGGAGGTGAAGTAGAGCTTGCCGTTTACGGCAGCGATGAGGCGGAAGCGGCCCGGATCCACGGGCAGCGAGGTGATGCGCTGGCCAATGCCGTCGAGGTCAACCTTCATGGGCGCGGGCTTGGCGGATTCTCCGGATTTACCGGATTTTCCGGGTTTTCCGGATTTTCCGGAATCTCCGGGCTTGCCCGCCTCTTCTGGCTTGGCAGCATCGGGGACCGGGGCTTTGTCATAGTCCGTGTGCAGGGCGGTGGGGTTCTCGGTGTCGGCTGCAAGGGGCAGGATGAACAGGTAGTCCTGAACGTTGTAGGAGGTATTCCATTCCACACTGGAATACTGGGCATGGAAGTCGCGCGAAGAGGTGAAGAAGAGGTACTTGCCGTCCTGCGAGAAGAGGGGTTGCGAAGCGGGATACCAACGGTCGGTCACCTGATAGGATTTGCGCTTGGCCACATCGAAGAGGAAAAGGGCGTCGGTGCCGCGGCTGACTGGCGTCGAGGTATAGGCTGCCCACGTGCCGTCGGGCGAGAGGGTGAACGAGCGGATACCGCTTGTCTCGCTCACCAGGATGCGCTCGGGCGTGCCACCGCTGATGGAGAGCTCATAGACGTCACGCTTTTCGGTGTTGAAGTAGAGCTTCTTACTGTCGTGGCTCCATTGCAGGCGGTCGGGATAGCCGTTGGTGAAGTTGGTCAGCTGGCGGGCATTCGTCAAGTCGTCGGCCGGAGCCATCCACACCTGGTATTCGCCGGAGGCATCGGAGAGCCAGGCCACGTTCTTGCCGTCGGGGCTCCAGGTGACGCCGCGCTCGTGCGACTCAGGCGTGGCTGCCACGTGGAACACGGGGCCCTGTGTGGCGGGCAGCAGGAAGAGGTCGCCACGTCCGATGGCCACGATGCGCTTGCCGTCGGGTGAGAGCGTGGCCTCGCTGACGCGTACAGAGCGGTTCAGCTCCGTGCGGCTGTAGAGGTCGTCGTCAGCGAGGGTGATGGTCACCTTGGCGAGGGCTTTCGTCGCCACGTCGTACTTCCAGATATAGCCGCCGTTCTCGAAGACGATGCTCTGCCCCGATGCCGCAGGGAATTTGCAGTCGTATTCGGTGAAGTCGGTCACCTTACGCGTCTGGCGCGTCTTCGTGTCGTAGGCGAAGAGGTTCATGGTGCGGTCGCGGTCGGAGAGGTAGTAGATTTCCGAGCCCACCCACATGGGGAAGATATCCTGCGCCACGTCGTCGCATCCTGCGATGCGCTCCACCTTCGTTGTGCCCACGGTGTGAATCCAGATGTCGTCGGCCTGTCCGCCACGATAGTATTTCCATGTGCGGAATTCGCGGAACATGCGGTTCATGGCCAGCTGCTTGCCATCAGGCGAGAAGGAGCAGAAGCCGCCTTCCGAGGTCGGAATCTCCTCCGGCAGGCCACCCTCGGCGGGGACGAGGCTGAGTTGGGCCCGCAGGCCGCTGAAGCACCATTGCTTGTTGCGGAAGATGATGCTTTTGCCGTCGGGTGTCCAGCCCATGACGATGTTGTTGGGGCCCATGCGCTCGCCCACGTTGTCGCGCTCCACCAGGGCCGTATAGGTGACGCGTCGTGGCTCGCCGCCGGTCACAGGGATGGTGTAGACCTCGGTGTTGCCGTCGTACTGGCCTGTGAAGGCCACGGTCTGTCCGTCGGGTGATATCTTGGGGAAGCACTCGTAGCCCACGTGGCTGGTGAGCTTCACGGCTGTGCCGCCTGTCTCGGCCACGCTGTAGAGGTTGCCGGCGTATGAGAACACAATTCGTCCACCGCCCACGGTGGGGAAGCGTAACAGACGGGCTTCGTCGGCTGCACGCAGCGGTGTAGAAGTGCTGGCAATGAGAGCCAATGCCGTCAGAATGAGGATGGAAGAACGTTTCATTTTCTTTTGGTTGTTCGTTTGATACGTTTTAGGGTTCAAAGATAGCACTTTTTTTGGAGAGAAAAAAATTTATCGTGAAAAAAATACACGCAAATACAAAAAAACTTCGTGCTTTATAAGAGAATGCCCTCGAAACGTATAAGCGCGGGGATCGCGTGTGCCTACTTGCACCTGCGCCTGATATTGCCTGCGCCTGATATCGTCTGCGCCTGCGTTCCCCCTGCGCCTGCGTTTCCCCTGCGCCTGCATTGGAGAACAAAGAAAAATCGTATAGCACTGTGTTTGAGCACTATAACTTGTTTTCATTTTTCACCCCGTTTTCTTTTTTGGGCGAAGGAGAAACGGAGTGCGCCGAGAAGCCATTCTGAATAGGGTTCACGCTTTGGAAAGGAGAGGAAAAGGAGTAAAGAAAAAAGAGAGATTAAAGAGAGAAAAAAGAAGCTCCATCAAAAGCATCACAGGTGGTTCAAAGAATGGGTTCTTTTTCCTGGACGATCACCTCTTTGCTTCGTCGCTATATGTGGTACCCTGACATCGTCTTCGTCCGGGAGGAAGACAACATCAAATCCTCTCTTAAAACACAAAAACCGGAGGCATTTTTCAGCCCCTCCCCTGAAAAAAAAGCCAATCACTTTTCACAAAACTACAAATGTCTGTATCTTAATCTCCTAGGAATTCCAAGTGTGTCCCAACGCAGGCGCAGGGGGAAATGCAGGCGCAGGGGAAACGCAGGCGCAGGGGGAACGCAGGCGCAGGCGATATCAGGCGCACATGCGTATGCCGCACGCGTGAAGGCCGTAGCGTTAAACGTCGTTGCCGTAGCGTTAAACTCTATCACCGTAACGTTAAACTCTGTCGCCACAGCGTTAAACTCTGTCGCCCCAGCGTTAAACGCTATGACCCACAAAAAAGCATAAAAAAGACTGGCCTAAAAATTTGCAGGACTAAAAACTTTTTCGTAACTTTGCAGACGCAATTGAACGAGTAATCTCCCATGCGGCAACTGTGGCAACCAGACATCGCGCGTCGATGCGGCTGGATTGCCAGTCCGCCTGAACGGAAAAAAGTGCATTGTTAAACCATAAAAACAAAACCGTTATGACTTACAAAAAGATTCTCATGGCCATCATGTGCCTGACCGCCGTCTTTGCATTCAGCTCATGCAAACAAGACGATGAGATTGACATCAACAAGGAAGCTGCCAAGTTGAAGGAAAACCAGATTCTGCTGGATGGAAAAATCCAGGATGTGACCTGCGCACTGGGCATCCGCCCCGCTGGAAAAGGCTGGGAGGGCGACCCGGGAGCCTATTATGTGGACATCATGCCCGTCGACCAGTCGCTCACATGGCACGGACGCTACGACCTCGGCCTGCCGCTGATCGGCAAGACCATCAACCTCGCTGACCCCGAAAAGGCTCTCGACGGATACCAGTTCTCCATGTACTTTGAACAAGGCGATGACTACTTGAACATGAACAATATGTTTGGTCTCGAAGGTGGTCGAGGCATCCTGGAAGACAAAGAGCTGAGCGGCTCGTGCTTTAAGTCGGGCACGTTCAAGACCTCTCATGACAAGAAGGATGGCTTCCACCTCACGTTCTCGGGCGTGCTGGTTAACGAAAAGCCGATTGCCCTGAAGGCCTACCTTCCCGAAGCGGACGTCCAGTACTGGTAAACCCGTAGCGCCCCCATTCGCTCGCTACTCCGCGACGAAGCGTCTTCCTTTCAGCCGCGGCTGGCTGAAAGGAAGACGCTATCGTCTTTTTTGGAGTCATTTTTGGCATTTCAGGAAAAAAAGTTGCTTTTCCCATGCAGTATTTTTGTTAACGCTACGTTTAGGAAACAGAAACGTTTTTTAGTATTAACCCATAAAAGTGAAACAACAATGAAAAAATCTCATCTGCTATGGCTTCTGCTCATCCCGCTCCTTTCCCTATCGTGCAGCAAAAACGAGGAATGGAAAAGCACTCCCGAAGGAGCCTATCTGGACATCACGGAAATGAAGAAAGTCACCGTTTATGACCTGACGCCCGATTGGTATTATGGACAGCGGGCTGTTATTGAACTCAAATCCAACATCCGTGAACGTGTACAATCCTATTCGTCGGTAGGAAAAAACAATTTTCTGACGATAACCTATCTGGGTGAACCCGTGATGAGAGTGGAGATACAGTGGGTATTATCCGATTCGTTTCCAGGTGGGATGGCTATCTCTTTTCACGACCCAGGTTTCTCGGAAGATCCTTTGAAATGTTGGATTTGGTCTCATGGGACTGACGCCGACGAAGCCGAATTCGACCGTTTCATTGAAGAGCTGCGAAGCCGGAAGGTCCCCATCAAACAGGGAAAATAGCCAACCTATACACAAATGATATAAGCTGATTCAAGAGTAACATAAGTTTCACTTCAAAAACCACACAGAATTATGATTTACAAAAAGATTCTCATGGCCACAATGTGCCTGACCGCCGCCTTTGCCTTCAGTTCATGCGCGGGCGACGACGAACTCGACGTCAACAGAAAAGCAGACAAAATCGGCGTCAACCAAATGTTCATAGAGGGAACAACCTTGGATGCTACATGCGACATGGTAATCCGTCATTATGTCGGGCCATGGAAGAATATTCCTGACCAATACAGTGTAAACGTCACAGCCCATGACAGTCTTTATGAATGGCATGGAAACTTCGTCTTGAACGAAGGCCTCGTAGGTAAGTCTATCAACCTTGCTGACCCGAAGCTGGACATAGATAAGAACTATTTCTCTGCTTCTTTAATAAAACTTTATTACATAGGCAAAGGCGAGCGGGCCAGGTTGTGGAAGTTCAGCCTCTACGGTTCTGGTGGTAGCTGGTTTGAAGAGGAGTCTCTGGATGATACAACGTGCTTTACGTCAGGAACGTTCAAATCGTCCTATGGGGAAAAAGGGTTCCAGGTATCCTTGTCAGGTGTATTCGTTGACGGAAAGGCGTTCTCGCTGAAAATCGTTGTTCCCGAGGAGAAGATTGTGCGCCGCGACGTTGAGGGTTTTGTCGAAAATGGCCCTGCCTAAGGGTGTGCCGTCCGTAGGTGCTTCCGTTACTGTGCCCGCAGCGTCACCACGGTGATGTCCGTGGGGGCGCAGAAGCGGATGGGGATTCGGGAAGTGCCGAGGCCGCGCGAGATGATGACGGGCACGCCGCGTGACGTGCGCCGACGGCCGTAGAGGAACCGTCGGCCGTAGCGGCTGCCTGTCTCGGGGGCGATGACGTAGAAGAAGGTCACCTGCCCGCCGTGGGTGTGGCCGGCCAGCGCGAGGTCAACACGCTCAGGGCTCATGCCGGCCGACTCTACGATGTCCGGACTGTGGGTGAGGAAGATGACGTAGTCGTCAGGATGCTGTTCCGCTACCAGCGGCTCCACCAGCGGCGGATGGGTGCAAAAGGGTGCACCCACAACGACAAGCCCCGCATGGAGGGTGTCGGAGGCATAGTCGAGCAGACGGATGCCGTGACGGCGCATGGAGAGGGTGATTTCGTCGGTGCAACGCTCGAAGTCGTTGTTGCCCATCACGGCATAGATGCCGTCGGGTGGCGAAAGCGTGCCGAGGGCCGAGAAGAGCGGCTCGACATATTCGCAGCCCTCCTGATAGTCGCCGCCAAGCAGGATGACGTCAGGCTTAAGCGCGGCAAGAGCCTTTACCGTGCCCTGCAGCTGGCGCTCCTTGAACTTCGAAGCCAGATGGAAGTCGGTAGCGAAGGCGATGCGGTAGCCGTCCAGCGCCTGCGGCACATCGGCCGACTTCATGTCGTACCGCGCAATCCTGTCCACCCCCGCATAGCGCAGCGAGGTGCAGGAAAGGAATAATGAAAAAGGAATAAGGAAGAAAGAAACTCTTAAAAATGAAGAATGAAGAACAAACAGAGCGGCGAGAGCAAAGGAGCTTGCTCGTTTTGCCGAGTCGCGTTGTTTGAAAACATAGTTAATGAAAAATGAAGAATAAATGGTCTTGCAAGCGACACCCCGTATGCAGAACATTTTATTTTTCATTTTTCATTTTTCATTCTTCATTCGTAATCAAACACACGGCATAGGCTGATATGCCCTCCTGACGGCCGGTGAAGCCGAGATGCTCGGAGGTGGTAGCCTTGATGGAGACGACGTCGGGGGTGACGCCCATCACGTCGGCCATCACCTGCTGCATAGCGGGGATGTGGGGGTTGAGCTTGGGCTGCTCGGCACAGACGGTGGCGTCGATGTTGCCCACGCGGTAGCCCTTCTCGCGCAGCAGGCCGATGGTTCGGTTAAGGAGGATGGTGCTGCGGATGTCCTTGTACTCGCCCGCCGTGTCGGGGAAGTGGTAGCCGATGTCGCGCAGCCCCGCAGCGCCCAGCAGGGCGTCGCAGACGGCATGGATGAGCACGTCGGCATCGCTGTGGCCCAGCAGACCCAGCGAGTGCTCAATGCGGACGCCGCCAAGCCACAGCTCGCGTCCCTCCACCAAACGGTGGACATCATATCCGAAACCTACTCTGTACATATTTTATCTTCTGCCGAACATCTCGCGGATGCCGTCCATGTCGAACGAGAGGGTGAAGCGTAGCGTCTGGTCGAGGGGATTGCTCTGCGAGGTGGAGACGAGGTAGGCGGCGTCGAGCGAGAAGACGCTCATCTTGAAGCCGGCACCGACGGTGACGTACTTGCGGTTGCCTTTGTACTCGTTCTCGTAGTGATAGCCTGCGCGGAGGAAGAACTGGTCGTTGTAGCCATACTCCACGCCAGCGCCCCAGTAGATTTCGCGCAGCTCCTCTTCCATGCCGCCCGGGGCGTCGTGGAACGACTTGAAGATACCCGCGATGGGCGAGATGTCGTTGTAGCCCTGGGCGTCGAGCCAGCTCTGATATTCCGAGGCGTAGCTGTAGCTCTTGTCTTCGAAGTCCTCGCCGAACGTCTCGTCGAGGAACTGGCGATAGGTGGGTTTGGTAGGCACCATCAGCTTGTTGGCATCGGCGGTGAGGGTGAAGGTGTTGTACTCATCGACGGGAATCTTCAGTGCGGCGCCGAGACGCAGGTTGGTGGGGATGAACTGGTTGGTGTTGCCACCGTCGAACGAGATCTTCGAACCGATGTTGCTGGCGTTGAGTCCCCAGTTGAACATACACTCGCGCTGGCCGAGGAAGATGTAGTCGCTGTGGAAGAGCGAGATGTCGGCGGCGAAGGCGGTACCGGGCGTCACCTCGTCGTCGTAGTTATACTGCAGGTCGCTGAAGATGAAGCGCAGACCGACGGAGGCGGAGAAGGTCTCGGAAAGCATGCGGCTATAGGCGAAGTCGGCAGCCATCTCGTAGGGACGGATGGTGTAGTTGTTCGCCACGTCGATCACGTCGCCCAGCGAGAAGTAGGTCAGCGAGCCGCTGACGGCCTGATAGTCGCCGATGCGGTAGTAGCCCGAGAGATAGGCGAGGTCGATGTCGCTCACCAGCTGGCGCAGCCACGGCGTGTAGGCCAGCGAGACACCGGCGGGGCTGATGGAGAACGGGTATTTGGCGGGGTTCCAGTACTGCGAGTTGACGTCCGGCTCGGTGGCAACGCCCACGTCGCCCATGGCACCTCCACGGCTGTCGGGGGCGATGGTCAGGGAGTTCATGCCCGTATAGACGGGGTTAAACTGATTCTTCGTCTGTGCCGTCGCCACAAGGCCGACAAGGCTGAAGACGAGGACTGATAGGATGGTTTTTCTTTTCATCATGGTTATATAACGAGTGGCGGCGGCAGATTATTGTGTTTTTAATGCTTTATAACCATTTTGCGGCTGTGCGACGTGCTGCTGCCAGAGGCCGACGAGGCGGTGACGCGGTAGAGATAGACGCCCGTCGAGAGGGGCACGCCGGCGGCGTTGCAGAGGTCCCACGAGCAGGTGTAGAGGGTGGACGCCGTGGCGGTCGTCTCCTCGCTCGTCCAGAGGATGCGGCCCGAGAAGTCGAAGACTTCGATGCGGAAGGTGACGACGGACTCGGGGCGGTCGTGGGTGACCACGAACGTGGTGGAGGTGGTGGCGGGGTTGTCGGTGACGGTCACGTCGGTGAGGGCGGGGCAGAGGCCTTCCACAACCACGAAGTCGAGGGTGACGGAGGATGAGTTGTTCATCATGTCCCAGGCACGGAGCATCAGCGTGTGCGGCCCGCGGGGCAGGGCAGGGAGGCTGTAGGCCAGCGTGCCGCGGGTGTAGTCGCCGAAGTCGCTCGTGTAGTAGCCCGTCAGGCGGTAGGTGAGCATGGCCGAGCCGTCGATGACGGCGACGATGTCGTGTCCGATGCCGCCGCCGACGGTGTTGATGCCGTCGGCGTCCTCGAGCGTGGCCACCAGCAGGGGTGTCTCGTTCACCTGGTCGCCGGGGACGAACGAGGGCGTGTTGAGGTAGCACGAGATGGCGGGGCCGACGGAGTCGTTCGTCAGCCCTTCGTGGGTGCCGCCCAGCAGGAAGGCTTCGGTGTTGCCCTGCGCTTCGGCATTCTTGGCATCGTTGATGGCATAGACGTTGAGCTCGCCCATCTCGCCGGAGTAGTTGATGTCCATCGGTACGCGGAAGGTGAAGCGGAACGTGCCGCCCCGCACCGAGTCGCTGCCCGAGAAGAGGACGTTAGACCGCTCGACATAGCTGAAGAGCTCCGATGCGCTGCCGTTGTTGTTGCGGCCATAGACCGTCTCGCGGTTGTCGCGGACGGTGGCGTGGACGGTGCCGTTGAAGGCCGTGGCGGGGTGGCCGTCGGCGTCCTCGATATGGCCCTCGGCGGTGACAATCTCGCCGGCACTGAGCGTGATGCCCTCGTCGGCATCGACGGGACGGCCGTTCAGCCTGTCAACGACGGCGCCGTAGTCGGCACCCGCCAGACACAGCGCGGGGTCGCCCAGCAGGACGTAGTGGAGCTTGTTCTCGCTGGTGTCCTGCATCGACGATTCGCTGGTGGTGACAATCTCGGTCTTCGCCATGCGGACGGCATCGCCCAGCCGCAGGGCCTTGCCGTTGCTGTCGCGGCTGAAGACGTATTTCGAGAAGAGGTAGTTGATGCGGCGGTTGTAGCTCGAGAAGACGGTGCGGGTAGTGGTAAACAGGGCGATGGCGCCGCCCTTGGGGTTGAGGAAGGCGTGCTCGCCGAACGACGTGGTGGTGTTGTCGAAGGGCGAGATGTCGCACGAGGCTGTCACCCACAGCGGCAGACGCGGCGAGGTGAGGGCGGCCATGTCGCTCTTGTCGATCACCAGCTCGTGCGACAGCACGTCGGCGCTGCCGTGGCCGCTGTAGTTGACCATCAGGGCACCCTCGTCGAGCAGTTCGAGGAGGCGTTTGCTCACGGCAGGGTAGCTGTTGCCGGTGGCGGTGACCTCCATGGGATAGGTGTCCCAGTAGATGCGTTTGTACATGTATTTCGGGTAGCTCGCCTCGAGCATGCGGGCCACGAACTCGGCGTCCTTCATGTGCTGGTTGTTGTCGCCGTCGTCGCCGAGCATCAGGATGGTGTTCTTCCATGCTCCGGCGGCCGTACCCGCCATGTAGGCAAGGGTCTTATCGACCATGTCGCGCGCCTCCTGGACGGTGGTGACGGGGAATCGTCCCACGCCTACGTCGGGCTTGTCGCGCAGCAGTTCGCGCCCTTCATTGTCGTCGAGCAGGCCGTAATAGTCCTCCATGACGAACGAGCGTGTGGCGCTGAACGACTCCTCTGATTCGAAGCAGGGCAGGTAGTCATCGGGCGAGCTGCCGCGCCAGTTGTCGCTGAGCATGCGGTTGTCCCAGGCACCGTCGCCGAAGAGCAGCAGGTAGCGGGGCATCTCGCTGTCGGTGGCGGCGCGGTCGTAGAGCATCTTCAGAAACCGGCGTATGGCGGTAGCGTCGCGGGTGCCGGATGAGAACTCGTTGTATATCTTGTCGGCTGTCACCACCAGCACGCTGAGGCCGTCGCGCTTGCGGTGAGCCTCTGCCAGCCGCTCGGCCTGGGCGGTGAGGGCGCCGCTGGCGGGGGTGACGATGATGTAGTCGGTGGCAGGCGTGGCGCGAAGGTCCTGGTTCGCGATGGGCGTGGCGGTGCGTATCTCGTCCTGCGTGTAGTGTCCTGCTGTGGAAGGATAGCTGATGCGGATGAAGTCGAGCCGTCCGCTGACGCCCGACGGGCGGTTGTGGGTGAGCGTGAAGCGGGTGGTGGGGGTCAGGGCGGTGGTCTTGAAGGTCGCTTCGGCTATGTTGCCGTCGCTGTAGGCGCTGTTTGCCGAGAGGGTGATGGTGCCGAGGGTGGCGTCGCCCGCCTGAACGCTGACGGTGGTCGATGCCTTGGCATTGTGGGCAAAGGCCACGGTGACGGTGGCTTCGGCTCCCTCCTTCAGGTTGGGCAGCTCGACGCTCCAGCTGTGGGTGGCGCCGTCGGCAAAGTCGTAGCTGTCGAAGAGCTTGCGTCCTGACGGGTGGAAGGCATAAGCGTCGGTCTCTACCACCGCGCAGAGGGTGCCGGCGGAGCGGAACTCGGCTGGCACCAGCAGGCTCCTGTCAGCTACCGTCAGGTCGTCCCATGCGGTGCTGTCGGTGGTCTCGGTGAGGAAGTAGCTGCCGGTGGTGGCGTAGTGGTTGGGGGTGTGGATGTAGGTGCCGTCGGCCTTGCGTGAGAGGGCGACGGTGCCGTTGCCCCAGAAGACGATGCCCTCGTCGGTGCGGCAGACGGGCACCTGCGGCAGGTCGGCTGTCAGGTCAGCAAGACCGTATTCAGGCAGCAGATGGCCGCCATAGCCGAACACCCGCACCTTGTCCGGCTCCTTGAACCCCATGGCGCTGAGGGCTTTCGGCGTCAGCACATAGAGGCCGTCCTTCGTCACATCCACTTTCATCCAGCGGCCGGATGAGAGGACGCTGTGGGCGGGCGAAGAGGGAGCACGGCGGGGGTTGAAGATTGGGTTAGGGGTTAGGGGTGAAGTCTGAGGGGTGAAGTCTGAGGGCTGATGGCTGAGCGTTGAGGGGTTATCGTTATCGTTAACATTTTCGTTATCGTTATCGTTAACGTTTTCGTTATCGTTATCCTTCACCTTCAGGTCAAACGTCTTTATCCGCTGGTACTTTCCGTCACGGAGGATGATGGGGATGAAGCTGATGTCGAGCTGCCCCTGCTTGCGGCTGACGCCTACGTAAGTGGTCACATCGGGCCAATCGCCGATGGCAGCCCTCCGCAGGGCATCGTAATAGGGCGCGTCCGCAGGCACGGGCTCCAGCTCAGGGTATTCGATGCGGACGTCGTAGGCCTCGGCATAGTCGCTGCCCAGCGGGATGCTGTGGCTGAACACCGGCACGACGCTGTCCCCGCCGATGGCGTTCCAGTCGACCGTCACCTCACCCTGTGCCCGCATCCACAGCGTCGTCAGCAGCAGGATAGTCAGCAGCGTATGATATTTTATTCCAGTCATCTTATATTGAACGAAAGGACTTTCCTTTCTCCTAGATATCCGTCCATGTGCTCCCCTACGTGCAGCGGGCGTATGCCCGATGGCGTGCCGGTGAAGAGGAGGTCGCCTGTCTTCAGCGTGTGGAACTGGCTGACGTAGGCAATCAGCTTGTCGATGCTGAACAGCATGTCGCCCGTGAAGCCCGTCTGCACCGTCTGTCCGTCTATTTCCGAGTGGAACGTCAGCCTTTGCACGTCGCCTGCCTCCTCGACGGGAACGAAGTCGCCCACGATGGCCGAGCCGTCGAACGCTTTGCTCATCTCCCACGGCAGCCCTTTGTCGCGAAGCCGTCGCTGCAGGTCGCGTGCCGTCACGTCAATCCCCACGGTCACCGCGTCGTAGTAGCGGTGCGCGAAGCGTTCGGGGATGCCTTTGCCCATGCGGTGTATGCGCACCACCAGTTCCGTCTCGCCGTCGAAACGTTCGGCGAAGTCGGGCAGGAAAAACGGTCTGCCGCTCTTCAGGATGGCCGAGTCGGGCTTCATGAAAATCACAGGATCCTCCGGTAATACTAACGTAGGTTCGAGCTCTTTATTGTGCTCGGCATAGTTCATTCCAAAACAAAGTATCTTCAATTTCGTTAAGAATTAATTGGGGTCTATGGTCTATAGTCTATGGTCAATCGCTTTTCGCGGCCTTTGGCCGCCACGCCCCAAAAGGGCGTAAAAAGCTATAGACTATTTATCGGGGTCTATAGTCTATGGTCAATCGCTTTTCGCGGCCTTTGGCCGCCACGCCCCAAAAGGGGCGTAAAAAGCTATAGACTATAGACTATCGACTATTGACCATTTTATAGACTATAGACTATCGACTATTGACCATTTTATAAAGTTTCTCTGCCGATGTGGTGGCGGCCAGCTCCACCATCAGGGTGGCCAGGCGTGCAGCTACAGCCTCGGTGAAACGACGTCCCTTGTCGGCCGTGGCGGCGCGAGGGTCGCCGATGCCTGTGTCGTCCGATGCCAGGTTCCAGTGGCGCGGCATCCATGCTGTGCCGTCCTGCAGCCCCTGCAGGGCAAAGGGATGCGACTGCCCGTCGCCCGCCAGATCCATCCGCACCAGCTCGGGGTGATAGTGCAGCATGGCCGATGTCTCCAGCTCGTCTGCATGGTCGCCGGGGTGGTCGAAGTAGTCCTTGGCCGGCAGCACGGCATACCAGTTGCTTACGGCAATAAACATGTCGGGATAGTCAGCCGCCAGGTCGCGCACGAAACCCTTGAACGTGTTGCCGCCGTGGCCGTTGACGATGACGAGTCGCCGCACACCCTGATGGTGCAGGTTTTCCACGATGTCGCGCAGGATGGCCTGCTGCGTATGCTGACGGAAGTGGAGGCAGAAGGGCAGTTCGCGCTGCCCGGGATTCTGTGCCCCCGCCGTTACGGGCGGCAGCACCATCGCCTTCACGCCGTGGTCCTCCCATGCCAGCTGTGCGGCGCGGACGGCGACGTCGTGGCTCAGGATGCAGTCCGTCATGTAGGGAAGATGGCCACCGTGCGGTTCCGTAGCCCCCCACGGCAGCACCGCTATGTCATACGCCGTGCCCCCCACCTCGCCATACGTTGCCTGCGAAAGGTCGAGGGCAACCTTACTGTTTGCTCGTTCAGCAAACGCAAACAGCTCGCCCGGCAGGTGGCAATAGCCCGTGGGGTTCTTGTCCAGATAGTCCTGATGATACTCCTCGGCGGTATAGAAATTCTGCAGCGGCAGCAGCTCCACGCAGAGCGGCTCGTCGTACCTGCGCTGTGCCTCGTCGAGTATGGCGCGGGCCACAGGCTCGTCGGCCGCATCGGTATAATAGATGCCCGTGCGGTAGCGCGTACCCTCGTCCTCGCCCTGACGGTTCAGGCTTGTAGGGTCGATGGCGCGGAGGTAGAGCCTTACGAGGAAGGGCAGGGGCAGCACCTCGTCGTCGAACACCACGTGCACGCACTCGGCATAGCCCGTCGTGTCGGTATAGACCTCCTTGTACGTGGGGTTCTCCGTCCGTCCGTTGGCAAAGCCCACCTCGGTCATCGTCACACCCCGTATCTTCTTCAGATAATGCTCGGCGCCCCAGAAGCACCCCGCAGCCAGATAAATCTCATGTGTCATTGTTGTCTTTTTCTTTTTTCCGACGGCAAAGATACAAAATTTTGATGAAAAACTTTTTTTTAATGAAAAATGAAGAATGAAAAGTTGGGATTTAGGAGTTCAGGAGTTCAGGAGTTCAGACAATAGTTTTACTGACGACAACCTGCATACAAAGGTATCGTCTGAACTCCTTGTAACTCCTGAACTCCTGAACTCCAAAAAAACAAACAGCTTCATCTCTCATTCTTCATTCTTAAAGGCTGACGCGTGCGCTGAGCATGGCTGTGCGGCCGCAGAGGCCGTAGTCGAAGGTGTAGGTGTTGATGCCGTCGAAGACGGTATAGGAGTAGCTGCGCTGGTTCAGGAGGTTGTCGAGCTCCAGACGGAGGATGCACCGCTTGAACTTGTATTGCGCCGAGGCATTGAAGAGAGCCATACGTTTATACGTGCCGTCGGCAAGCTGGCGGCGCACATGGTCGTAGTCCAGGGAGAGGTCGAGGGTGGCGATGGGGAATACGTGGATGGCTCCGCTATGGGTGAGGGAGGTCACGGTGTTATCGTTAACGTTAACGTTAGCGTTAATCCAGCCGTAGCGGATGTCGTAGCGCAGTTCGAGCCACTGGACGGGGGTGACGGAGGCATTGCCGTGGAGGTTGTAGTTGTTGGAGCGAATCTTGATGATGTCCGCATTCACCGCCTGCTCACTTTCGCCGAAACCATACGAGGCATCCGCCCCGAGTTTGGTGAAGATGCTCGGGATGTTCTTCGTGACGGAAGCGGAGAAACTGGTGGAGCGGCTGCGGGAGTCGCGGAGCAGGGCCGTGCTGCTCACGTCGATGCCGCTGACCGACTGCGACGTGAGCGTGTTCTGCTTGCCCTCGCTGTGGGTAGCTGCGAGGCTCAGCGTGAAGTACTGCATGGGCAGCTGCCACTTCCAGTCGCCCGATGTGTGCCACGTGTTCGACTCACCGATGATGCCAGACGAGGTGCGCACCGTGCGGTAGTCCACCTGCATCGGCTCCGTCAGCAGCGTCATCATGTCGCCAATCGAGGTCGTGTAGCCCGTCGAGAACGACAGTTTGCTGTTGGCCGAGAAGGTGTAGTTGATGCCCATCGAGGGATTGAGCACGGGCTTGACTATCAGTCGAGCCTGCTCACGCTCGGCAGAGCTGATGCAAGCATCGCTCTGCTCTCGCTCACTCGCAGCCTTGGTGTAGTTCAGTTTGTTGGCTTTGCCTTCCTCCGTCACGACTCGGCCATCTTCAAGCGAGCTTGGATGGCTCTCGCTGTTCCGTCGGTTATAGTACAGCCCCTTCAGCGCTGCCCCGATGCCTGCACTCAGGTAGAAGCGGCGGTTCCTGGAATGAATCTCGAAGCCGGGGTTGAGGGTCGGCGTGAAGGCCCAGCCGCGAATGTCATTCATCTCGCCAGTCGCCGTGCGATAGGTTTCCAAGTCGTCATACATTGCTGACACGCTGACGGGAAGGTTCAGCCGGAACGACTTGCCGATGGGGATTTGGAACGACGAGCCGACATTCATGCTGAGCGTCGAGGACTGCGCTGTCTGCCCGTAGTCCGTACCGTCTTGGCTGAACGAGAGCCTTAGCGTCGGTGTCCGCCTGAACGAGAGCCTTAGCGTCGGTGTCCGCCTGAACGACACCGACGCATGGACGTGTCGCCGTGCGCCCTTCTCCGTCCTGCCCATCCAGAAAAGTTCGTTGCCCACCTCAAACGATGAAGTCTTCCGTCGCTGCTCCACTAAAGAGCCGTTAGCAACCACATCCCCCTCATTCTCCTCAAACTTCCCTTTGAGGACAAACGTCTCGCTGAGATACACGCGGTCGGCGTTCTTCAGGTAGTTCACCGACAGCTTCGGCAGATGAATTTTTGTTATTGGCGATGTCTGTTCGCTCACGGTCACATAGTTCCCACCCTCGGCAAGGTACGTCGTGCTCTGGCTGATGACGTGCGTGGCGCGGTGGTAACTGTAGTCGGCATTCACCTTCATGGTCGTGAACGAGTCCGTGCGCAGGATGCCGTTCAGCGTCGCCATGCCGTTGCGCTGGTAGAGGTATTCGCCCTGCGGAGGCGCACCGCCGTCGAATCCACCAAACAGGCTCGTGGCGCGAGTGCTCACGTCCGAACCGCCGAAGTGGTCGTACATGTCGGCCCGTGCAAAGCCTTTGTAGTTGCCGCCCTTCACCGAGCAGATGGTCTGGAACTTGTTCGTGAACATCATGCCCGTCAGTCCCAGCAGGGCTTGCAGTCTGTCATCGCCGTCCTCCATGTAGCCCGCCCCCGCTTCCTCCTGCCCGAACGGCTTGAACTTCGCCTTGTTCGACAGTTTGATGTTCATCGACACCTCGTTGCTCGGCACGTCCCTCTCCACCCGTCGGCTGTGGTGGTTACGCACTATCTCCACCTGCGTCACATAGTCTGCCGGGATGTTCCTCGTCGCCAGGTTATACTTGCCGCCCAGCATGTCCAACCCCTCGATGTTGAACTGCGAGATGGGCTTGCCCATGTAGCTGATGCCGCCGTTCTTCGACACGTCCACGCCCGGCAACCGCTTCAGTCCGTCCTCCAGCGTCACGTCGCCCTTTCCGAGGAACGACGCGAGGTTGTGGCTCAGCGTGTCGCCCCGCTGCCGCAGCGGGTCGGGCCTCACCGTCACCTCCTTCAGCTCCACCGCCTTCGGCGTCAGCACCATGTCCTGCGTCGCAGCCGTTTCTTTGACTTGCAGTCGAGCCTGCTCACGCTCGGCAGAGCTGATGCAAGCATCGCTCTGCGCTCGCTCAATCGCAGCCTTCAGGGACAGGCTCACCTCCTCTTTTTCGAAACTGATGTGATTGAACACCAGTGCCAGCTTCCCCTCGGACATCTCTTTAAATTCCATCGCGTAGTAGCCCTGCGCATCGGTTGTCGCGAAAGCAATCATCTTCGTGCCGCTCACCAACTTAACGATGACGTCGCTCACAGGTTTGTTTTCCAAATCGACCACACGCCCCTTCACCTTTACCTGAGCCACCGTACCGAGAGTCAGCGACATAGATAGAATAATAAAGTAAAGAAAACGTCTCATCGCAGCTCCAAAGGTTGGTATGCATTTACTTTCTTCGGGATAATCATGTCCGTGGCCACCACCGACACCTTATCCTCAGCTGCCGGCTCAGGACCGCCTGGCCACATCTCGATGATATTCAGGTGGTCGTAGGCACCATCGGGAATGTAGTAGCGCGGGTTCTGCACGTACCGCTTGTTACAAAGTAGCTTATTGCGCTGACGGACGAACTTGTCGCGTTTCATCGTGGTGTAGCCGTCCCTGTCACGAAAGTTTATTCTGGCCGATTTCTGTTCCAATCCAGCAAAGTCGAAGCGGAAGATACCATCTGCATCCTCGGCCATCAGTATCATGCCCGGCAGACCACGCAGCTTCCACGGACCGTACGGTGCGGGCACGTCCTCGGCGTACCATGCCGTCCACGTTCTGCCCGCATACCGCCCGACGGCCTTGTGGCAGAGGTTGCAGCCCACGGTCAGCGTGTCGTCCGCCAGCTGCCAATGAAAGTCGGGCAGCGGCTCCGTATAGAAATAGCGGTTAGGAACAATCTTGTCGAAAACGCTTATTTTTCCCTCTGGAAAGCCCACATAGATAACAGGCAGATTATACTGCCGCGCGTTCCATTCGCCGAATTGGTAATCCTTGTTACTCGTCTCTCCGAAGTCCTCCATCATGGCACGGTTATACTCCATACACTTGGCCGTGTGGCCAGCGACGATGACTGCCAGGCGTACGGAGTCCGTCGTAGTTTGGCCGTCCTTGTTCGTCGTTCGCGTCACCCAGTCATACGCCACTACAAACTGCGTCGTGTCGGTGCCCCGGTCGTCACGGCTCGCTACGCCCGCTATGTCTTCGTCCGTCACGACGCTATCGCCCAGTTGCCCTATTGCCGCTTCCAAAGTCCGGTACTCGTGTACCTTTGTCAGCAGCGGATGGCCTCCGTTGGCAAACACCAGTTGCTCGTCTCCGTGGTTATAGACAAAAACGTCATTGAGGCTCGACTGCAGGTCAGGCACATAGTAGGTGGGATTCTTTATATACTGGCGGTTGCCATAAATCCCGTTCCGATACTTCAGCAGTTTCGCGTAGTTCATGCGCTGCACTTCGGGGTTGCTGTCCGGCGCTGTGATGGGTGACGCCTCGTCCTTCAGTTCCGCGAGGCAGAACGTGTGCGCCTCGCTCTCAGCCTTTACTATCAGCCCCGGCAGCCCGCGCAATCGCCACGGCCCAGCCGACGAGGGGGTCTCTTCGGCGTACCACGCCGTCCACGCCACGCCGCGGAACGTTGCTGTGGCACGCCCGCACGAGTAGCCGCCGATGGCGAGCGTGTCGTCCGTGAGCGTCCACGCGATGTCGGGAGTCGGCTCGCAGCCCTCGAACTCGTGGGGGAAGATAAACTCGCGCACGGTAGTCTGTCCTTCAGGCCATCCCGTCCACACTGTCGGTATATGCATCAGAGCTTCTTGATATGCTGATGCTAGTTTGTCCCTCTTCCAAATGTCGCCCTGTTCATAGCACGAAAGCGGCATTGACTTCGTCACCGTCCGTCCCACCTGCACCACGACCTGCATCCGGTCCGTGACGGGCTTCGATTCATCGTCCATCGTCCTGCACTCATAGTCATACACAGCTACGAACTGCGCCGTGTCAACCGTTTCCGTCTGTCCCAGCGCTGCTATCGTCAGCGTGAGGGCCATCATGGTCATAAGAATATTTTTCATGTTGGATTTCATCCTTCGTTTTCTCGCCATGCCAAAGCTAAAGCAAGCTTTGCTTTGGTCATTTGACTTCGTCTTATCTTGTCGCGACTCTGCAAAATGAGCAAGCTCTTTTGCTCTCGCTGCTCCAAGATTTGGCTTAATAAAAACGTTGATATAGTAATTGTTACTTTTCCAGTGGCTGGTACTGATGGGGATTTGAAACGATGACAACCCCTGCAACGCTGCTTATGTTATCGCCTGCTGGGTTGAAGCTATTCTCCACATACCCAAAGGCCTTCATGGGGTCTGGGGCATAGTAGGTAGGATTCTTCACATAGCGACGGCTGCCCAGTACCTTTTTCTTATAGGCCAAGAATCGGGAGGCTTTCATTTCTTGATAATCCACTCGCTGGCTGGCGAACTTGCCATGGCCGTCAGGGACAATCCATGTGACGTACCCGGTGAATATTATAGGTGTTTCCTCCTGATGAAAACCGTAAAGCGTAAAGGTATGTATGCCTTTGTCGTCGGTGGCTTTCGTGATGAGACCAGGCAAGCCTCCTAACTTCCACGGCCCTATGGTGGCTGGTACATCCTCGGTGTAGTACACGTTCCACGTCAGGCCGTGATACTTAGCTGTGGCCGACAGGCTGGCATAGTCGCAGATGGTGTCTTGTGCATCAGTCAGCTTCCAGTTCTGTTCCTCCAATGGCTCGTCTGTCATGTAGCGATACGGATAGAGCATCTCTTGCGTTGTGATTCTTCCTTCGGGGTAGTTCGTGAAGATGGTGCCCATGTGCATCTGGGCAGCCAGATAACCGTCAGCTATACGAGAGCCGCCCTTTTTCTGCCGGTCATACTCCTCGTAAGGGAAACTCTTTGTGATGCCGCCCGATGTCTGCACGGCAATGTACATCGAGTCAGTCACCGGCTTTCCGTCGGCATCAGTAGTCCTGCACTCATAGCGATAAATCGCCGTAAACTTTGACACGCCAATCGTGTCTCGCTGGGCCTGCGCAGCCATCGTCAGGGCGAAGGCCAGCGTTCCAAAGAAGATAAGGTTTTTTTTCATTGCTGTTGATGATTTATGGTTATAGCATGGGCTTGCAGGTAATGTTTTACCAGCTAACACACAAATGTTGGATTTTATCCTTCGTTTTCTCGCCATGGCAGAGCTGATGCAAGCATCGCTCTGCTCATTTGGCTTAACGAAAATGTTGAATTTCATTCTTCGTTTTCTCGCCATGGCAGAGCTGATGCAAGCATCGCTCTGCTCATTTGGCTTAACGAAAACGTTCTAAGATGGAAGGCGGCAGGTCTTTGACTCTTCAATTCATATCAACTCTGGAAAACCCATGAAGAAGCGCTTCCCTGCCGCTCTCTTTAACTCTTAACTATATTACTCCAGCTTGTAGTAGAGCGGCAGAGTGACTTGCGCCCTCACGGGACGTCCCTGCTGGCGGGCGGGATTCCAGCGGGGCATCTGGCTGACCAGCTGCTCGGCGGAAGCCTCCAGGAGGAGCCTCCCCCGTCCCCTCCTAGAGGAGGGGGGACTGATTACCTCCGCTGGTCTCCCCTCCTTAAGGAGGGGTAAGGGGGAGGCTACTTCCTCGCTCGGGGAGTAGCCGGTGATGGTGGCCTTGGCCCCCTCGGCTGTGTCGCCCGAGTATTCGGCGCGGACGTTCGTGAGGGTACCGTCCGCCTCGACGATAAACCTGACGTCCATGCGCCCATAAAGGCGGGCGGCGCGCGCCTCGGCAGGATAGCGGATGTGGCGGCGGATGTACTCCTGCATAGCCGTTTCTCCGCCGGGGAACTCCGGCATCTCCTCGGCGATGAGGAAGACGGGGGCATCGTCGGTGGGGTCAGGACTATCGGGTTTTGTCCCGACGATGACGGCGCCGCCGCGGGCACGCTTGCCGAAGAGACTGATGGCTGTCGAGCCACGGAGGACGTCAACGTGGTCGATGCTGTCCGTCGGGAGCTGGATCAAACGGTCGGAGCTGACTTCCTCGCCGTCCACGAACAGCAGGGGCTCCATCACCGGCGCGGCGGTGAGGACGAGGGTGACGAGCAGTAGCGGAACGATGTAGAGCACCTTGCCGCGTGCCAGCGGACGGGAGGGCGGACGTTTCATCATGGCGATGCGCTGGCTGACATGGCTGCGGGTGAAGTTGTTGGCAAATGCATAGGATGTGTCGGCCAGTGCCTTGCGAACCAGCAGCGTGTGATACTCACCGGGCATAATGTCCTGACGAAGCACGCGCTCGTCGGCCTCGTATTCGTGAACATCGCGCAGGCTGCGCCTGAGGCTATAGACAAAGGGATTCCACCATTGCACGACCTCGACAAGGGTGACGAGCAGGATGTCCAGCGAGTGGCGGCAGTGGATGTGCGCCCGCTCATGCAGCAGGATGGCGCGGCTGTTCTCCGCATAGTCGCCCTCGCTGATGTATATGTTTCGCATCCAGCTGAAGGGGGCGCCGTCGCCCGCATGGCACCAGACGGTGACGCCGTCGTCTCCCCGGTCACGCCACAGACAGCCGCGACGCAGGGCACGATGTATTTGCAAAAGCTGGCAGGCACGCAGGCAGAGCATCATCATCATGCCCGCCACATAGACGACTGCCGCCCATTCGCGCCAGCCCCAGACAGACGGAGCGGTTCCGACGGTGACGGCGTCGTATGTGTATAGGAACTCCTGTACGTCCGCTATGGCTGCGGTGGCTTCGCCCTGGGGCACGAACCGGTCAGGGATGGTGATACGGACCAGCGGCTGTACCAGCGCTAGGCACAGGATGGCGAGCAGCGTCAGGCGGTTCAGCCGGAAGAACCGCTCGCGACGCAGCATGACCGTGTAGGGCAGGTAGAGCAGCGTAAGCACAAGGGACGACCTGAGCGTATAGATGAGCAGCGATTCCATCTTTCCTAATTTTGGAAGTTTGTCCCTTGAGCTTTTGCTCTTCGTCCGTCGCGACTGACCTTCGGTCTTCCTCCTCCTTGCAAGGCAGAACTCGAACAAGTTCGGTTCTGCGCTTGCTTCGTTCGTCGGTTCGGCCATTCAAGTGAACTTGATGGCTCTCGCTGCTCCGTCCCTTCTTCCAGCAGCGTCTGAATCTCCTCGGCGGTCAGGTGTTCTTCTTCGACGAAGAAGCAGAGCATCTTTTTGATGCTGCCGCCGAAAAGGTTCTTCTTTGCTTCGTTCATGGCCTGACGGGTGTATTCGGCACGGGTGACGCGTGCCACGTAGCGATGGGTCTTGCCTTCGCCTTTGATTTTGAAGAAATCGACATAGCCCTTCTCGCACAGCACCTTCAGGTAGGTGGCAACGGTGGTGTAGGCGGGACGCGGTTCGGGCAGCCGCTCCAGAATGTCCCAGGCACAGGCGGACTGATTGATGTCCCACAGGGCACTCATCACTTCAAACTCCACTTTCGTCAGCGTATTTTCCTTTCGTCTCATAATGGCAAGTACGTTTATCTGCCTGCAAAGGAACGGCGGCCGCACCGATTTCGCAAGATCCCGATATCGGAAAATGCCGATAATGGGGCGTTTTTAACCTTTATTCGTAGAAATAGGGCAGGAATTAAGAAATCCGATTGAAAAATGAAGAATGAACTAAAACTTTGAACTAAAACTAAAACTTTTGAATAGCTTTGGTGTATGGCATGCAGGACATTTGACTTCGTCTTTTCTTGTCGCGACTCGGCCAATCAAACGAGTTTGTTGACGCTCGCTGCTCCAAGAATTCTCAAGTTTTAGTTTTAGTTTTTGGTTTTAGTTTTTACATTTTATTTTTCATTTTTTCCTGGGATTCTTATTCCAGTGATAGACGAGATGGAGCATGACGTAGTGGGGCAGGGAGCGGTAGAGGGTCTCGGTGCGGCCCTGGGCGGTGACGACGTACTGCGTGGCGGTGAGCTGCTGCAGGAGGTCGAAGGCTTCGAGACGGACGATGAGCTTACCCTTCAGCAGGGGTTGGCTGACGGAGGCGTTCACGAGGAAGTCGTCGGTGTTGAGCTCGGCGCTGCCGTAGCCGCGGCGGCTGTACATGGTGGCGTCGGTGGCGAGGGTGGTGCCGAGCCGCGGCAGGGTGTAGCGGGCGGTGAGGCCGTAGCGGTAGTCGAGGGCCGAGAGGGTGGCGAAGTCGCGCATGCGGCCCTCGCTGCGGCGCCAGCTGATGTCGCCTGTGGCGCGGAGGTTGAGGGCGCCCCGCTCATATTGGATGTAGGCTCCGTCGTGGAGGGTGAGGGTGTTGACGGTGCTCAGCTGGCTCTCCGTCTCGCCCTCGAGGCGTGTGTAGTCCTTGTCGTGGTGCAGGTTGGCGTCGGCGTTGGTCTGTACGGTCCATGAGCGCTGCTCGCCGAGGATGTTGGTGTAGTCGAAGGCTGCGCCGGCGGTGTAGGCGCCGCCGATGTTCATGGGCTGGTAGGTGAAGACGCCGGTCTGCGGGGCGTAGGTGACGGCCTGTGCCACATCGCGGTGGCGGTAGTCGAACGAGGCTCCGACGTGGTAGCTCTGCGGATGCTCGCTGTTGCCGGTGTTGCCGTCTTTAAAATCGGCTTTGAGCTTCGTCGTGACGCGTCCCTTGAGGGCGGGGTTGCCCAGCTTGACGACGAGTGGGCGGCTGTCGTCGCGGTAGGTGATGCGGTCCATCAGCATGGGTGCGCTGCGGTCGTGGCTGGCGCTGAGGCGGATGTCGTGGCGGCCGTAGTTCTTCACAATGCGGTAATCCACCGAGGCATTGAGATAGACGGTGGTCTGGGTGGCCAGCGTGTCGAGGGTGCCGCGCCGGTAGGCGAGCCGCTCGCGACGGACGGGGACGCTGAATCCGGCGCGGAACCGGTTGTACGATATCGTATAGGGGAGGTCGTCGCTGTAGCGATAGGTGTCCGACTTCCAGAAGCTGGCGCCGAGGGAGTTCTGCACTTGCTCGCGGTGGCTGTCGTAGGAGTTGCGGGTGTCGGTGATGGCGGCGAGGGCGTCAATCTGCGAGGCGAGCATCAGTGTGTCGGGGTGGTAGAGGTAATCGTGGCTTCGCTCGGACGTGTACCCGATGAGGTCGCCGCCGAACATCACGTGGTAGCTTCCGCCCAGCTCCTTTTGGTAGGAGAGGTTTGCCACCCCCCAGGTGTTCTGGTTGCTGATGTCGTCGGCGTTGACCGTTCTTCCTTGTGGGGAAGGGGTTTGGCTGTACGCGGCAGACTGCTGCGCCTTTTCTTGTGTATGGGTCCCCATGGTGATGAACGTCATTCGCTGCCCTTCGCCTACGTTGAAGGCTCCCTGCACGTTCAGCTGGCCTTGCAGGGTGGTGCCCTTGCTTATGCCGACGGTGCGGAGGGTGGCCGTCAGCGTGTCGTCCCACTGCTCAAAGGCCGAGCTCGTCGTGCCGTCGCGGCGGGCATAGCTGAATTCGGCGTTGGAGTATATCCACGTCGGCTTCTTGAGCGTAAAGTCGTTGGATATCCTCAGTCGCCCGCTGCCCTGCCGGCTGAACGACTCGGTGAGCGACGTGGGCGTGCTGCCGGCGAGGAACTGCTCGCTGTGCTGATGCATGGTCTGCTCGTCTGTCGTGGAGGTGTATTCGGCGCGGAAGGTATCGCTCAGCTTGTCGCCCTTGGCGTAGTAGGATATCTCGGCGGCGGCGCTGCGGGTGGTGATCAGCGAGCGCGGCATGGTGGCCGGCGTCCAATGGCCGGACTGCCCGATGTGGCGTGTCTCGTTGACGTTATTGGCGTTGGCCAGCAGGGTGAGGCGCGTCCTGTCGGTGAAGCCGATGGCGAAGGCGCGGCCCAGCCAGCGGCCCTCGGTGCCCGCGGCAGCCTCTATGTTGCCGATATAGCCGCGGCTGTACTCCTCCTTCAGGTTGACGTCCATGACGTACTTGCGCGGTTCGACGTCGTAGCCCAGCGCCTCGCTCATGTCCGTCTGCTTCTCATAGACCTTCAGGTGCTTGACGGTGTAGTAGGGCAGGTTCTGCATCAGCACGCGCTTGTTGCCGCCGAAGAAGGTGTGCGAGCCCAGCAGCAGCTCATCGACCTTGCGGCCGTTGACGAAAATCTCGCCGTCGTCGTTCAGCGTCACGCCCGGCAGCTGGCGGATGAGGTCGTCGAGCATCGAGCCTTCGGGCATACGGAAGGCGGTGGCATCGTAGATGAGCGTGTCGCCGCGATAGAAAAACTTCACCTTCGTGGCCGTCACGGTGACCTCGTCGAGCGTCACATTGCGCATGCGGAACATCTGCAGGGTGGGTACCTCTACTTCGTCCTTCCAGGGGTTGGTGACGGCTGCGCGCTGCCAGACGTCGTCATAGCCGTCCAGCCGGGCGCGAAAGAGGTATTCCTTGCGCTCGGGCTTTACGTTGACCATGAAATGGGCGTTTTTTACCCGCATGCCCGCTCCGAAAGTTTGTACTATGGTCAGGGAGTCGATGAGCACGGTGCTGTCCGCTGCGTGCAACGACACGCCCGCCTGGGGCAGGGGCATATCGAGGAAACCGTCCCTCACCTCGCCCACCAGCCTGATTCTATCGGGCAGCTGGAGCTGTTTCTTCGTGGCCTGCACGCTGATGGCCTGACCTTGTACCTTCACCTTCACGGGCTGCCCCTTGCAGATTTTCCTGATGGCGTCGGGGACGGTCAGGTCTTTCACGCGAGCTGATGTCTGCAGGCCGTCCAGTCCGTCGGCAAGAATGTCGATGGTGTAGTCGGACTGCCCGTGGCTGATGGTCTGCAACGCCTCGATGAGGGGCGTTTCGTGAAAGTAGTGGGTGACGGTCTGCTGCGCCGAAGCGTGAGAGACGTTAAATAAAATAAGGAATAGGGTGGCGGCTACCCATTGGAAATGGACAAACTGTTTTTTCATTTTTCATCTTCGCTATTGGCTTCAACAAAAAGGGTATCGTGCTGCATGGTCAGCGACAGGCCGTCGAAGGCGTTGAGTCGGCGGACGAAGTCATCGAGCGGCGCGTCGGGGTCCCACGTCATGATGAGCTGCATCTGCCGCGACGTCTCGTCACGGAAGGTGACGGCCTTGCCGTAATGCCCGGCTACGACGGTGAGGATGCTGTCGAGCCGTACTTGGGTAAAATGGACGGGCTCAGCCCTTTTCTGCCCGACCTGCGCGGAGCGACTTTGAGTAAAATGAATAGCGCTGGCGGCAAGTCCTGCCGCGAGGACGATGCCACCGAACACGGCAGCCACGCGGCGCCTTCGGCGCAATGGGAAATAGGGATAGCCTCCCCCGTCCCCTCCTAAAGGAGGGGTGACTTGGTTAGGGGTTAGGGGTGAGGGGTTAGGGTTGTTTGCTGCGCCAGCTTTGACCCTAACCTCTAACCCCTCACCACTAACCCCTAACCCTTGGGGAAGGCTCCTGGGCCTCAGAAGGTCGGCGGCGGCGGAGAGCTCTTCGTAGTAGTGCCGGCACTCGGTACACCCCGCCATGTGGCGTTCGAGACGGGCTTTTGTCTGGGGGCTTACCTCCTTGTCGAAGAGGTCGGCCACATGATGTCGGAATTCTTTGCAGTTCATAGTGTCGTATAGGTGTTTTGAGGGTTAAAACTGCGGGGGAACGCGCATCCCCCGCCTAATCTTTTCCAATCCGTACTGGAAACGCGACTTGGCCGTGGTGAGCGGTATGCCCAGGATGTCGGCAATCTCGCGGAAGCTCTTGTCGCCATAGAACCGCAGGCGGATGACCTCAGCCTGTTCACCCGGGATGCTGGCTAGGAGACGACGGATGCGGCGGAACTCCTGGCCGAAGTCTTCTGCCTCGTCAGCGGCGGGGTCTGGCAGGCTTTCTGGCGGATAGGCCACGAACGGCCTTTCCTGCCGCTCGCGGCTGGTACAGAGGTTGATGAGCGAACGGAAGAGGTAGCTACGGAGGTCGTGCACGCGGCTGGCGCCGTCACTCAGCCGCTGGTGGACCGAGCGGGCGAGCTCGGTTTGCGACGACTGAAGCTTTAGCTTCACAAAGGAGTGCTCGAAGAGCTTCAGACATACGTCCTGCACGACATCCTCGGCATCGTCCCTGCTGCCCAGCCGGTAGAGGGCGTACTGGAGCAGCGCGGGGCGTTCTGCCGCTATCAGCTGGCTGAAAGCCGTGGCTCCCTCCCTTGAGGGGACATCACAATGCGGCTTCCCTGTACCTTCCGGGGCGGAATGCTTTTCTGTCGATTTCATCTCTGCTGCGGTCTCTTTCTGCCTATACGACGCAAAGATATCAAAAAAGACGCAAATAATTTAGAAAAACATCGACTCTATTTTCCTATTTGCCTACTCTATCTATAAACAGGGGCGGCGTTTATATAAACAGGGGCGCTGTTTATATAAACACGGGCGCTGTTTATAAATATCATCAAACGACAGAAAAATATCACCAAGAAAAAATCGAAAAACATCTACACCTCTACACCAAAAGACTTAATGCGTTGAATGTTTACGCAATACGCGGTGTAGATAGCCAAAATATCTACACTTTTCTACATCAATCTACACGGCGCATCCTTTTCAACTTTCCCTATATAGCAAGAAAATAAGGCGATATTTTACAATAAAACAGCTGTTTTTCCCATTGTTTATTAAACGTCGTCAATTCTTTTTAATGTAAAAAGCTATATGTCAGGAAACAAACCATGAAATCTGTATAAGTACATATAAAAATCAATCAATATTGTGACGTTTTCCTGTCTTTTGCACGGCGGAGGAACAGGAAAGCGCAGGCAGCGGCGATGGCGACAAGGGTAAGAACTACGGCGACATTCATGCCCTTCTTTTCGTGTGAGGAGTCGGGGACGGTTGGAAGGTAGGTGCCGTCGGCGATGAGCTGGAGCGTACGGTCGAGGATGTAGTCGCCGTCGTAGTGGAACTCGGCCTCGGTCATGGGGATGTCGCAGTCGGGGATGACGCCGCGGCGGGCGGGCAGGCGGTCGCTGACCGACTCGTCAATCACCACGCGCACCATGGGGATGCTGGCCTGGAACTCGCTGTTCGGCAGGTAGATGTTGGCAAACTTGATGCAGGTCTCGCAATGGTAGGCGCTCATGGTCTCGCGGCCGACGATGTAGCCTCGGTCGTTCCGCTTGACGGCTCCGGCCAGGAAGGCGGAGGCGGAGGCGGAACGGCTGTCGATGAGGACGTAGAGGCGGCCATTGTAGCCCAGCGAGTCGATGGTGGAGAGGGTGGCGTTATCCTCCTCTTCCTCCATCTGGTAGAGACCTTTGCGGCCTTCGACGGGCTTGAAGTTGCTTCCGAAGATGGTGTCGCCCTCGGGCCAGTTCAGGGTGCCGCTCTTGAAGAGGTGGGCGTTGACGCGCTGGTAGCCGGTGTGGGGACGGTCGGGGGTGCGGCCCAGCAGGGCTCGGGTGATGCGTGCCTGCACGCCGGCGTCGCCACCGAAGTTGTTGCGGACGTCGAAGATGAGGAAGGGCACGCTGTCGCGCTCCGCCGCATGGATGGCATCGACAACGCTGTCCGTGTCGAGCTGGCTGAGGCTGAAGGTGCTGATGCCGATGTAGAGGACGCTGTCGTTCTCCCGCCGCACCTCGAAGGGGCCACGCTGGCGGCGGTTGACCTGCTGATGGCGTGCCCATTTTGCGGTCGGGTAGTCTTTCGGCGTGTAGCCGGGCACCATGGGCAGTTCCAGCCGCTCGCCGTCGGTGAACTCATAGACGACGGTCTTACCCGCGGGCTGGGGGCCGAGCTCGAGCCCGTAGTCGATGGCGTTCCAGTAGCAGGCGTTGTAGTCGCCCACGGAGGTGACGCCGGCATCGTAGCCGGTGGAGTTGCGGCGGGTGATGGATATCAGCTCTGTGGCGGGGCGGCCGTCGATGCGGGCGATGTGGCGCCCGACGTAGGCGGCATGGGTGCTGTCGGCCATCAGCACCACGCAGGCCATCGTACCCAAAGAATCGCCGGTAGCCACCTGTCCGAAGAAGAGCGACGGAAAGGCGTAGCGCAGGCCGCGGCTCCGCTCCTTCGGGTCGGCAGGCACGGGGCAGCTGATGTAGAAGTGCGAGTCGTGGATGGCGGCGTTGTAGTCCTTCATGAGGGCGGCGAAGTCCTTCAGCGCGATGCCGTCGGCGGGGATGCGCGCCAGCTGCTCCTCCACGAAGGCGTCGTACTCCTCCTCGGTCATGAGGTCGTCGAGCGAGGGATAGATTTCCTTCACGCTGCCGGCCAGCTGGCGGTAGTCGGCCTCGGCCTCGTCGCGGGTGAGGTGGAGCTTGCGCGGTTTCGGCTCGGGGCGGCGGAAGGTGGTGCGCAGGCCGAAGGGCGTCATGGGGTCGTCGGCCTTTGAGCGAACCGAGACGGCGAGGTCGATGTGGGGCTCGGGGATGGCGTGGTAGGCCCACGCCACCGTGCCGAGCACATCGCCGCGCCCCACCTTCGTGCCTGAAGGAAGAACGTTGTCGCGCCGCAGACCGTGTATCCAGAGGGTCTTGTCGCCTATCTTGAGGCCGACAGTGAGCGTGAGATAGCGGATGTCCCATCCCTTGCGGCGGAAATAGTCTTTCTGCTCGGCGATGAATTCGTCGTAGGGCTTGTCGTCGGGGCCCCATCCGACAGAGTTGGTGAGCGAGGTGTAGTAGGTGTAGTCGCAGCTGGTGACCACGGCGTCGGCGGGACAGAGGACGTTCGTCCCCTCCGGCGCGGCAATGAAGAGGCCTCCGAAGTTCAGTTCCTTCTCGATGTTGTCCTGCGGACGGTAGAGTATGCCGTCGCCGGCCCGCTGCCCCTCGATGGGCCAGAGCCAGACGTCGGCGGCGGAGAGCGTGTGACTGACGATGATGAACAGGGCCGCGACGACGGTGCGGCGGAGGATGGTGCGTTTCATTTTCATATCGGATGGTGAATGATTGTCTATCGAAGGCAAAATTAGTAATTTGGAATGATTTCCCGCCGATGTGATGGGGAAAAGTGCAGATGCCAGGGCGGACTTTAACCTTTTTTCGTAGTTGACGAAAGGGGGTTATTAGTTGTTAACTGTCCTCTCCGGAAAGAAGATGGAAGTGGCAGGCCCAAAGCGTATTCTCTATTGTACAACTCAAAAAACCCATGAAGAACGGCTTCGCCTGCCACCTCCTTTCTTTTCTACACATAAATGACGCGGAACATTACAAAAAAGACGTAATTTAAGTTTCGGAAGTTAAAAAACGGTTCCAGACAGCGATGAGCGCCCTGAAAGGGCAGAAAGCCACCAGCCCAGGGCAACGCCCTGGGTTTATTCGGGCACACATCATTCCGCGCCCTGAAAGGGCAAAAGCTTTCCATTCAGAGGGGAACATGCAAGCAGCAGCCATGTATTGTAAAGCTTTTGCCCCTTCAGGGCGAAAGTTACTTTGGCCGTTTGTACCCAGGGCGTTGCCCTGGGCTGGGTGCTCATTGCCCCTTCGGGGCGCTCCTCTCTGGTACGATTTCATACTTCC